>Ga0209517_10005790_pt1 | contig 15548 bp, 4 predicted proteins | sample PeaSoiMetSII2010_FD_187695 | JGI IMG/M metagenome (GOLD analysis project Ga0209517, IMG submission 187695) | Peat soil microbial communities from Weissenstadt, Germany - SII-2010 (SPAdes) (version 2) | ecosystem: Environmental > Terrestrial > Soil > Wetlands > Peat | place: Germany: Weissenstadt... | reverse complement strand
CGGGAAGACGCGCCCACTGGGCATTCCGACCTGGAGTGGCAAATTGGTACAGGAGGTCCTGCGGACGCTCTTGGAGCCCTATTACGAACAGAAGTTCAGCTGCCACTCCCACGGCTTTCGGCCCGACAGGGGCTGCCACTCGGCACTCCTGGAAATCCGGAGGACATGGAAGGGAACGGTGTGGTTCATCGAGGGTGACATCAAAGGATGCTTCGACAACATCGACCACGGGGTTCTGTTGGGGATCATCCGGCGAGACATCCGCGACGGCAGACTGCACACGCTTATCGAGGGCCTGCTCAAGGCGGGATACATGGAGGACTGGCGGCACCATGACACCCTGAGCGGTACGCCGCAAGGGGGAATCATCAGTCCGCTGCTGGCCAACATTTATCTGAACGAATTGGATAGGTTCATCGAGGACACGCTGATCCCGGCCTACACGAGGGGCGCGAGACGAGTAATCAATCCGGAGTACGCTAAGGTCAAGAGCCAACTGGCCGATGCCAGACGGAGGGGCGACCGGGAGAAAACCAGGCGCCTCGAACGAGAGCAGCGCGGGCTGCCCTCGGGAGACCCCCGCGACCCGGAATATCGTCGTCTCCGCTTCGTCAGGTATGCCGACGACTTCCTCCTGGGTTTTACTGGTCCGAGAAGCGAGGCCGAAGAAATTCGAGGGCGTCTGAGTGAATACTTGCGGGACAACCTCAAGCTCACCTTGTCGCCCGAAAAGACACTCATCACCCATGCGACCGATGAGAAGGCCAAGTTTCTGGGCCATGAGATCACGGTGACGAGGTGTGGCAGCCTCGTCTCCCGCAACGGGCGAAGGAGCACCAACGGCAACATCGCTCTCCTGATGCCTGCGAAGGTGCTGCTCAAGTACAAGGAGAGGTACGGCCAAGAAGGGAAGATCATCCACAAGGCTGAACTGCTCGCGGAAACGGAGTACACCATCGTCTCACGCTACCAGTCGGTACTCGCGGGGGTCTACAACTTCTACTGCATGGCGACCAACGTGGCGAAACGGATGAGCCACATCAGGTGGATACTGGAAACTTCGCTAACGATGACACTGGCGAGCAAGCTCAAGTGCAGCGTGGCCCAGGTCTACCAAAAGCGGAAGATAGAAATCCTTGGCATCAAAGCGCTCCGGGCCGAATACCAACGGCCCGGCAAGGAACCGCTGATCGCCACCTTTGGCGGAATCCCGTTCACGAGGAAGCCGGAAGGGATGGGAGTCGTGGATTTCCGCGAGCGAGCGGCATGGCACGCCGCCGCAGGAGAACGATCGGAAGCCGTACAACGCCTGGCGGCCGGTAAATGCGAACTGTGCGGGGTGACAGGTGAGCCGGTGCAGGTCCACCACATCCGACGACTCGCGGACATCGACCGGCCAGGAAGGCGACCAAAGGAAGCCTGGGAAAGGATCATGGCTGCCAGGAAGCGGAAGACACTGGTCGTCTGTGTGCCCTGCCATGAGCAGATCACCTACGGGCGATACGACGGACCCAAGCCAGGAAATGGCACACTGGAGAGCCGTGTGCGGTAAAAGCCGCAAGCACGGTTCGGCGGGGGGCGGTTGGAAAAGGGCTGCTCTTGGCAGCACCTCGCTGGCCGCCTACCCTACCGAATGACGCCGTAAGAGCATCAATGCCGTGCCCGCGTGAGCCGGCTGCTGAACTGTGTCGTTAGGCCGTGGAGGGCTTCGGAGTGTCGGAGCCGCTGTTTCCCGAACCGGCCCGCAACGCGATGCGGCTGGGTACCTCGTCCAGGTGGGCCGCCGACCTGACTGCGGACGACCTCCAAGCGGTCCTCTGGATGGTGGGTGAGTTCGGCCGGAGGGCAAGCCATGTGCTGGCGGCGCTCGACCAACAGTGGGCCGCGTCCCCGCCGCGCGATCAAGTTGCAGCGGCCCGCGCCAAGTTGGCTCTGGAGGGCCTGTTCCGGGTTGTGTGCGGGGATCGGCCGAGCGAGGGGGAGTACATTGCCCGGTGGCCTCCGATCGCGGAGCGGGCGTGGGCCGCCGCCCACGCCCGCGCCCCCGAGTTGCCCGAAGAGAAGATGGGCGACCGCTGGCCGGTAGTGTGGGAGAGGCGGCAGGTCGGCTGTCTCAAAGACCCGAGGCATCAATTGCATGGCTGCGTGGGGTTGTGGGAGCCGGCGGAGACGCCGGCGTCGGCGGAGTTCGGAGCCGCGCTGCGCCGTTGCCCGCAGACGCCTCTGGTGGTATGGGTCGGAGGCGTGCAATCGCTGATCGAGCAGCCACCGTCAGAGTCGGGTGAGCTATCCGTGTTCTGGGGCGTCGCCAGCTGCTGAGCGGCAGTCGGTCCGCTCGAGGAATGTCCAGCCCTCCCGGCCGCTTGTGCTGCTGCCCCCTCGTGGGGACGGGCGCGAGGCTCGACAGGTCCCAGACCACCAAACCCGCCCCATCGCAGGTGACCAGGTGGTGACTGTTGCCGGCGAAGGCCACGTACCTGGGCTCGTAGCGAAAGCCTGTCAGGCCCGTGAGCCGGGCCCCGCTGACGGCGTCGGACACTTCCACCTGCCCATCGTGAACGACTTTGCCGCCCGCGATGGCCAGGAGGGCCCCGTCGGCGGAGAAGGCCATCGGCCCCAGGTACGCCAACGGGGGCTGGGTCGTCCACAGCACCGCCCGGCGCGATTGGTCTATGAGGATCAACTCTTCAGGTGGGTTTTCTCGCGCGCCCGAGGTCACCACTAGCCGGCTCCCGTCGCGCGAGAATGCCGCGGGTCTCCTGACCGGCTGGCCGGGCAGCTCGTAAGAATCGACCGTATCCAGCGAGCGCAGATCGACCGTAAGCGATTTGAGGTGCTTGTTCTCGCCCACTTCATAGGCCACGAACAGGCGGTCGGCCGCCACGGCGAAGGTGAGCAGATACTCGCCCGGGAGAGGCTCGAGGCCCTTCAGGAGCCGTTGCCCCTTCACGTCTCGGATATACAAGGTCGAACTTGAGGCGATAATCAGGTTCCGGTCGCCGTCGCCGAACGCCAAACCACCGATCTGAGGGCCTTCCCAGGGGATCGTCTGGAGCAGTGTCCCCGCGGTATCCCGAAGCTGAACCTGGGTCCCCCCGGTCGGTGCGGCTTGCGCGAGGGCGAGGGTGTGGCCGTCCTGGGAGTAGGCGGCGGCGTCAAACGCGGGGGCCTCGGGTGGGTCAGCCGTGACGACGATCTGGTCCGCCGTCAAATCCGCCCGCAGCACCTGCGGTCCGCCGGCCGCCACCAGGGTGGAGCCGTCCGGCGAAAGGGCGGCCGCACGCACGCCGAGCCACCTTTTCTCGTCGGTGGCGCGCTTCCGGATGAGTTCGGCCGGCCGGTAGTCCGGGGGGGGGAAGCGTGGCCGCATCAGGAGGGGCACGAGGAAGTAAAGAGCCAGAACAATCACGACCACGACGGCCAGCCACTCGATCTTTGTCGCTGGTCTGCGACTTCTGCGAGCCAGCCACGCGAGGAATGTCGTCAGCCCCCGAGTCGCCATGGCGGCACCTGCGCGTGAGTTTTCCCGGCACCCGCTTCCTTCCGGGCGCGCTGAGCTCTGGCCACCTGCCTCACTCCCCCCTCCGTATCCTACTGAGAGTCTGTTGCCAAAGCCGCTTGCGGCTTAGCGGAGCCTGGAATCCGCTAAGCCGCAAGCGGCTGGCGCTACAGACCCTGACTGCGCGTGCCCCATTCGGCATCAGTTGTGTGTGCGCGCGCAAGGCAATCCATCTCCCTGCCAACCTTGTTGCCCAAGCGGCCACGCTGATCGAGGCGGTCCGGGTCGAGGTGTCCCCTCCGGATCGCCCCGGCAGGGTGCCGGGGCGATCGCGGCAAAGGTGTTGGCCGGCTTCCCCCGCCTACCAGGCCGGGGCAATTATGGGGGCCCCCGCCCGCGTGTGATTCCGCTCAATCTCGGTCAGGGTGAAGGGCACACCGATCATCCCGTTGACCCAGCCGTCATCGAGGAACCAGGTTTGCGAGGGCTGACCTTGCGGGCTGAGGATGATCTCGACGGCGGCATGCTCCGCGCCCGAGCTGCCGTTCCAATCCGTCACGCCCCAGGCGATGTGCAGGGCCAGCAGGGCGGCCGCTTGATCCGGGTGCTGGCTGAGGTAGTTCTGGAAGCGGTCGCGCACGCCGTTGGCGTAATCGAAGCAGACCGTGTTCCAGAAGATGGGGTAACAGGTGCCGACGTTCTGGGACTGGGCGATTTGTATCAGGGCTTCCAGGGCCGCGAGGGCCTGGGGCAGTTGCGGGTTGCCGGCATAGAGGGCCGCGACCTGGGCAAGGAACGCGCTCGTCTTCTGCCGTTGGTCCGGGCCGTTGAGCGGGTTGTACAGCCCGTTGAGGGTGTTGAACTGGACCCGGGCCGTGATGTAGACGTAGCCCCCCACAAACAGCACCGGGATGGAGCCGTACAGCTTCCAGCGGCTGGTGTTGGCCATGAAGCTCCCCAAGTTGCCCCACCACCCGCGCAGCGGCAGGCCGAAGCGACCGGTCTGCGACACGTTATAGCCGTACAGGACGGTCAGGGAAGCCAGGATCTGGAAGCCGCCCGTCCAGTATTTCCCGTTCCAGACGTTCTCGGCGCCGGAAACAATCCCGAGGAACGCTCCCAGCGGCACCAGGCGGGGGTAGGCCTTGAGGGCGCCCGGGAGCAGGGCGCCGAGGAGCGAGTTGACGGCGAAGCGCCAGCCGGAGAATGTCCCGCCCTCCATCCAGTTGGCGAACTCGAAGATCCCGGCGAAGGCCATGCCGCCGAGCAACCGGAGGCCGAGGGCCTGCACGCCGGCCCAGGCGCCGCCAGCGAACAGCGACGGGATGGATGTGATCGACCCCCAGATGGTGCCCATCAGCAGAACGGAAAAGGCCCCGCCGACCAGGCCGGGGAGGAAGCCGGCGAGGAAATTGCTCCAAAACGAGCCGGTGTCGTCGGTGAACCAGCCGATGATGGCGCCGACGATGGCGCCGACGACCACCGCCACGATGAGGCCCGGGCCGGTCCAGCCGAAGACGAGGAGCGCCACCGCGGCGCCCCCGACCGCCCCGCCCACGGCCCCGCCGAGGGTGCCCCCGACGGTCCCGTGGGTGGGCAGATTCAACGGCTGCCCGATTTGCGCCTCGATCTGGGCGGCCATCGCCGCGGGCGGCGGCATCCGCTTGAACACCGGCTGGAACTGCTGCACCCACTGGGCCAGGATGCCGTTGCGGGCGTTGGCCAGTTGCTGCGGCAAGCCGGCGTGGATGGCCATCGCCTGGCGCAAGGCGTTTGCGAGGGCCTGGACGTTCTGCTGGGCCTGCGCCACCGCCAGGTTGAAGGCCACCCCCGCGTCGGCGACCGCCTTGGCCTGGGCCGCCGCGAGTTGACTCTGCTGGGCGGCCACCGCGTTGACCAGGGCGAGCAGGTTGGCGGCCAGCGCCTGCTGCAAGGTCGCCAGGCGGCCATTCGCGGTCGCCTGCACCCCTTGCACCCCGCTGATCGCCTGCTGGGTCGCGCTGCTGATCTGACCTGCCCGGGCGTTGATGGCCGAGGCGAAGGCCAGGGCCCGGCCGAGAGCGTCGCTCAGCGTCGTCTGCTCCGCCTGGTTCATGTTCGCAACGGCCTGGGCGCGCTGCGACAGGATGGCGGACAGCTCCGCGCTGATCTGGCTCTCCAACAGCCCCCAGTAGCTGTTGAACTGGCTCATGATCTCTTGCTTGGACGTGTTGAAGGAATCGCTCCAGGCCTGCGCCCCCGCCTGGCCCCCGGCCGCCGCCTGCTGGTAGTCCGCGACCCACGCGGAGGACGGGGCGCCCGGGGCCGCACTCCCCGCGAGCCAGGGGTCGTTGCTCACCAGGGTCGTCACCTCGCCGCTGGCCGCGGTCACGTTCCCGGTGATGTTGCCGCCGGCGAGCACGCTGCCGATGACGCCCGTGCTGTCGCCCAAGGGGCCGGCCGGCTGAGCGATGCTGTCTGCGTTGGCCCCCAGGCCGTCACCGTCGATGTTGTTCTGGAGGCCAAAGGGCGACGACGTCACGTCGGCCAGCCACGGCCCCTGGGTGGGATCGAGGAGGGTGAACGCTCCGGTCAGCGCACCGTCGCCGGAGCGGGCGGCCAGCCAGGACGTGCCGCCGGCGCCGGCGGACGAGGCCGTGCCGCTGGCGGTGAGGTTGCCGCTGATGTTGCCATAGCTCACGACCTCGTCGATGTTCCCGGCGGCGGTGATGTCGCCCGTGATGTCGCCGGCCGCCCACACCAGCACGACGTCGCCGCCGGCATTGATGGCCGCCCCCTCCCGGCCGTAGGAAATGACCCAGGCGTCGCGGCCGGCGGACAGCGAGCCCGCCAGATCCCCGGCCGATTGCAGCCAGGCGTCGCGGCCGGCGCTCGCGGTCAGCGTCATCGCCCCGTAACTGGTGGCCACCGCGTCGCGCCCGGCCGTCAACTGCCCGCTCAGGTCGCCCCCGGCGAGTACCTCCGCGTCGCGCCCCGCCTCGACGTTCAGCGTCAGGTTGCCGAGGCTCCAGACCAGCGCGTCCCCGCCCGCGTTCACCCCGACGTTGGCGTCCTGGTTGCTGCCGACCTCGACGTCTTCCCCCGCCGTCACGGTCGCCTGGGTCGTGCCCATCGCCCAGAAGTAAGCGTTCTGAGCCGCGTCCAGCACCGCACCGCTGGCATCGCCGTAGATGGTGACGAACAGGTCGTTCCCGGCGTCGAGGTGCGCCGCCGACGTGTTGCCGTTGGTGAAGAACTGGATGTCGCCGCCGGCGTTGACCGTCACGTTCGACGCACTGCCGGCCTCCAAAATGGTGTCCAGGGCGGAGCTGACCGTACCCGAATACTCGCCCTGGGCCTCGATGGTGACCTCGTCGCCGCTGGTGACGTCTAGCCCATTGGCGTCGCCGTAGACGGTCACTTCGACCGCCCCACCCGCGCTCAAGCTCCCCGTCGCCTCGCCGAGCGCCTCCAGCGCCAGGGCGCCGCCGGCGTCGGCAGTCAGCGTCGTATCGGAGCCCAGGGAGAGGACAGAGATGTTGTTCCCGGCATCGACCACGGCGTCGAAATTGGTCGTGCCGCGCACCTGCGCGTTGTGGCCGGCGTCGATGGTACTCGTGAAGGTCCCCTCGGAACTCGCCTGGACGTTGTGCCCCGCGGTGATGGCACCGCCCACGCCGTCCGCCGCCCAGACATTGGCGTTCGTCCCGGCCGTCAGGGTGCTGGTGAACTCCGCGTTGACCCAGACCTGCGCGCTCAGCCCCGCGTCGATGGGGCCGGAGACGTCTCCCCAGGCGTTGAGGGTGACCGACCCGCCGGCATCGATCGCGGCCGTAACGGCATCGAAGGTCCAGACGTCGATGTTGTTGTCGGCCTCAACCCGCCCGGCCAGCTGGCCGTAATCGCTCAGCGTCACGTCGTCGCCCGCCGAGATCGTGGCCGAGATGTTACCGTTGGTCCAGACATTGGCGTCGCGGTCGGCGGTCACGTTCCCGGTCAGCTGGCCGAACGTCGTGACCCAGGCGTCCTCGCCGGCGCTGGTGGCGCCGCTGACGTTGCCGGCCGCCCAGACGTAGGCGTCGCGCCCCGCGTCCACGTCCCCACTCAGCTGGGCGTAGGTGGCCACGGAGGCGTCGCGCCCCGCGCTGACGTCGCCGCTCACGGCGCTGATTGCGGCCACCGTGGCGTCGCGCCCCGCGCTGACGTCGCCGCTCACCCCGCTATCGGATTGGATCCAGGCGTCCCGGGTCGCGGTGACGTCTCCCGTGACGTCGCCCCCGGCCTGGATGTCGGCGTCGGTCCCGGCGGTCACCGCACTGCTGACGTCGTCGGCCGCGTCGATGTACACGTTGCCGAGGGCGGCCTGCGCCGCCCCAGCCACCTCGCCGCTCGCCCAGATGTTGACGTCGCCCAACAGGGCCAGGACGTCGGTATTGACGGTGCCGAACCCCGTCAGCCAGGCGTCCCCGAAGGCATCGATGGTGGGGGAGGTGATGCTGCCGGCACTAACATCGACGGACCCCCCGGCGGAGATCGACCCCGCGACCGCGCCCACCGCCTCGACCTGGACGTCCCCCAGCGTGCAGGTGACGGTCCCGGCCACGCTGCCGGCCTCGACCTGGACGTTGGTGCCGCCCTTCACGTTGCCTGTCACGGGGCCCCAGATCAGCACCTCGGCCGCCTGGCCCGCGGTGACGTTGCCGCTGACGCCGGAGCCGGCCGGCGTGCCCGTCCCGGTGAAGCCGGCGCCGATCTGGACGTTCCCGCCGGCCTTGACGTTGCCGGAGATCTGGCCCTGGGCGAAGACGGTCACGTTGCCGTTCGTCGCGGTGACGTTGCCGCTAAGCTGCCCCCAGGTGATGAGCGAGACGCTGCCGGTCGCCTGTACGTCGCCCTGTTCGTTGCCGTAGGCGGAGACGAAGGCATCCTGGCCGGCGGTCAATTTCTGGGTGATGTTCTGGGCGGCCTCCGCGGCCAATTGGCCGCCCGCCGAAACGGTCGCGGTGATGCTGCCGTTGATGGCCTCGACGCTGACGTTGCCGCTGCCATCGATCGGCGCCGACATCGACCCACCCGCCCAGACCGTGGCGTCGCCCCCCGCCGTGATGCTGCCCGAGATGTCGGTGCCGGCCTGGGCAAAAGCAATCCCTCCCGCGTTGATCGTCGCGGCGATCGACTGCGTGGCCGTCACGTCGGTCTCGCCGCAGGACGTGAGTTGCACAAGCCCGGAAGACCCGCCGGAGCCGCCCGAGCCGCCCGAGCCGGACGAAGCGCTGCCGACGCTGCCGACGATTACCACGGCCAGGTCGGCGTCGGACGTGATCTGCCCGGTGAGGTTGCCCTGGGCCTGGACGGTGGCACTGCCGCCCGAACTGGCTCCACCGGTCAGGTCCACGTTCCCGAAGGCGACCACGGTCAGTGTCGCCGACGCGGTCAGCGTGGCGGTCAGCGGTCCGAGGGTGTTAACGGTCACGTTCTGGCCGTTGAGGTTCACCGTCGCCTGGCCGCCGCCGGTGACGGCGATGTCGCCGCCGGCCGTGACCGTCGCCGACTGGACCTGCCCGAGCACGCCGATGCCGACTTTTCCCCCCGCGTTGATCGTTGTCGTGGCGTTGCCGTCGGCGCCGAAGGTCACGTTGCCGTTGGTCTTGATGGTCGCGCTGTTGTTCTGGTGGGCGTAGGCATTGACGTCCTGGCCGGCGTTGATGGTGATGGTGCCGATGTTGGCGCCGGCGCTGACCGTGGCCCCGGCTTGCGGCGCCGTGACGTTGCCGGTGACGCTGCCCAGCGAGGAGACGGTGGCGAGACCTCCGTTGGCGGTGACGGCGCTGCTGATGTCGCCGATGGCGGAGATGTCGGCCTTGCCGGCCGCCGTGATCGCGCCGGAGATGGTGCCAATGGCCATGGCGGTGACCGCGCCGGAACCGCCGGAGGTCAGGGCCCCGGTAACGTTGCCGCCGGCCTGCACCGAGACGTAATCGCCGGCCGTTACCGTCGCCGCCAGGTTGCCGGCGATCTGGATGTTTGAGAAACCGCCGCTGGAAATGCCCCCGCTGCCGGAGACGTTGCCCAGCCCCTGGATGGTGACGCTGGTGCTGGCCTTGATGGCCCCAGTGACGTTGCCGTAGGCCTGCACCGTGACCGCGCCGCCGTTGGACGTGACGGCGCTGGTCACGTCGTCCTGGCCGCTGATCGTGACGTCGCCCTGCCCGGTGACCGCCCCGCCGATCACGCCCGCCGCCGTCACGCCCGCCGGGCCGCCGCTGGAGTTGACCGTGGCCGTCATGGTCCCGAAGCTGCCGACCGTGATGGCGCCGGCGGCCGTGATGCTGCCCGAGACGTTGCCGGCGCATTCCACCGAGGCCTTGCCGCCGGCCGTCACCGTGCCGCTGTAGGTGCTGCCCTGGATGTAGACGTCCCCGCTCGTCCCCGTGACGTCCCCCGACACATCGCCCAGGGCGAAGACGTTCACCCCCTGGGCGGCGGTGACGTCGCCCTGGTAGCTGCCCCAGGTGATGACCATGGCGTTCTTGTCGGCCGTCAGGTCGGAGTGGATCGTGCCGTAGGCGAAGAGGATGAGCTGATCGTCGGCCTCGATCTTCTTGGCATCGACCACGTCACGGGCCGAGGCCACGACCGAGCCGCTGGTGCTGGTGATGCTGCCGAGCAGGTCGCGGTACGAGGTGACGGCCATCGCGCGCTGGGATTGCAGGTCGGCGACGATGTCGGCGCCGGCCCGGACCGTGACCGAGTCGGTCTGGCTAGTGACGACCGTGCCTGAGGCGCCGACGTTCCCGAGGGCGTAGGCCTCGACGTCGTCGAGGCCGATGACGTTGCCGCAGATGTCCGACCAGGAGTTGGCGGTGGCGTTGCCCTGGGAGCTGGTGACGTTGCCGCTCAGGGTGGTGTAGGACTGGACGTTGACGTTCCCGCCGGACTGGGTGTTCCCGGAGATCCCGCCCCAGGACATCACCTGCAAGTCGCCCGAGGCGCTGGTGATGTTGCCGGAGATGTTCTCCAGGGCCCAGACCGAACTCAGGTCGCCGCCGGCGCTGAGCGACTGCGAGACGCTGCCGAAGGCCGTGACCGGGCCGAGGTTGCCGCCCGCCTGGATGCTGCCGGCGATGTTTCCGCCGTCGGCCAAGGTCGGCAGGGCCGGGGGGGTCGGGAGTTCCATCGTGACGTCGTCCGGCGGGCCGATGTCCGCGGGAAGGACCGGTCCGAGGAAGGCGGTCTGTTCGCCCGAGCCGGTGGTGCCGTAGGCCGTCACCGAGCCGATGTTGCCGCCGGCGCTGACGTTGCCGTCGATCGCTCCGCCCGCCTTGTTGCCCGCGACGATCGTGGAAATGTCCTCTCCCGCCGATACGGGACCCGTGATCGACCCGCCGGCCCAGATCCCACCTGTCCCTTGCTGGGATGGGAGGGAACCGACGTCGGCGCCGGCGATGACGCTGACGAGGTTGCCACCCGCGTTGACCTGGTAGACGTCCCCGCCGGCATCGACGGTGTCGATGTTTCCGCTCGCCGTCACCATGGTGATCGACCCGGTGGCCTGGACCTTGCCGTCGATGTTCCCCAGCTGCCCCATGCCCATGGGCCCGCCGGCAAATACGCTGTTGATGTTCCCGCCCGCGTCGATGTTCCCGGTGACGTCCGTGCCGGCCCAGACGCCGAAGATGTCACCCCCGGCGGTGACGTCGGCGACCGAGCCGGAGGACGTCACGCTGTTGACCTTGCCGCCCGCGTCGATGTCGCCGGTGATATTCGCCGGCGCCGCCTGGGGGCCGAAGGTGCCGGCGGAGACGGAACCGATGTCGCCGCCCGCGTCGATGGCGCCGCTGATGCCGCCGGTGCCGCTGACCGAGGCGATGCGCCCGCTGGCGTTCACCGCGCCCGCCACCTGCCCGCTGGCCGTGACGCCCGCCTGGCCGCTCAAATTCTGGGACCCGGAATAGCCGATGTCGGTCCCGGCAGTGATCGCCGCGGTGTTGCCGCCTGCGCTCACCGAGAAGATGAACCCCCCCGCTTGCACTTTGCCGACGTTGCCCGTGGCCGAGACGAAGTCGATGTTCAGCCCGGCCTTGATCAGCCCGGTGATGCTCGCCGGCGGGGGCGGGGCGGGGGGCGAGTCGTTCATCAGGTCCATGGCGGAGGCCACCGGCGCGCCCGGCCCACCGGCGAAGACGCTGCCGATGCTGCCGCCGGCCGTGACCGTCCCGGTCAGGTCGAGGGCGCTGGACACGCTGGAGATGTCGCCGCCGGCCTGGACCGCCCCGGCGACGTGGCCGCCGGCCTGCACCCCCGAGCCCGGGCCAGTGAATTGCCCGCTCAGCGAGCCGATGTTCCCGCCGGCCGTGATCGCGGCCGTGTCGCCGCCGGCGGAGACGCCGCCGATGTTGCCCCCGGCCTGAACGACGCCCACCTGGCCTTGCGCCTGCACCTGGCCGATGTTGTTGGTGGCCGTCACGCTGCCGATGTTCCCGCCCGCCATGAGTTGGAAGACGCTGTCGGTGGCGTTCACGTTGCCGATGTCCTTGCCGGCCTGCGCGTTGACGGTGGCGGCCGAGAGCGCCCCGATGTTGCCCCCGGCCTGGACGAAGAGCGCCCCGCCGATCGTTATGGCGGAGACGTTGCCGGTGGCCGTCAGCGACAGCGAGTTCGCCTGGCCGGACCAGGTCGCGTCCCCGCCCGTGCCCCCGACCCCAAACACCGACACGCTGAACGACCCGTTGTTGGGGAAAGAGGGTTGGCCCGGGGGCATGCCCCCCGGGGGCATCCCCCCCGGCGGAGATTGGGAGGATCCCGACCCGGATTGTTGCGACGAGCCGCCCTGGTCGGGGACGATGGAAACCGCCCCGCTGCCGCCGCTGACGTCCACCGTGCTCGGCCCGTTATTATCGACGAAGACTGTACCCTGATGATAGATACCCTGGTTGTCGGTGTAGCCGTCCGTCCAACTTGCGCCCGGCGGCAGGACCGTCGGCAGCACGCGTTCTTCGAGGGTTTCGATCCGGAGGTTCGCGCGGCGGAACGGCTTCTGTCGCCGGGGCGGGGCGAACATTTTGCGGCCGATGCTCGAGACGATCTGACGAATGGTGCGGCTGGCCACGGCTAGGTCCTCGAATGGAGAGGAGGAAGACCCGATCCTGGTGAATCCGGGGGGGGCGAATGAGATTGAATGATTACAACGGGCAAAATAAACCTGGGGGGAGTATGACCGCAATGATTTTTTTCACGAAATGAAAAGAAAACTGGGGAGAAATGAGTCGGTGTTATGACCCCGCAGGAAAAGTCGCGCGACCCAAGAATCGGGTCAGCGGTGCTTGGCCGGGGCGGTGGCCGGTGAGGACACTCGGGACGCGGCGGCCGAAATGCGGTAGCATGACACCGCTGGCCGAGACGCGGCGTCCCGGCCCTCTTTCCCTCCTCCGTGAGCGCGAGTCCCGCCGTGCCATACCCCAAGACCCTCCGCATCCGTCAGACCTTCGAGCGCCCCGTGGTCCGTGACATCGCCGCCGCCGTCCGCGCCACCCTCGAACGCCTCGACCTCGGCCGCACGATCAAGCCGGGGCAAACCGTCGCCCTCACCGCCGGCAGCCGCGGCATCGCCAACATCCCAGCCGTCCTCCGCGCCACGGCCCACTTCCTCAAAGACCTGGGCGCCCGGCCGTTCCTCATCCCCGCCATGGGCAGCCACGGCGGCGGCACCGCCGAGGGCCAGCGCCAGATCATCGAAAGTTACGGCATCACCGAGCAGTTCGTCGGCGCCCCCATCCGCGCCGCGATGGACGTCGTCTCCCTGGGCTGCACCCCGGAAGGGTTTCCCGTCGTCCTCGACCGCCACGCCAGCCAGGCCGACCACGTCGGCGTCGTCGGCCGCATCAAGCCGCACACCAATTACCACGGGCCCATCGAGAGCGGCCTGCTCAAGATGATGATGATCGGCCTGGGCAAGCACGTCGGCGCCCTCGAATACCACCGCCTCCTCCTCGAACAGCCCTACGACCGCGTCGTCCGCGCCGTCGGCCGGCTCATGCGCCAGAAGGCGGCCATCGCCTTCGGCCTCGGCCTGGTCGAAAACGCCTACGACGAAACCGCCCTGGTCGAAGGCGTCCGCCCCGACGACTTCGAGCGCCGCGAGGAAGAGTTGCTGGTGATGGCCCGGCGCTGGTTGGCCCGGCTGCCGTTCGCCGAGGCCGACCTGCTCATCGTGGACGAAATCGGCAAGGACGTCAGCGGCTCCGGCATGGACACCAACGTCGTCGGCCGCAAGCGCTCGATCCGCTTCGGCAAGGCGGCGTTGTCGGATTCCCCCGAGGGCGCGGCGGGCATTGACTTCCGCCTGCCGATGATGCGGCACATTTTCGTGCGCGGACTCAGCGCCCACACCCACGGCAACGCCACCGGCATCGGCTTGGCCGACTTCACCACCACGCGCCTCGTCAAGGCGATGAACTACCGGGCCACCTGCATCAACTGCCTGACGGCCGGCTACCCCGACGGGGCCAACATCCCCGTCCATTTCGACACCGACCGCGAGGTGATCGACGCCGCCCTCGCCATCGCCGGTACGCGCCGGCCGGAGGAGGCGCGGGTCATGCACATCCGCAACACCCTCTGCCTCGAAGAACTGGAGGTGTCCGAGGCGTGCCTCGGCGAGCCGAGCCGGCAAACCGAGTTCGTGCCGCTCGGGGAAGCCCGGGAGATGGCGTTCGACGCCGCGGGGAACTTACGATAGTCATTAGTCATTAGTCATTAGTCATTAGTCATTAGCGAGTACGCAGCGAGCTAATGACTAATGACTAATGACTAATGACTAATGACTAGGCGAGACAATTCATTCCCCATGCGCTCGAACACGTCGTCCCACTCCCCGAAGCGGGTCTGGCGGAACAGGCGCATGCCCGGATACCACGGACTGTCCTCGCGGTGCAGCAGCCAGCGCCAGTCCGGGGCCAAGGCCAGGGCGACCCATTGGCACAATGGATAGCCTTCGCCCTGGGCCACCTCCTCAAATATTACCTCTTACTGTCTCTCAATTCGATGCAGCGTTCAACAATCGTGCGGAAATCAGGTCCCGCAATGCACCGAGGTGGAACGTCAAGACCAAGCTGTATCGTGCAGACTGCAAGAACGGTGTACATGAAATCGGTTGGTTGAGCGGCGTCGTTTGATGAGGCATATTGAAGAATCCAGTCAAGATGTCCGAGAGCGTCATTCGTCCTAAAATGGCCGCTGATATTCTGGCAATAGCTCTGCAATTCGTCCAACTTGCCCAGCAGCTGCAGCAACTGTATTACCTGAAAATGATGCAGGGACAGGTCATATTGCAACTTCTCCAACCCCGGCCTCAGCTGCTGCAATAGAACATAAGCTTCCTCTTTTCTACCGGTTTTTGCTAATGTTCGGGCGATCCAGCGATCAATCTCAACTGCGCTCCACGGATCATCAGCATATTGCTCTCGTAAAGAGGTCAGCCGCCTTAGCGCTAGGTCACACTCCTCTTTAGTGATCCAAGTGAGCGCCTCCAGAAAGGGCGGGGTTCTCAACACCGATGGTTCCCACATACTTTACTACCTCCCTGGGACACAAGAAGAAAAGAAGAATAAAAAGTTACAGCGTGAATTACTCTTCATCGGCGCACGAAAATGTACGCTGTCCCCTTTTCTCCCTCTTTTCTCCCTTTCCTTTTCTCCCTTTTCTCTTTTGCTGCGTGAGTTGCGTGCAGCAACCCCGTGTCATGTGGCCTGAGGACGAACTCACGTGATCGATCACAAGAAGTGAAGCCACAATGAGTTACGGAGCGGAATATCGCAACGGCATAGCTCCCGACCCCTTTTCTCTTTCCGGGAGTCGTTTCTTCCCCTGTATCCGTCTGGAAAGTCGAGTAGCCCGGGGGAATTGCACCCCCAGGCCCTCACAGAACCGGACGGGCGTCTCTCGACGCATCCGGCTCTTCGCATCCAGCCCCAGGCCTCGTGGCCCAAAGCCGCATTTCTCCGGGGAGTTCCTCCCGCTCACGCAGTTGACCCCTCATCGAAACGGGATCCGTGAACCCCTTCGCTCCATG
>Ga0209517_10005789_pt1 | contig 15553 bp, 17 predicted proteins | sample PeaSoiMetSII2010_FD_187695 | JGI IMG/M metagenome (GOLD analysis project Ga0209517, IMG submission 187695) | Peat soil microbial communities from Weissenstadt, Germany - SII-2010 (SPAdes) (version 2) | ecosystem: Environmental > Terrestrial > Soil > Wetlands > Peat | place: Germany... | reverse complement strand
CAAATAGCAGAATGGCTTCGGCAGGGCGAAGGCATGAAACGACTTCGTCGTAGAAATTCGCGAGCTGGCCCGTGTATCCTCGTTCCCGGGAATCATCTGCTGGAACCATCTGTGGCTCAAAAGGAGCCTTGGACGGCGAACGGCCAGAACGGCGAAGTTGTTTTTCTACATGGGATTTTATCCGCTTTGTCTCCTGCCCCTTCTCTGAGACGAGCACGATCACGGCCTCTCGATGGTCAATCCACAAACCGGCTAGTGTTTTCATTTTCATTTGCATTTTTGTTTGCGGTTTGGCTTTCGGGAAACAAGGAGGCGCGAGCGTGCGAAGCGAAAAGGCCACATGGACTCTTCGATGCCAACGGCGAGGGGATCGTTCACGCGGACCCTCGCTGTGCCCGGGCCCGTGGTGGCCAGAGCAGGCTTATTGTGCGCGTTGTCGTTCTGCGACTGCGGTTTGGTCACGTTGAGCAACTTCTTCATACGCTCCCACATCGGTGCTTCATTGGCTCGTGTTTCGGTCCTGGCGCAAGGCCCGGGCGAAGCCGCCCGGCCCATCACTTTGCCCGTCAGGCGACGCTGACCTCGACTTGCTGGGGTCTGGCCTTCTCGTTCTTGGCCAGATGCACTTTGAGCACACCGTCTTTGAATTCGGCGGTGACTTTGGCGGGGCTGGCGTCATTCGGAAGCGAGAAGCTGCGGCCAAAACTGCCGTAGGCGCGTTCGACGCGGTGGTACTTCTTGCCGTTTTCCTCCTTCTCGAATTTGCGGTCGCCCATGATGGTCAGCGTGCCATCTTCCATGGTGATCTTCACGTCCTCCTTCTTCACTTCGGGCAGCTCGGCCTTGATCAGGTACTCCTTTCCATCTTCGCTGATGTCCACCAGCGGGCTCCAATCGGCCACCCTCATGGTTTCCTCCTGGCCATCGGGCCACCGGGCTTGGGAGCGGCCGAAAAGGCTGCCCAGAGTGTGCTGCAGGTCTTCCAGTTCTTTAAACTGATTCCAACGTGTCAATGCATTCATTATTTCATTCCTTGATGGCGGGTGTGTTTTGGGGCCGTCGCGCCTGCCCGCCAACGGTTCGTGCGGCGGCGGTCGTTTATAAAGGCGTCGCGAGCTTGTGTCTGGCGCCCGTCTTGCCTCGAGATGCCGGCCAGGTACGAGCTGGCGCACCCTTTAAGCCCGGTTTTTTGTGCCAGAGCCAGGCCAGCGCACCGAGGCAAACCATGGCGATGATTACGAAAACCTTCATAGTACTATTATTCTCTTTCCGTTTGCGGTGTTCGTGACCTGGCCCTCAGCGCAGCGGGCCGGGTCTCTGACTGGGGGATTCCAACGCAGGGCGCTTCCGCGCCCGGCTGGAGGAGTGGGAAGTCCACTTCGGTTTTGGCCACTCTGTTGAAGTAGTTTGAGAAAATGTTCAGGGCGATGTTGGCGACGATCTCGACGATCTGTGCGTCGGTGAAGCCGGCTTTACGCAGCGCCTGGAAGTCGTCGTCACTGATCTCGCCGCGCTGGAGGACGACGCCCTGGGTGAAGCGCAACATCATCTCAGCCTTCGGGTCGGCTGCGGTCGCGTTGCGGGCCAAATGCATTTCGTCGTGCGTCAAGCCAAGGCTTTTGCCGGTTTCGTAATGGGCGGAGAGACTGTAGGCGCAGCCGTTGATTTCTGCCACGGCCAAGGCAACCTGCTCGCGCTGGCGGGCCGAGAGCTGCCCGCGCACGAGGGCCGCGTCAGCACGGATGTAGGCCCGCAATGAAGCAGGCGAATTGGCCATGACCTGGAGGAAGTTGGGCACTTTACCGAGCTTGAGGTGACTGCTCTTGAGACTCCGCTTGAGTTCCAAGGTGGCCCCATTGGTTTGGATGGGAGTAAGGCGTGGCATGATAATTTCCGTTTTGGGTTCGTTTTTCTGCGTTGCCTCTGCTGCGTGAATTGTGCCCACCAGTCCTTTAACTCTGGCGGTCATTCATTTAGCCCTCCATGATGCCATCCATCAGTCTCCGCAAGAGGAGCGAGGCGGTGTCCAGCGGGCTGCTCAAGAGGAGTAGTCAGGGCGGAGGGTGTTGATTGGGGGCCCGAGGCGGGGAACTCGAACCCGAAATCACTATTGTCGGCAGTGCGGACCGCGACCACTTTCAAAGACAAGTCGCCGAAAGATTTTAGGGAACGTGACATGATGACCTCAGTTTTTGACTTCGGTTTTTCTGCATTGCGGCTGTTGAGTAAATTGTGCCCACCAGTCCGTTATCATTTGGCGTGCCACCCGGGCGGCGGGCCTGAACCGACTGATACTCAAGCGGATGCGGATTGCCTGTGCTCGCCCCGCCTGTTGTGAGAGTTCACAAATGGTGAATTCTCACCATGAAAACGAAAAGTCTGGCCTGATAACGGAAGACCTGGGAAGGCGCTTTCGGTGGGAGATTTCTTCAAAACCGGGCAATCGGACCATTCACGTTCACCTTGTCTTTAGATCCGATTGACCTCTATCGGAAAACCAACTCCTGGCAGAAGGAGAGATTAGTTGCCCCTCAGGTCCGTCACCGGAATAGTGGAATTCATTCGCGCGTCGAGAAATTCGCCCAGAATCTGCGTGTTGGCAATATGGCGGTTGAAGCAGAAAAAAAGCGCCTCAAGCCCCGTTCCAAACACACGCGCTTTCTCGCGTTCCGTCGTCCAATCCACGGCCAATTCACGAAGTGGTCCGGAAGGTTGGCTGGCGGGCATGAATGCAGCGGATGGCATAGCGATGATGTTCGGCGTTCATGGCGGTGAAGAAGTCGGTCGTGGTTTTGTGACGGGGTTTTTTCTGGCGGCCCCGCCAATGCAGGCACAGGCTGTTGCTGAAACGGCGAAACAGGCCGATAACTCGCATCGACTGAGGTTTACGCACCCGGCACAGGTCGTCGTGGTGGGACACGTCCAACCGCTGGTGCAGGCCGCTTTCGATGCCCCAGGCCGCCCGGTTGGCTTGCAGCCATTGGGCGGCGTTCAACTCCTCCGGGGGCAGACTGGTCACCAGCGCCACCGTTTCGGGCGAATGCTTGCGCAGATTGCGCCGCAACAGCGCCACTTGTTCCACGCACGGGAAATCCACTGCTTCGGAGGTCGCCGGCTGCGAACGCAACACCCGAGTCTCCAATTGCCCTTTGTTGAATTCACGGCTGCCCGCCAAGCGCGTCGTGGCCTGCCGAGGGGGAAAAATCCGCCGGCGGGGCGGGGACCAGTTTTTCGATGTTCTTTCGCAGCGTGGGCTGATTGTCTTTAACGGTCAGCAGGTAATCGGCCCCATGCTCCAGTACTAATTCTCGGGCGGTTTGGTCCTGGGTGTGGAGCGCGTCCAAACTCACCTTGCGACCATCCAAGTCCAGCTTCTTGAACAACTCTCGTGCGACGGGAATTTCGTTGGTCTTTTTGTCCACCATCGCGCTGCCCAAATAGTACTGGCTGGGTACGGCGACGGCGGTCAGGACCGAATGGCCGCCGCCCTGTCGCGGCTCTTTGCCGTCCAGCACGATCAGTTCGTCGGCGGGCGCCGGGCCGCGAAGTTGCCGCTGCACTTTGAGGAAAAGCGCTTCCAACTCGTCGGCGTTGATGTGCTCCATCAGGCGGCAAAAGGTCGGCTGACTGGGCGCGGGGTAGCCGTCGGGTTGTCGCCGAACTCCCAGGGCGCGACGTTGGGTCTGGCTCAAGCCTTTGGCGAATTTGGCCCACTCTTTTTGCCCCCGTGGGGCCCCACACAGGTGCGCCAATACCCCGATGGCCACCAGGCTCCACAGAGTATAAATGCCGATGCGTCGGCGGTAATCGGGCAGGCCTTTGAGGTATTCGACCAACGAACGGATTTGCGTGGGACTCTCGGTACTGCGGGGCCGCGTCCGGGCCTCGACGCTGGCCAGCGCGGGTTTAAGTTTTTCGGCTTGGAGATTGCGCCGGGCGTTGTGGCAGAGTTCCCGCGCCAAGAGGCGCTTGGGCTTGTTATGCTCGACGTAAAAATCGCGATGCACGCGACCGTAGCCGTCGGTGCGGCCCAGTTCCTCCCAGCCGTTGGCGGTGTAAACCGTGCCGCAAAACTGTTCGGGATCAACGAACGTTTCGACCAGCACAACCGGATGGCCGTAGCGTTGTTGCCAGTCGGCGCTCAGACGGTCCAACACCAGGCGCAGCGAGCGAGAGCCCAAATTGGCGAAGGTTTTGTGGGGCAGCAGCAGAAAGCGGCAGTTGTTGACGACCAACGCTAAGCGTCGGCGGCGTTGCTCCTCGCTCCAGCCGATCCAGCGGTCGCGCGCACGCAGTCGGCGCGAGGCCGCGCAAAAGACCAACACCCCCAGCCAACTGCCCCCGCCATCCGTAACCACATAAGAGAGTTGCTCGCCAACCGCGCGCACGTCGCCCAGATAGTGGTGTTTGGCCAGGAGGCGATGGGCACGGCCCTTATCCTTGGCGGTGTGGAGCAGCCGAACTTGAACCTCAGTCAGGGAGACTGAGACCGTGATTTTACCAGCACAAGATCGTTGAAACATGGCCGGAGGCTGGAAAATCCTGGAGGCCAAGTCCAGCACCATCCACTAAACCCTTCTTCCTCTGTCACTTATGTCACCAGCAGAATTTTCCGTGCGTCCAATCAGAAAGGCCCTCTACGTAACTCAAAGTCCTCTTGTTTTGCAGTAATATATTCACAGATCTTTCCACTGCGGTTATACAGCACTTCATGGTTTACACTTTGAATTCAGCCGGACAGGAGAGGGATACTTTGGAAGCCGCCCAGAGAAGTTGGTCAAATCCATTCTCAATATACCACTCCTTGGCAGTCTGGCAGCAGCCTGTTAACAGGACCCGCGGCTCAGGAAGCGTGGGAGGCACATTGACGAGATTGCTGCATACTTGGAGAAGCAGGAGGGCATGAAGTCTTGGCGGATTGCGCCCGACTACCGGAATAGTCTCCCAAGTCCAGGGCTGGCAGCCGCACTGAAGATCTCGTGACGCTTTCTCACCCCGACTTTTTCAGCCCTAGCTTCCTGATGCGAGAAACCAGCGTGCTGGGATTGATTCTGAGCAACTCGGCGGCGCCGCCCAGGCCGTGAATTCTCCAGCCGCATTTGCCCAGCGCGGCCAGAATGTTGGCGCGTTCGCGCAGGCGGAACTCGGGGTCCGTGAGAATCTGGACTTCTGAACCGGTTGCGTCCGCGCCTTGCCGGGGTTCAGGCATCGGCGCCTCGCCCTGGGCGGGTGGCAGGTCGAATCGGAGCGGGCCTCTTTGCGCGAGGATGAGCGCACGCTCAATGAGGTTTTGCATCTCCCGAACGTTGCCGGGCCAGTCATAGCTCTGCAGCTGAACGAGGTGCGTGTCGGTGAGTTTGGGGAGTGGCACTTTGAGCCGCTGGGCGGCTTGCTCCAGGAAATGCGCGGCCAACAGCGGGATGTCCTCCTTGTGCTGGCGCAACGGGGCGACCTCGATCGGGAAAACGTTGAGGCGGTAATAGAGATCCCGCCGAAACCGCCCCGCCTCTACCTCGGCCCTTAGATCGCGACTGCTGGCAGCGACGATGCGGACGTTGATGGTGCGGGTTCTTTCTTCACCAACGCGCTCGTATTGTCTTTCCTGCAGCACGCGCAGGAGTTTGCTCTGTAACTCGAATGGGATCTCGCCCACCTCGTCGAGGAAGAGCGTGCCGCCATCCGCCGCTTCGAAACGGCCGGCCCGGTCCTTGATCGCGCCGGTGAACGAGCCTTTGGCGTGGCCGAAGAATTCGCTTTCGTAAAGCTCGCGCGGGACGGACGCACAATTGACGCGGATGAGCGGCTGCTGACTGCGGCGGCTGCGCTGGTGGATTTCGCGAGCGACCAGTTCCTTGCCCGCGCCGGATTCGCCCAGGATCAGCACGGTGGCATCCGTAGGCGCTACCATGCCAATCTGCCGCTGCATCTGCTTGAGGCTGGCGCTTTGGCCGATGATGTCGCCCAGGGCCTTGGCTTCGCGGACTTCTTCGCGGAGGTAAGCGGTTTCCAACTCCAGCCGGGCGCGGAGCCGGTCGTTCTCTTCGAAGGCGCGCGCGTTCACGAAAGCCACCGCGATGTGATCGGCAAAAATGCGCAGCCAGGCGGGGCCCTGCTCAGGAATGGGAATGCGCGTGAACAGACCCAGCACGCCCAGCACCTCGTCTTTGTATCGGATGGGCTGCGCGTCGAAGCCGTGAATCTTTTCCGCCATCGCCCAGTCCGGCGGGGACAACAGCGACGGGTCGCGCGCCACGTCTTTCACCACCAGGGCTTGGCCGGTGGCTGCTACGCGGCCGATTTTCCCCACGCCGATTGGAATGCGCTGGAACTCGTCGTCGAGCCGCGACCAATCCGCCTTGGGATCCGCTTGGGGTCGCCCGGCGCTGGCGACCAGGTGAAGGCAGGACGTTTGATCCGGACACTCTGGCCGCATGCAGCAGGATGAACAGAGATCGCCCCTGTCCACGAGCCAGATGCGCGCCAGCGCCACATACGGCGGCTCGGCGAGGCGGGTCACGACGCGCCGGAGCAGTTCAGCGACGGAGCGGATCTGGGCCAGCTCGAGGAGGCGTTCCTTGAACGAGTCGAACTCCGGCGGGCAATCGGCAGCCAGGTACACGCCTGCGTTATAACGTAAGTCCTGAATACGGGCAACCGGAAGAGCGGGAGAGGGGTGCGCGGGGTCGTGTAATATGGTATCGGTTCTTCAACTGGACTCAAAATCCGCGGTCAGGTCCCGACCTGGTCCAGTTGCTTTTGGGTTACATTTTTGACTTGTGACCTCACACATTTGGCGTGCTTTTGGAGAGTGTTCAAAAATCACAAAATCACAGTCGGCCAGAAGTCCGCCGGGTGTGGCAGCTTCGATTTTGTCAACGGTGGCTTGATCCAGCGATGCTTCCCGCAAGTGGATGTATCCTCTCTGTCCTTCGGCTTTTGGATGGTCAACCCAAACCGAACAAAGGTGGAGGATGAAACTGCCGTCATGCTGAAAGCCCGAAACACGCATAGTGTAATCCTCTTTGTGATTGCGAAGGAAGTAGCAAAGTTGCTTTCCGTTGAGCTCCATCGGTGGGAATTTTGGGCATTTGACGCGATGAATTGCCGGGCTCGGCTTGACTGGATTGGTATCCATCTTAGTGTCGTTTTGCTGGCGCCCCAAAGGCGCCCAGTGTTAAGTTAATCGCCCCCGGCAGGTGCCAGCCTGCAAGGTAATTTCAGAATCACCAACGCGCGCCAGTTTTTACGCTTGGACAGTTTTAACTTGATATTGCGCGACTGTCGAGCAGTTTGGGGCTTCCTTCGGCCCTCTTGATGCATCCACTGGCGTTGCGCTTCCGTAATTCCCGGGACTTGCCAGCCAGCCGTGTGCGCCGTACCATCGCTCCATGACTCTGTCGGCGACACTCAAGGACCTCCTGGCGAAGGCAGCCGAGCCGGCCCTTCCCTGGTATCCCAATCCCGATATCGAGTTGCGCAAGTTCACTAACGGGACCTGTTTCTGCCTCAAATCCCCGACCGGGAAACTCCAGATATGCAGGCTCGCCGGCGATCGCCGGGGCGGCCAACCCCTGCAGGCAAAACGCTTCCCCGAACGTCAGGTCGTCCCATTGGCCCGATATCGGAATTGTCAGTTCGCCATCCTCTTTGACGCCCCCGGTCTGCCCCGATAGCCCTGGCCCTGGGCACGTTTGGTTTGATAATAGGCTCAGAACTCCTGACCCCGTGGAAATTGGCTGAGCCAGTCCTGATACCATCCAGGGAGGGATGCCATGCGTAACTCGTTCATCTTCAACGGCCATTTGCCTCGGATGGTATCAGGAATCTTCCACGCCGCCAAAAAAGCGTGCGGCGGGTCAGGAGTTCTGAGGCTTGAGCCTACGCACAGGTTTTGCGGCTCGTGTCGGCCCAAAAATTACGAATCTGGTACCTCTGACCTCCCGGCGCTCAGCGGCGGGAGGTCAACCACAGCGTATCTCCTATGGCGGAGTTACTGGCCGTGCCGGCGAGCGGAGCAGTCACTGTTACTGGAGTGGGTAGACCGGCCTGCCAGTTCACTTTTTGCCTCAGCCACCAACAAGCGTGATCGGCTGCAGGTGATGACCGAGTTCTACCGCCGCCTCAAAGAATCGGTTTTTCAGGAACTTCAGACAGATCAAGGAATCCGGATTCGCGACCTGCCCGGCTCCGGACAGGCCATTGTTACCGGTGCGCCTTTGAAACTGGAGAAGCTTGTACGTGCAGGCGGAGTATTGGAACGAAACCAAGAAGTGCGGGTTCTCCCCAATGTAATGTTCGACGCTCTCCCACCGGGGTTGACCGCTACGGAATCACCAGATGCTAACGTCGAGTTTCCTCCTGCTTCTCACCTCCCCGGCGATAACGAGCCATAGCGGCATCACACTCGCTGGGCTTGAAACGAATGCAACGCGGGGGCAACTCGTACCAAGGGAGAACCTTCTGCTCGCGCAAATAATCGACTTTCCGCAGTGAGATGCCGTAACGGCTCGCAATTGCCTTTTTGTTAACCAAACCTTCATCCCTCTGCGTGGTCACCGGGTTCAGGCCGGAGGTTGAGGTCTGAGTCGCGACCTCCGCGGTATTTGTGTTCATATTTTGTCGTTTTATTCTTCCGCGGGCTGCCCGCCTATACCATTTTAAGTTGCGGCAAACGAATTGTTGGAATTTCGCGGCATTCCTTTGGTTCGATCCCTCACAGTGGCCCGCACCGGAGCTGGCACCCCGGGGCATCGGAGAAGCGGCGGCGTACCGATTCACAAGATTCCGCGCCGGACGGAAGCCGATTGGAGCGCATGGTTTTGACTTCGTTTGCAGCTTGAAGCGTATAACGCTACAACCTGCAAACGAGATATTGAAAAGAAACGTCGGAAAAAGCCGCCGCTCAGGAGCAGCAGCAGCCTTCGATGACACATCATTCGCCAGCAATCTCGCCGAACGGCACCATTCCACTACTTTCAAGATTGCAAATGGACTGAAACATGCTATGTATTGTGCGTGATAGGCGCACAATAAATAGTTTTATGCCGAATCCGATCAGCCATGATAACATTGATCAGGCCCTCAGCCTGTTGGCGGGGAGGCTCGATCTTGCTCAAACCGATCCGGTGCGGTTGGTCATCTGCGGCGGGTCAGCTCTGATTGCGATGAGTCTTCGCCGGCGTACAACCAGAGACATGGACGTCGTGGCGTTGCTGAGCGCAGCCCAGGAACCGATCAGCCCCGATCCACTTCCCGATTTCTTGCTCAGGGCCGCTGACCAAGTGGCGCGTGATCTCGGTTTGTTCGAGGGTTGGCTCAACAACGGTCCGAGCCGCGGTGAGGGCGGCCTTTTTCAAATGGGTCTGCCAGAGGGTTTTGTCGGCCGACTAACCGAGAAGAAATATGGTCCCCGCCTGGCCGTCTATTTTATCGGCCGGCTCGACCAGATTCATTTCAAGCTCTACGCAGCCGCTGACCAACGGGACGGCACGCATCTGAACGACCTCAAGGCGCTTCATCCGACTGCAGCGGAGCTCGAGGCCGCCGCCCGTTGGGCAATGACGCATGATGTATCGGAAGGTTTCAAGATGGTTTTGAAGGAACTGCTCACCCAACTCAGCCATGAATCCGTCGCTGAAAGAATTTAAGGTCGAATACCAGTCCCGGCTGCTGGATCTCCTGTGGCGCCAGTGGTCTGCGTTAGGCGTCGCGGGCCAAACCAGCGCAGAGCATCAACGCATTCTTGATCCGGAGGGGTTACTGCTGTTGACCTGCACGGTAGGCCGTCACGATCCGCGTCTGTTCGATGAAATGCTCGACTGGCTCCAAGCCAACGGCTGGCTCATCAACGTGATGCGGCTCAAACGCATCCTCCGCACCGAGAAGTTTACCGGTGAACGGGTGCTGGCGGCGGTTGCAGGGTTGTTGGCGAAGGGTGCGGAAACGCCCAAGTGGAAACAGCTTGCTGTTTGGACGGAGCAGCCTCTCGTCACCGAGAAGCTGTTCTTCGGTGAAGATGGAACACCGCTCCCGACGATCGGCGAGCCTGAACCGCTGTTTGCGCGTTACGGGTGGGAACGCGGGCCGTTGCGGCTGCGCGGCTATTCGCAAGAATTTCGTCCGACCGAACCTGCCACTCTAGCCCTGCAACTGCGTGCCTTGCTCGGCATCAACGTTCGTTGCGAGATCGTGTTATACCTCCTGACGCATGACGCAGCTCACCCATCACAGATTGCGCGGGACGCCTATTACTTCGAGCGGGCCGTGCAAGGCACGCTGGCGGACATGAGCCGGTCTGGCGTGATTCAGGTCCGCGCGACCGGGCGGGAAAAGTACTACTGGCTCAAGCAGGATTCCTGGAAGCAGGTGCTCAACCGCGGCGAGTCATCGGCACTGAAGTGGGTCAACTGGCCGCCCGTGTTCAGTGCACTGGAGCAAATCTGGTTGCGACTGCAGAACGAAGAACTGCACGCCCTCGGATCTTTGCTGCAGGCGTCGGAGGTTCGTCAGCTCATGATGAAGGTGCGTCCTTCCCTCGAACGCGCCGGCTTCGACCGGGTGCTCGCGGACGACCGGCAGCATTTGGGCGAGTCCTATCTGCCCGTGTTCATCGAAGATGTGAGGAAGCTGCTGGCGTAATCAGGTGGTAATTGATTCTGCCCAAACCTGCTCCCAGTTTCTGGGGTGCATTTGTTTCAGCCAATCCTCGCTCACGATTTCAATCTTGGACAGTGGATCCCTCCATTCCAACCATTCCAATGACCCCATGGCGCTCCCTTTGACCCCTCTGGTCCCGGCGAAGACCGACCTGACGGCCGCGCCCTCGTGATCGAACCTTGGCGGATTATCGACAACTCTGAGGAACCTGGGCCATGACTCCACTCAACCTTGGTCAGAGGGAAAACCAATCCGCCGCCTGTTCGGGCGTGACCAAGTCCAGGTAGTACTTTCGGATTATCTCCGGTGAATTTCCGCTCTCGTAGGCAACCAAGTTAATATCCTTGGTCTGAGCAAGTCGGTAGCTGATGTAGCTGTTCCGGAAGGCGTTCTTTTTGTAAGGGAGGCCGGCTTTGTCTGTGACGCGCTTCCATGCGTGATACAGGGAGTTCGAGCTTCCCCACCGTTTGCTGACTTTGTCCCTCTTTTCTGTTTCGGGGTATGCGGCCAGGCGGCGCTTCAGGTTTTCGAGGATTGGGACCGCTCGCTGATTCACTTTGGCGATTGCGTCGGTCACGTTGATATAACCGGCTTTCGCGTTGATCAGCACCCACCACATGCGGGCGAGTTCCTCGGTCCGTAGCCCGGAGAAAGCCTTGAGCTCGAGTGTCACCCGCTCATCTATTTCGGCTGCCGCCAGAATCCTGCCCATATCTTCTGGCAAATAGAGATCGGTCGCCTCTGCGCTCGCAACCGCTTCCTCCTCGCTGGTTATGACCGGGCGCGGATCGGTGAAGGAGGTTGTTGATTTCGCCGCGTGGTCGATGCCTTTTGGGAGATAACCTTTTTGGACCATGAAGTTGAAAAACGAGATGATCCTGTCTCGCGCGTTATTCTTGTTCCGCGCTCTTCCTCCCAGTCTGTTGAGATATGCGTCGATTTCCGAGGTTCGAATAATCGCAATTTCTCCCGGAAACGCCTTCAGGAATGCGCCAACGAATCTTTTGACGTCTCGCAGATGGTGGATGCCAACTCCACGACGTTTCAAGTCCTCGATGTAAGCTTCGTAAGCCACGGCGGTTTTCGCCCCAACGATGACGCGCTTGCCATGGGCGTTGAAAAAGTCCACGGCCTGTTGCAATGAGGTCCCATTCAGCCGGCGGAGTAAATCGTCCACGAGACGCGCAGCCGCATCGACCTGAAGATTGTGGGGCTGGAGAATGTGTTTGGCAGACACATAAATACGGCAATCCTCCTGAGGAAGCCCGATGGCTTGAGAGCCATTTTCAGCCAATCGCTTGGCGATTTTCTTCCCTTTGGTTTTGGCCTTTTCCAGCGTCGAAGCCCGGACATTGCGCCACGCCCCGCCTTCGTAATAAGCAATCTGGTACGAATCATATATTTTGAAAACCGGGTCAGGAGATGGAGAGGAAGCGCGACCTTCGCCGGAGGCGTTCGCGACTGGCTTCCTTTTCACCTTCACGGGACAATAGTAAATCGGCAGCTTCACCGACTCCCATGAGGCAAAGCCAACTGGCCTTCTGCTGCTCATTGGTACTTTATAGGGCTCTCCGAGCCGGTTGCAACCGGAAGCCCTTGGCAACTGGCAGCCGGCAGGCTGGGAGTTAGCAAGCAAACACTCGCCGCGATGAGCACCGAACAGCACGAATTACATAAACGGGGCGGGAAAGGAACGGATGAAAGATTATCTGTCCGTCGGCCCGGTCTGGCGGGCAAATGGAAGCCGCTCCAAAGGAGGACCCGAGGAACGACGGAAGAACCGGGAAGGCATCGTCGCCTCCGAAAATTTATCGCAAAACCGTCGCAAAAATCGGCGGGGTGTACGGATTCCTCAGGAAAAGATGGAGCGAGCGAAGGGATTCGAACCCTCGACATTCACCTTGGCAAGGTGACGCTCTACCAGACTGAGCTACGCTCGCTTCCAGGCGCCAACAAGCTACAAGAACGCGCCAGGAATGCAAGCCCGCGTTCAAATTTTTTTCCGCGCCGATTCGCTGGAACCATACGAGGAAACTCTTCGGAATCGACCGCCCGCTTCGTCGTTCCTCAAGCACCCGCCAACTACTGGCAATGAAAGTAATCGTGACCATAGATGAAGTTGGCCGGCTTGTTTTGCCGAAGGCCATCCGCCAAGCCATAGGGGTTTCCGGACGCATGGCGGTGAGCGTCGCCACTCCTATGGACTGCGGTGGCATAGCGCAGCGCCGACACCTCTTTGGCCTCGTGCGCAGCGCCGGGGCACCCTTCCAGCCTACAGCCCCAGATTGCCTGCAGTTCGCACGCACCGCGGGGTGCTGTTGAAACGAAAAATAGAAAATGCTCAATGCTCAATGCTCAATGAGCCATTAACCTCCGGAGAGCAGCCGCCCGCCCTGGACCCAAGCCTCGAAGCACTCCCGCAGCCTGCACTGCGATTCGGATTTCGTCATTCGGATTTCTTTCGAGCTTAGGCATTCGTCATTCGTCATTTGCCTCCCTTGGCTCAGCTCGGAGCAACCCTCGCCACGCTGGCGCCTCACCATTGGAACTTGACGCGCTCTGTCTGCCCTCTACCATCAAATCATGCGGGCGACTCAGACCCCGGCCCCCCGTTGCCACCGCGCCACCACTGTTGCACGGCGGGCATCATTCTACACTTCCGTCCCGTCCTCCTATGGCTGATCTGCAAGATGGCGAAACAACCGAGATGCAGGGTTCCGGCGCCAAGCCCTACCTGCTGAAAAACACCGGGGGCGTTTATTCTTGCAGTTGTCCCGCCTGGCGAAACCAGTCCATCCCCATCGAACGGCGCACCTGCAAACATCTCCGGAAACTGCGCGGCGATGCCGCCGAGCAGGCCCGCGTCGGCGGGGCCCTGCCGCAACGTCCGCCCCGCACGGCAGCCTCCGGCGAGGCCGGAGCGGACGCGGATGCCGGCCCGCCTCTCCTGCTCGCCGAGAGTTGGGACAATGCCGCCGATTTGTCCGATTGGTGGATGAGCGAGAAGCTTGACGGCGTGCGCGCTTATTGGGACGGCAAGCAATTCCTCTCCCGGCAAGGCAATCTCTACCACGCCCCGGCTTGGTTCATCGAGCGCTTGCCCGAGGTGCCGCTCGACGGCGAACTGTGGATCGGCCGCAAGAAATTCCAGCGCACCGTCAGCATTGTCCGCCGCCAGGACAAGACTGATCTCTGGCACGAGGTGCGCTACCTCGTTTTCGATGCTCCGGACGCGGCCAATGGGTTCGAGGAACGGATGGCCTTTCTCAAGGATCTGCTGGCCAGCCGAGCGGCGAAATTCGTATCGCCTCATGAGCACACGCGCTGCGAGGGCCTGGACCATTTGCGGGCCGAATTATCGCGGATCGAGTCCCTCGGCGGCGAGGGCCTGATGCGCCAGCCCGGCTCCCAGTACGTCGCCGGCCGCTCTAGCACCCTCCTGAAAGTCAAATCCTTTCATGATGCCGAAGCGCTCGTGGTGGGACATCAGGCCGGAGCGGGCAGGCACCACGGCCGGCTGGGAGCGTTGTTAGTGCGCTTTGCCGACGGGACCGACTTCGCCATTGGCACGGGCTTCAGTGATCGTGAACGGAATAATCCGCCGCCCATCGGCGCCACCGTCACATTCCGCTATCAGGAGCTTTCCGAAGCCGGCGTGCCCCGTTTCCCAAGCTACGTCGGCCTCCGGTCGGACGCCCCTGTCCCAACGCCCAGTGCCCCCGCAGCGAAGCCGTAAACCACCAGGCTCTCTCACGGTTAGGATCCTCGCGAGCGCAGCGAGCTAATTCGAAGCCCCAAAGGGGCGGCGCATACCAGCCCAGGGCTGGCGAGGAACGAGCGCCGCCCTGGGTAAAAGGTCTAAAATCTCCTCCCCTTTTTTCAGTTTGGCTTGAGCCCGGCCCCGAACTCCGAACGCCTTCGCGAGCAGGCGCTTTCGGGACTGGGGTCAAGCCAAACTGAAAAAAGGGGGCTGGGCGGTGCGGCGGCGTTGGCTCTACCAAACATTGGGGCTTGACGCGGAACCTCAAAATTCAGAGATAGGAGCATGGGCGCGGAGTCGCTGTCGCAAGTCTAGACCCGACGCCCTGCACCTTGGGTCTAGGACGTAATATGACATACCATCGACTAGATTGGACGAAGGAAAGGCCGAACATCCTTTCGTCGGAAGTCGTGGCACGGATAAAAGCGGCGTTTGAGGCCGGGCTCGTATTTGGTTATCATTCCTTTTACTGCGGTGGCCGTAGCCTAGACCTTTGGGTGTTCAAGACGTTTCAGGCCTTTACAGATTATATACAGTCACGCTCTAAGCCTGGCGACCTCTTCACCTTGTGGTCGGTGCCTGATCTGAAGAAGAAGAACCTGCATCTGTTCGGCGGGCGTTTTCCTGACGTCGACCATCAGGCAGATTTGATCGTTCCGCCTGCCCATCTGGACCGAGTGAAGGCCTACTTGGAGGTAGTCGATCCGCACACGCCATATCGCCGGCCATATCGCATGAATGAAGTCTTGGTTCTCTACTCATCCGAGAAAGACAACATCCTGAGAATCGAGGGCGTCGGCCTTACCTATGACGACGACTGGGAGGACTTTTTATCAGAACTTCGGAGCTTTAGCCACCCAGGTTCCGAGGTTCACATTTTCGCCGTGGACACTATCGACAACAAGGAACACATTTTAGTGCAGGAGAAATATCCAAATGAGAGCGGCGAGGTTCCCATTGGCGGCGCATACTAGGCATTTAGCCACCAGGGTATTCGTGCTCTACACCTAAGGGCGCGTCAATAAATAACATTTACAACTAGTGAGGATGGATGACATAGTTCCATTCCCCATGAAAGCGCGATGACTCTATGTTGATGGTTGCCATTTCTTCTTTAGTGACTCTCCGTCCAATGGC
>Ga0209517_10005788_pt1 | contig 15554 bp, 14 predicted proteins | sample PeaSoiMetSII2010_FD_187695 | JGI IMG/M metagenome (GOLD analysis project Ga0209517, IMG submission 187695) | Peat soil microbial communities from Weissenstadt, Germany - SII-2010 (SPAdes) (version 2) | ecosystem: Environmental > Terrestrial > Soil > Wetlands > Peat | place: Germany... | reverse complement strand
GCGCTCAATAACGCCGTCCGCCATGGGAGCGCCAGCGAGATCGGCTTCCGCGTCCGCGTGCTGGAGCACCAGTTGTGGGTATTAATCACCGACAACGGCGCCGGTTTCCATACGCTCGGGCGCTCAAACGGTCATGGGCTGTTGAATCTCCGCAACCGCCTGGAACACCTGCACGGTCACTGTGAACTGGAATCCTCTCCCGGTGCGGGCACCACCGTCTCCCTGCAATTGCCCCTGCCTGTCCCCAATTCGCCGCCATGAACACCGTCGCCATCGTTGAGGACAACGCCGTGATGCGAAAAACCTTGTGCCAGTGAGATTGCCCGGATGTTGGTTGAGGCCTTCCAAAAGAAGCCGGCTAGTATCGTGTCCAGCGACGGCCTGACTCAACGTGAATCCGAGATCCTCGTTTTGCTTTCCGAGGGCCTGAGCAACAAGGAAATCGCCGATCGCCTCAAGATCAGCTACGACACCGTGCGCGCGCACCTTCGGCACATTTACGAAAAACTTCACGTACGCGGACGCACCGGGGCAGTGAGGAAGTATTTAAAATCTCCAAACTCCGTGACTGCCGGGTTGGGAGGCGACGTAACCTGATTGGCACCTGCCAGCCTGAAAAGCCGGCGGCCAAGCTGGTGTTCGGGTCGGTTCGGTTGTTCACCGGCATATAGTCCAATTGAGCAATGGCGGAGGTGATTGGCTTTTGTTAGTTTAACGGGCGGAATGAAAATTCGCCCGAAACAGTTCGTCTAGAACATTACCCCAAACCAGTTATGAGAAGTCATTTTTCACTCAATCGCGGAGCCGCCGCGGCCTGCGCCGTTGCCGGCGCCACAACCTTGTTGAACGGCAACTGCTCCGCACAGACCGTGGTCGCTGCCGATTATGCCACCAATTCCACCTACGCCGCCGGCTGGTCCGCGGGGCAGAATGGGGGATACGGCTTCGGAGCCTGGAGTATGGATTATACGGAAGCCACGTCTCCGATCGAGGCTGACATCGATCGCACCTCCCCGCTTGACCCTTTTGGGGTGGCCTGGACGCTCTATAACCCCGAAGGGACATTGCCGACCGCAGGGAATTCCCCCGGGGGCCAATGTGTCAACCCGCCCACCGGCACCGATATTTCTCGAGCGGGTCGAGCGATCCCAGGCGGGTTGCAGCCCGGAGAAACCTTCAGCACCATCTTTGCCAATCCCGCCACTCGCACGTTCTACCGGGGCTATACCATTGTATTCTCCAATGGGGGCGATAATATCCAATATGGCGGAGCCGGTACGATGCTTTCCGTGGGTACCTTTGAATACTTTACTTATGGCCGCTGGTACGCCTCGGGCACGAACGCCTTTAACAATGGATATACTGGCACCACCCTTTTTGACACCGACACGTCCACCAACGGGATCCAGCTCGACGTCACGGTCACCAGCACCAATAGTTACCATCTGGTCATGACGCCGCTGAACAACCCGACCAACACGTTTTCGCAGGATGGAGGCTTCGCGACGAACGGACCGATTACTTGGGTCACGTATCAACTTTACAACACCGACTCGGACTTCTACCCCACCGTGGCCACGTGTGGCCCTGACCCAACGGATTTCTATATTAAGAGCATGACCATCTCGGGGTGGACGTTGAACATCCAGCGGATAGGCTCGAAGGTCCTGTTGAGCTGGCCGACGAACGCCCCTGGCTTCACCTTGGTGTCGAGCACTAATCTCGTGGGGCCGGTTTGGAATCCGGTTGTGCCACTGCCGTCCGTCGTGAACGGCCAGAACGTGGTGACGAACCCCATCACCGACGCCCAACAGTATTACCGGCTGCAGGAATGAGGGATTGCCAAGGCCAAGGAGCGCTCGGTTTAGTTTAGAAACGGCCTATGCCCGCAAAAAAACACCGATGTGCTTGGAAGGCCTACTTTAACCGGGTCGCCTTCCCGCCAGGCGGACTCCGGGCTTTCACGCTGATTGAACTGCTGGTGGTAATTGCGATCATCGCGATTTTGGCCGCGATGTTATTGCCGGCATTGAGCCGGGCAAAAATCAAGGCCCAGGCCACCTATTGCATGTCCAATTCAAGGCAACTGATGCTCGGCTGGGTTCAATATTACACCGATAACAATGACCATCTGGTGAATAATTACGGTCTCGGCTTCAATGCGCATGAGGAGCAAGCCAAGACTTACAACAGTTGGGTAAACGGCGTCATGACTTGGAACACCACCGACCAGTGGGGCAACTCGGTCACTAATCTTGACGGCATCTTCCTCGCGCCGTTCTTCAAGTACGTCGCGAACATCGGGGTTTACAAATGCCCGGCCGACCATTATGTGAGCCCAACCCAATCGGCTGCAGGCATTACTTCGCGTCCGCGCTCGTACTCCATGAACATGTTCTTCGGGGCCAATACCCCCACTTCCACCGACTCTTTCAACGCGACCTTCCCGACCTTCATGCAGTTCCTCAAAGCGGGGAACATACTTAATCCAGCGGGTCTGTTTGTGACCTTGGATGAACACCCCGACAGCATTAACGACGGCTTTTTACAAACCGATCCCCATACGAACATCACGCAATGGAGCCCTCCGCACTGGAACGATTTGCCGGCTACGTACCACGACGGTGCAGGCGGATTCGCTTTTGCTGACGGGCATTCGGAAATCCACAAGTTTAAAAGCTATGTCTGCACCATTTTGCCCGTGCTTTACACTCCCTATCAGGGAAGTCGTCAAGTCCCCTTCAGCAGCGACACCTCGGGAGCTGGCGCACAAGACGCATTATGGGTCGCAGCGCGCGCGAGTGTGTCCAATCAGTAGAGTCCCCAGATGGTGGGCTCCCGCCCGGGGGGTCTTGCTCCTGGCTTTGTGTGCTGCATTCGGGACGGCTCAGGCGGCCCAACTCGTCGTTAATGGAGGATTTGAGGCCGGCCTGAACGCCTGGCAGTCAAGTGGCGAGGTTCATCTCGAAACGAACAACCCTTTGGCCGGCAAGGCTTCCGCCATCATCGGCCCGGGGGAAGGCTCGCTGGCACAGTGCGTGGAAACGGGTAGCGGCAACGATCTCACCGTATCCGCAACCATCCAGTCGGAGCACACCAACGGTTGGGTTTTTGTTCTTCGTTTCCTGGACAAGAAAGGGCGCGAGGTGATGCGCGTGGATTCATTCACTGACATGCAACCGACCAAAGCGGATCCGCGAAAGTTCAACCACTACCTGAAGGCCCACCCATTGACGCAGTGGATTGAAATCGTCATTTCCAAAAATTCCTCCGAGGGGTCCGTTCTCGTCGATCAGGTGGGCCTGGATATGGAGGATGAAAATGCGGCGAGTTTGAAACCAACCTGCGATTTAGATGAAGCCATGCAACCGTTTTGGGTGGGCAAAAAAGTCTATAATGAAGCTGTCCTGATGCTCTCACAAGACGGCAAAACCGCTACCGGCCAGTTGATGTTTCATCCGTCCCGGATAATTTCGGTTCAGGACTATGCTTTGAGCACCCATTACGCCGAGGGGACGGACTACATCGTTGATGGCCGAACTTTGGTTTGCACGGCTTCATCGCGCATGACGGTGGTGAGGGATGAGGACCTGCCCAAAAGCGAGTTAAAATGGACCAGCATCGGTGGCAAACAGGTGATGGTGACCTACGAACATGAGGACACCTGGAGCTATCCGCTTCCCGCCTTTCTCGGTGATGGGTTGCCAAACACATTGAACAAACTCCAGGCACACGCGCTGCTGAAAGTGGTAGCTTACGGAGACAGTATTACGCATGGTTTGGGGGAAAGTCGTCTGTCGCACATCCCGCCATTTATGCCGCCTTGGCCGGAACTTTTTGTGCATCGCCTGAAAGCGATTTATCAAGACGAACGTATTCAACTTTACAACTCCGCCCAAAGCGGGGCGGACTCAAAGTGGGGAAAAGAATATGCAGACCGCATGGTGGCGTCGTTGAATCCCGACCTCGTGATCATTGCATTTGGGCAAAATGACTTCTGGGGGGTCTCGGCGAGTTCCTTCGCGAACAACATCAGGGATATCATGAAGGCAGTTCGGAATAAGAATCCAGACGCCGAGTTCTTGCTGGTTTCCACGCTGCGATTCGATCCCGCTTACACTTCGGAGGCCCAATATTGGAACGTCGTAGGGGATTACGCCACGAAGCTCAAAGCAATGACCGGCCGGGGTGTGCAATTCGTGGATATGACTGCCATCAGCGAGGCGGTGTACGCCGCCAAAAAGCCTAAGGATTGTCTCAACGATCCCTTGCACCCCAACGATTACTTCGCCCGCTGGTACGCGCAAAGCCTGGTAGCGGCCCTTGATCCGGCGGCTGGACCACTGGCGACTGCCAACAGCAAACAGGCATTGGGGCTCCCTGGCCACAATACCCGGGCAGTCAGTAGATAGCAGCGGCAGCAGTCGTGCCGATGTCGCCCGGAAGGATGACGCAATGGCCCCTCCCTTGAATCGAAATCGCCCGGCCGTTCTACAGTTCCCTGGTAATGGAGCCACGCATCGAGGCTGTCCGCAACCTCGTGGTGGTGGATCACTTCAGGGTCAGTTGTGCTCCGGCCATTTCGCGTGACACGCTCGAGAAGACGCAACGAATCTGTGTGCCCTGCCTCGGCTGGCTCTTCAAGTCCAGGGTGGCGCCAATCACTCGGGCTCGGTACCCCATGATCCCAATCCCCATGCCGACGCGAGTGTGGTCGTCGAGGGTGAAGCCACTGCCATCGTCTTGGATAGTCAGGGCCAGGAGTTGGTTCGTGCGCGCCAAGGCCACGCTGATGTGAGTGGCCTTCCCGTGGCGCACCGCGTTGAGAACCGCTTCCTGGGCGATGTAATAGACATGGAGGGCCACGCCGTTATCTACGTCGGGTGGCGGTTCCTCGCAGGAAAAGGTGCAAGCGATCCGGTAGAGCGCGCCGGTGTTGGCGGCCAATTCCTCAAGTGCCGAGGCCAAGCCGTTTTCTTCCAGGCGTACGGGAAACAGCCCTCTAGCCACGCCGCGCGTTTGGACGAGCGACTCATTGATCAGATCGCCGAGTACCTCCGCATCGGCGGACTCGCCCAAGCCCTTCTCCTCGAGCCGGCGGGCGAGGATGTGGCTCCGGTAAGCCAGGGCGGCGAGTTGTTGGCAGACGCCGTCATGGAGATCATGGCCAATGCGTTGTTGCTCTTTGTTTGAGATTTCTAGGATCTCCCGCTCCAGCCGCTTGCGCTCGGTGATGTCGCGCCCGATGCCCTCAACTTCAATGCGCGACCCGTTTTGTTCGATCATGCGCGTATTGATTTCGAGCTTGAAGGGCTGGCCTGAGGCATTGAGGAAGTCCCACTCCGCTGGGGGCGGTTCCGCGCCTTTGACGACCTGGTCGAGCCATTGCCGGGCGGCCGATCGCTGATCCGCGACCACGAAATCCACCAGGTTCCTGGAGAGGAGATCGGCTCGTTTGCGCTGGAGCAAGCGCTCGCCGATGCTGTTGATGGAAGTGAGACGGCCGGTCAAGTCGTGAGTGAAGACCACGTCGTTGGCGTTCTCGAAGAGCTCCAGGTAGCGCTCTTTCAAGGCGGCCTCGGCCTGAAGCTTTTCGTTAATTAAGTGCGTTTGCTTCTGCACGCGCCGGCGGAGCACCGCCACCCAGGCAAAGGCGCCCAGCACCACGGCCCCGAGAAGACCCAGGGCCCACAAGAGCTTGGGCAGCGTCCACCAGGGCGGCTGCTTGAGCACGACGATGTCGCTGGGGGAGCGCAGCAGCATTCTAAACGAGACGGCCCGCCAATCCTGCCCATAGTACCACCCCTCCCCTGGGTCGATGAGGCAGACGCCGGTGACGAGCAGCTTGCTGCCGTTCTCCAGGTTACTAAAGGCAGCGCCCGGCTCCTGGGTCTGAAGCGACGCATGGAAAATGGACCCGCCCGACTCCAGCACCAGGAAGGGTTCCTTGGTGTGGACCGCGCGATCCAGCAGGGTCGCCTCGATGGCCACCAACAGACAATCGTGGTCCCCTCTGAGAGCCTCATCGGCGCTGATTCGGTCCGGCACGACCGGCGGGCCCGGGTCAATTTTGCGGTAAACTCCGCTCTCGAGCATCGGTGCATAGAGTCCACGCGCGGCGAACCCCAGCACTTCCAAGCGGTCGCCCAGTCGTGCTGGAGTCGTCTGTCGGGTACGGACGCACACCCCTTGGCTCCCGTCCTGCAAGTAAAACCGATTGCCATAGTTCAGCGTGACGGTGCCGACGACCTTGACGCGGTGACCGTAGCTGCCTTGGGCGCTATATTGCAGAAGGCTGTCGATGGGTTGCGCGGCCAAGGCAAAGGGGTCTTGCACAGCCGGTGTCTCGACAACCAAATCCTCCGGCCGGGGAATCATCAGCCCAAAATCAAAAAGCTGCCGCTTGCGGTTGAACAAGGTGAAGCACACTCCTCGCACCCGCACGGTGCTATCGATCAGATCCTCCGGCCGGGTTACCGGCAGTTCCCCCGCAAAAGCGATCAGGCGGCCTTCGCCCGTGGCGACCTCCATAACAAAATACACCCGCTGCTCCTCCAAGCGCACGGAGCGGACCACACCGTGCACTTCCACAAACTGGCTATCCTCCTGCCCGCTGGCCAACTGCTCGAACGAGACCGGTTTGGCGTCAGGAAATTTACCTGGTCCCAAAACTTGAATTCGGCGCGCCATTACAATCGGTGCAAATTCCCCTTTGCCCGTGCGCCCCTCAATCTCGACCATCTGGCCGGCCGTGAGGTTCGGCATTTCCGTCGCGGCATTGATATAAAAATATATGCCGGCCGTTTCGTCTTGGATGAACTGGAAGATCTTGGTCGGTTTTCGCTGATCGAAAAACGTCACGACTCCGCGCAGGCGCACGGGATAATAGCGCTCCGCCTCCGCGGGCGACAACTGGCGGATTTGTTGGGCGGTGTGCAGCTCCGGCAGGCTCTCGGCCGCAAGGGTACCGCCGGCGATCACCAACAGGCAGTACCGGAAACATTTAAGCGCGAGACCTACCTTCTGATGTTTGATTAGCACAGGCTTCGGAAATGGTCGAGGAATCCGCCTCGGCAGGTTGCGGCAGAATCACCAAAGGCGAAACAGCATGCCAAAATTGGAGATTCCGGCACAAACCGGGATAATCCCCTTCCGGTTCCCCCACTCGCCCTGCTGCGCCTCGGATTCATAGCTCTGGCCCCATGATGCCCCAAAGCGGCCTGTTTTCCAAGGCTAAAATCTGGACAACTCTTCCAGTTCCTTCACCCGCTGGTCGATCTGGGCGCGGGTGGTTCTCGTCGTGCGCGTGAGGCCAAAGCCTTCACAGCAGAATGAGGCGACGACGCTGCCATAAACTATCGCCCGGCGGAAATTGGCGTCGATGGGACCCTTGGCGGCGGCCAAGAAACCCATGACTCCGCCCAGGAACGAATCTCCGGCGCCGGTCGGGTCCACCACTTTATGCAACGGGTAGGCGGGGCAGAGAAAAAAGCCCTGTGGGCCGGACAAGATGGAGCCATGCGACCCTTTTTTGATAATCACGTACTTCGGCCCGAGTTTATGGATTTTTTTGAGGGCGGTGAACGCGTTGTCTTCCTTCGTCAACTGATGAGCTTCGCTGTCGTTGAGCACGAACAGGTCCAGCCGCTTGAGCAATTTGAGCAAATCCGGCAGCGCGATATTGAGCCATAGGTCCATAGTGTCGGCGGCGACGAACTTGGGTCGGCGGACCTGGCCCAGGACATGGTGTTGGAGCGACGGCGCGATGTTGGCCAGCAACACGAATTGGGAATCCCGGTGTCTTGCGGGCAGCGTTGGCGAGAAGGTCTCGAACACCCCCAATTCTGTCAGCAGCGTCCGCCGGTGGTTCATATTGGCCTCGTATTCGCCCGACCAATGGAAGGTTTTGCCCGGCACAACCTGCAGCCCCTCGAGATCGATCAGGTGCCGCCGGTACAACGCCAGGTAGCGCCGGGGAAAATCATCTCCTACCACCCCGACCAGTTGGACAGGGCTGAAGAAGCTGGCCGCTACCGCGGCGTGGCTGGCGGAACCACCGAGCAAGCGCGGGTTCTCCGCCTGGGGCGTCTTGATCGAATCCAGCGCCGTCGAACCGACTATCAAGATACTCATTAGACCGGGCAAAATAGGAAGTTCTGCTCGCCCTCGCAATGGCAAACGGTGAAGCGAAATGACGAATGACGAATGTCCAAGCACGAAAGAAATCCGAAAAATCCCCAATAACGGAATCAGGGCGCAGGCGCAAGAAGCGCCCCCACTGTGCTTGCTTTGAGGGGGCGGCTGGCGTATGCTAGATGGCCATAAGGATTTCGGAAGCGTCCAGCTCAAGATTGCCAGAGCGCGGGCTGAGCAGTACATTGCGTTGGATTTTTTCGAAGCAGACTAATTAGACTGGACAAGCTTATGGCAGAAAAAAGTTTAAACGAACTCCCGCGTGACCTGCGGGCACTCTTCACCAAGGGCAAGGATGCGTTGCAGCGGGATAATTTCGATTACGCGATCGAACTATTCAACCAAATCTTAGCCAAGGAACCAGCGTTCTTTGAATGCCGGCACGCGTTGCGCAACGCCCAATTGAAAAAGTCGGGGAATGGGGGAGGGTTCCTGAAAAAGATGTGGGGCAATGCCACGTCCTCCCCGCTCGTCGCCAAAGGCCAATTGGCCTTGCGGCGGGACCCGACGGAGGCGCTGCAAATTGCCGAGCAAATTCTCAATGACGAACCGACCAACTCGGGCGCCCACAAGCTGGTGGTCGAGGCCGCCGACGCGCTGGAGCTGCCGCGCACGGCCGTGATGTCCTTGGAAATCCTGGTGCGCAATTCCCCCAAAGATAAGGACGTGGCCATTCGCTTTGCCAACCGGCTGGCAGATACAGGTGAGGCGGCCAAGGCGGAGAAAATTCTCGCCGACCTGTATCGCTCCTTCCCCACGGACGCGGAGTTGGGCAGCGCGTTGAAAGATCTCTCCGCGCGCAAAACGATGGTGCAGGGGGGATACGCTAAGCTGGCGGACGGAAGCGGGTCGTACCGGGACATCCTGGCCAACAAGGAGGAGGCCGTTTCCTTGGAGCAGCAGAACCGGCAAGTCAAGACGGAGGACATCACCGAGAAGTTGATCAAAGAGTACGAGGCCCGCTTAAAGACGGAGCCGGACAATCTCAAGCTGCTGCGTTCGTTGGGAGAAATGTACACTTCGAAAAAGCAATTCGACAAAGCGCTCAGTTATTACGACCAGATCAAGTCCACTGACGTTGGCGGAGGCGACGCCGCGTTGGATCGCAACATCGCCGACACGACGGTCAAGAAATTCGACCATCTGATGTCGGAGTTGGACAAAGACGCGCCTGACTACGCGGACAAATTAGCGGGGCTGCAAGCAGGAAAGCAGGCCTTCCAACTCGCCGAGTGTCAGAAGCGGGCGGAGCGCTTCCCGACCGATTTGCAGATCCGCTTTGAATTGGGCCAGCTTTATTTCCAGGCCGGCAAGATCAGCGAAGCAGTTAAGGAATTTCAAAAAGCCCAATCCAATCCTCATCGGCGCATCCAGGCCATGAGTTTCCTGGGCCAGTGCTTCGCACGGCGGGGCATCCACGATTTGGCCGCCACCACCCTCCAGGATGCCATCAAAGAGAAGGTCGGCTTCGACGAGGAAAAAAAGGAACTCCACTACGTGCTGGGCTGTGTCTTTGAGAAAATGGGCAAGCGAGAGGACGCAATCGCCCAGTTTAAGATCATTTACGCAGTGGACAGCAGCTATAAGGATGTTGGAAAGAAGGTGGAGGACTACTACTCGTCGCAGGGCGGCTGAGACTGGGTCACCGATCCCTTTTTAACAAGTACTCCGCTAGTGATTCGAGGGCGGCGGCGCTTCCGCGGAAGGGCCGGAGGGCATCGAAGGCACGTTGGGTTAGGCGTTCGGCAATCTTGCGCGAGGCCGCCAAGCCCACAATGGCGGGGTAAGTTGCCTTCCGGGCCCGCTGGTCTTTGCCGGCGGTTTTGCCTAACTTTTCGCTGCTCTGCGTAACGTCTAAAATATCGTCGATGACCTGAAAGGCCAAGCCCACATGGTAACCGAAGTCAGTGAGGGCTTCGAGTTGTGCCGGGGAGCAATTGGCGCTCATCCCGCCCAGGCGAACCGAGCCGCACAAGAGGGCGGAGGTTTTACGCTCATGAATGTAGCGGAGTTGGTTGGCGGAAATCTTCTTTCCCTCCGCTTCCAGGTCAGCGACTTGTCCCGCGATTAACTGCAACGAACCGGCCGCGCGGGCCAGTTCCAAGATGATCTGCTGGTGCGGATAGCGGGGCCAGCCCCGGCAGCGAGCGGCGATTTCAAAGGCCTGCGTCAGGAGCGCGTCGCCCGCCAGTACCGCGATACCCTCGCCGAAGACCTTGTGGTTGGTCAGCTTTCCTCGTCGGTAATCGTCGTTATCCATCGCGGGCAGGTCATCATGGACCAGGGAATACGTATGGATGCACTCTACCGCGCAAGCCAAGGGTAGGGCGTCGGATTGCTCGCCGCCGCAGGCTGTTGCGGCGGCCACGCACAGCGCCGGGCGCAGCCGCTTTCCGCCCGCGAACAGGGAATAACGCATGGCACGGTGGATCGTCGCCGGCTTGGCCGAAGCCGCCGGCAGAAACCGGTCCAGGGCGCGGTTGACGGCGGCCGTTTGGGCCGCTAAAAAAGCTGCCAGGTGTCCGGGAGGCAGCCCGCCCCCCACCCGGCTGTGATTCTGAGCAGACATGCGCCGTTTTATGTAGGGAAACTCCCCGGCAGGCGCAAGGCCGATTTGCGATTTTTCTATTGCATCGCGGTAACGATCCGGTAACTTATGCAGTTTGTATCGAAACACCATGGAACGAGCTTTGAACGCTGAACTCACCAAAAAAGCACTGGAGAAAGTTGGCAACCCCAACGTTCTAGTCAATCTGGTTTCACGGCGCGTCCGGCAACTGAACGCCGGCGGCGGCGCGGCCAGCCGACCGCTGGTGCTGGACACCGCCAACCTGGGAGCAGGCGACATCGCCTTGCGGGAGATTATTGAGGAGAAGATCGGGTTTGAAATGCCCGACGTGGTCGAGTTGACCCGGCCAACCGCCAAGAAGCGGAAGAAGCATTAGCCGCGCGGCGGGGACTCGCGCCCAGCGCGGAAGCGGACGTTCCGAGGGGCAATTTCGCCATGGCCGACATTCTGAGTAATCCCAAGGCCCGGCGCGATTATCATGTGCTGGAGACGTTCGAAGCGGGGATCGTGCTCCACGGGACCGAGGTCAAGGCACTGCGCGCGGGCAAAGGCCAGCTCAGTGATGCTTTTGCTCGCGTCGAGAACGGCGAGGTCTTTCTCTACAACGCACATATCGACGAGTATTCGCACGGCAACCTCTACAACCACGAGCCGAAGGCCCCGCGCAAACTCCTGCTCCAAAAGTCAGAAATCCGCAAACTGTTCGAATTTTCGGCAGTGAAAGGCAATGCCCTGGTGCCGCTGGCCTTTTATTGGAAAAACAACAAGGTCAAAGTGGCCCTCGCGGTAGGCAGGGGCAAGGCGCAATTCGACAAACGAGAGGATCTCAAAACGCGCGAGGCCGAGCGCGAACTCAAGCGGGCAACCTTGCGCGGCTCTAAGAGCACTTAAGCGCCGGGAGGTTGGGCAATGGCGGTTGGCGCCCTAGCCCGCCGAGCCCGGATGTTTCAGACACTGGTAGGGCGAGGCTCCTGCCGAGCTTCTTGTGCAAGCAAGCCTCGGCTCCGCAGGAGCGTCGCCCTGCCCGCAGTCTGTCGCACCTTTGAGACGAGTGTGAAATATCCGCCCTCGGGCCGAACGCGCAGCGCTGGCGCCGCCGCTTCGCGAGCGTCCCCGCACTCAGCGGCTCCACCCACCGACGAAGTGTGCGCATTATTCCGGCGCCGCCCGGCGTTTGGCCAGGCAGCGCGCTGGCCCCGTGGCAGGAGCCCTATTCGCAGATTTGGCGCTCCTCGAGGGACTTTTCGACCTGGGCTTCGGCGGCCCCGACTGCCGCCTCAAACCAAGTCTGCTCGGCCCGGGGCAGGGGCGCAGGCGGCCAGTCGCAGGCCTCTTCAACTGCCCGGCGCATCCGCTCGAACCACCAACGAGCCCGGCTCTGCCGCTGCGTCCGGCGCGATGCGCTCGTCGCGCGGCTCCGTTCGCTTCCCAAACTCAGTTCCATTTGTCCATTTAACATATCTTAGTCCTTTCTTCGCCCACCAACTTAAAGGACCAGGTAGGACAAAAACGGTCCGAGTGAGAAAAATAGTTCTATCATGGAAAATGAAAATTACTTATTATAGGCGCGGCAATACTGCGAGGCACCCAGAGGTTCAGCTCCGCTCCAAGGGCGGAAGCAACTTTGCCGCCGCAGCATTGGCGCGCACCTGGGTGGGATCTTTGCAACCCGGGATAACCGCGGTCACCGCCGGATTTTTCAGGCACCAAGCCAATGCCCACTGCCCCAGGGGGACTCCAGCGGGCACTTCGGTTTGGCGGATACGCTCCACTTCTTCGAGGTCCCGGCGTATTTTTTCCGAGGCAAAGCTGGCGCGCACGTCCCCAGCGGGAAAGCTGACGCCAGGATGGTATTTGCCCGTCAGCAGCCCGCTGGCTAGCGGGACCCGGGCGAGCACGCCCAGGCGGTCGCGCTCGGCGTGAGGAAAAACGGATTCCTCCGGGCGCAGGTCCAGGCGGTTGTAGATGACTTGCAATGCCTCGACGCCGAAGCGACGAGCTTTGTGGGCCTGAAGCTCGCTTCCTTTTCCGAGGATCGAAACTCCCAAATGTCGGAGTTTGCCGGCGCGTTTCTGCTCGGCGAGCATTGTCCACAACGCCTCGTTCGAGAATTCCGCATCCGAGCCGGAGTGGAATTGGTAAAGGTCGATGGCCTCGACGCCCAACGCTATTAGAGAGGCCTCGAGCTGCTCTTGCACTCCAGCCGGCGAAAACTCCTGGGTGCGGTCCATGAACCCTTTGAAACGGTGCCCGAACTTCGTCGCGACGATCCAGTGCGAACGGTCTCGGCGGCTCAGGTAATCGCCAATCAACTTTTCTGAGAGATGGTCGCCGTAGCACTCGGCGGTGTCGATGAAGTTGATGCCCAAAGCTGCGGCTTGGTCCAGGATGGCATCGGCCTCGCTCTGGTTGAACGTGCGGCCCCACTCGCCTCCGAATTGCCAGGTGCCGAGGCCGACCACTGAGAGGCGCAGGCCGGTGCTGCCGAGGATTCGATAGCGCATGTGGAGAAGTCTCGTTCAGTTCTTCCGGGCCTTCAGGGTTCTTTCAACCCGGTTCCTGGTCCCAATGCATGCGCGAAGCGAAACTGGGCTTTCCATCGACGGGCCAAATTGCAACCCGCTCGCGAGACTTCTCCCTCGCCTCTTCCGAAGGGGAGAGGGTCGGGGGAGGGTCGGGGTGAGGGGTCCCTTCTCTCGTCCGGGTTCATGCCCCCAGTGCGTACGCCAAAGCGAAACTGGGCTCTCCATAAACCGCTCGGCGAGGTCCAGCCACACGGCTCCTTCTGGCTGTTTTCAAATGATAAATGAAAAATGACCAATGACTATTGCCTAGTGAAATTCCCACCGAGGTTCATGGTTACAATGCATGCGCGAAAGCGAAACTGGGCTTCCCACAGCCTACGGCTTGCCGGTTTCCGGCTGGCTTTCCCTCGGCCTGGGCTTGATGAGCGTAAATCGGGCTGCCAGCTTCCGTCCCTGGCCAGCCAGCAGCCACAGCGAGAGAACCAGGAGCAAACCGTTTTCGAGTAATTTATGGCAGATGAGCACTTCTCCACTGCCGCAACCGCAATCGAATTTGACCGCGCAGAAAGGCAGTCCCTGCGCCCCCGATATCGCCAGGGCGCGCTTGAGCACGACCAGGGTAAAAGGCACTAACATGGCGGCGAGCATCAGGGCCGCGCCGCGGACGGCGATGCCCGTCAGTAGGAGCAACCCGCAGAACACCTCGAACCAGGGTAAAGCGGCGGCGATGGAATTCAAAATCAGGGGACTCGACACCAAATCGTATTGGCGCACGAGTTTCAGAAACTGGTCCGGGTGAAGCGCTTTGCTCAAACCCATATAAACGAACAGAATACCTAACAGCCATCTTGCCAGGACAGCAGCGATGTCCAAAGCAGGACGGGACGCCCATGCTGATGCTCGCAGGTTATCCGCCGAAGCAATTACTCCGGCACCCGCCGGCGCCTGACTTGAAGGAGTTTCTGACACAATCGCTTCCGTTCCCTAGACTCAGGTTCTGATCGGCAATTTTAATCTGCGTTCACTTGGAAGACAGGAGCTTGCCACTGTTGCGGGAGCCCAGTTCAACCGGCCAGCCGTTCGTGGACCACTCGGCGATGCCGCCGGCATAAACGAACAGCTTTCCCGCCGGTACCGCCACCTCGTTGCGCAGCGTGATGGCCGCCTGCCGGCTATCCTCACAATCGCCCCCGTTGCAATAAACCACAACCTGCTCAGCGCTTTGGAGCAGCGGCAAAAGGGGTCCTAAATACTGTTCTGGGTGGAAATAATCGAATGGGTAGGCCCCGGGAATATGTCCAGCCTGGTAATGCTCGTCATCCCTGGCATCGAGGAAGAGAACCAGGTTTTGTTCAAAGCGCGGGTCGTGAAAAAGCCGGCTCACCAGGTTGCTGTCGGCCACTTGGAGCCCCTCGGCCCGCAAGCGCGTCGCCAGCAATTCAGAAGCGGACAAACCCTTGGGCCTGCCCAAGCCGCTGGGTTGCGTGTCGCCAGGGCCTGCCGTGACTGTAAGGGCAGCCGAACCCGGAAAGTAATTGCGGGTGAGCTTCAGGCCGCGCGGGGAAAGGCCGTTGGCCAAAAAGGCCAGCACGGCCCCGATGGTGGCAACCACCAGGCCTTCAACCAATATCCTCTTCACTGCCGCCTCCGGGCGAAATGCCCAAGCGCCACACCCCTCAATGCGTGCCCGGCTGCGGCGGCGGAACAACACGAGGCGCCGTCAGTGGCGCTTTGACCGGCATAAGCGGCGGCTTGGCCAAGCGCGGGGCTTGGCTGATGGGCACCTTCACCAGGGGCACCCCCGGACTGGTCGATTTCATCGTCAATTCTACCTGCTTGCCCTGGGCGACATCAAATCCCTCCGGAAATATCAGGGTGGCGGCGAACTTTTTGCCAGCTTGCACTTCCTTCAATTGCACGTCCACCCTTGAATCGTTCACCTCGGGGTCAGATAACGAGAACACGTTAGTGCTGTTGAAGATGATACTGACGGTATTCGTCTGGGGAGCAAGCAGGGGCGCGGGAGGCAAGCCGACGGCTTGAGGCGAGACGACCACGGGCGGCGTAACGTTGGCAAACGCCGTTATGCTGATGACCGGCATGTTCGTCGCCGTGGTCTTTAATGTGATCTGGCCCGAAACATTGCCCGGAGTCAGGGGCGGCTGGGCCGTAACCGTGACCTGGTACTCCTTCCCAGGTTGAATCGTTTTCAGCTCTGGGACGAACGCTTTATTGTTGCTTTCCGGGGGCGAGAGCGTCAGCGGCTC
>Ga0209517_10005781_pt1 | contig 15567 bp, 20 predicted proteins | sample PeaSoiMetSII2010_FD_187695 | JGI IMG/M metagenome (GOLD analysis project Ga0209517, IMG submission 187695) | Peat soil microbial communities from Weissenstadt, Germany - SII-2010 (SPAdes) (version 2) | ecosystem: Environmental > Terrestrial > Soil > Wetlands > Peat | place: Germany... | reverse complement strand
CCAATCACAAGCGCGCTGGCTTGCAGTCGAAGCAAGGCCGCAAAAGCTGCCTCCATCTCGCCTTCGGTTTTGGCATTAAGGACATGAACCTGCAGCCTCAGTGCGCGGGCTGTCACCTGCGCGTCTCTCAATAGGACCTCCGCACTAACGGGACTGGTCGGGTTGACGAGTAGTGCCACGATGGTCGCCGTAGGGACCACCTCGTGCAGCAGCTCAAGCCGTTTCGGCCCTACGTCCACGTTCAACGAATTCACGCCAGTGACATTGCTGCCGGGTCGGTTCAGGGTATGAACAAGTCCCGCAGCGACCGGGTCGGTTCCTATGGCAAAGATGATTGGAATCGTTGTGGTCGCCGCCTTAGCTGCCAGCGCTGCCGGTGTGCTACCGGGAGTGGCAATCACGGTCGCTTGCCGACGAACCAAATCGGCCGCCATTTCCGGCAGTCGATCGTATTGGCCATCCGCCCAGCGATACTCGATCCTGACGTTCCTGCCCTCGACATAGCCGGTTTCGCTCAGGCCTCTGCGGAATGCCGTAACGAAATGCGCGGAACCGTCAGGCGAGCCCCCGCTGAGAAATCCAATCATCGGCATGGCGGGCTGCGCGTGCGTCGCTAATGGCCACGCCGCCGCGGTGCCGCCCATTCCCACGATGAATTCCCGCCGCTTCATTCGATCACCTCGTCGGCGGTCATTTGCATGACCAACGGCACCGTGATGCCGAGCGCCTTCGCGGTTTTGAGATTAATGGTTAGATTGAACTTGGTCGGCTGCACGACCGGCAGATCAGCGGGCCTCTCGCCCTTGAGAATTCGGCCGACGTAAATTCCGGCCTGCCGATATTCGTTTATCGGATTGGCACCGTAGCTCATCAAAGAGCCGGCTGCTGCTGCCTCACGCATTGCCGAGATGGTGGGCATCGCGTGGCGCAGAGCGAGCGCAGCAATTTGTTCACGCTGGTTTTGGAAGAACGCATCGGAACCAACCTGGAGAGTGGCAGCCCCCTGTTGGACGGCACTCGCGAAAGCTCGCTCGATATCATCCTCGGTGCCACCGTCGACAACAATGATCTCCAATCCGAGGCGGCGAGCGGCGCTCTGCCCGCTTTCGATATCGAATTTCGACATTTCTGGGTTGTGCGGGTTCACCAGCAAGGCGATTTTCTTTGCCGCGGGAATGAGTTCATGCAGCAGTTCCAGCCGCTTTGATCCGAGTTCGCTAACGACCAGCGCTACCCCCGTTACGTTGCCTCCCGGCTTGTTGAGACTGGCGACAAGCCCTGCAGTGACGGGATCGATACCGGCCGTGAAAACGATCGGGATGGATTGGGTCGCCGCCATCGCCGCCTTGGTGGCAACGGTGCTGCCACCTGCGAGGATGACTGCGACCTTGCGACCGACGAGATCGGCCGCCATTGCGGGCAGCCGATCCAAATGACCGTCTGCCCAGCGATACTCGATAGCGACATTTTTTCCCTCGACAAAGCCGGACTCATTCAAGCCTTGTCGCATCGCGGCCGTGCGGTCCGCCCACTCCTCCGCTGACACGGCGTAGAGTAACCCGATTACAGGCATCGACGGCTGCTGCGCCCGTGCCGCCATTGGCCATGTCGCCGCCGCGCAGCCTATCAGCTTGATGAATTTCCGCCGCCGCATGTGCCCCCCTAAAGGACCACGCCTTGTGCAATCCCACCAGCCTAACACCTTGCGAGCATGCTGCGAGTGAGAAATAGAGCAAAATCGACCTCAGACGCCGGAAATGTCTGATGTCCGTTGTGGGCAGTCCATTTCCGGACTTCGAGCCGCGTCCCAGCCAGGTCCGTTTGTCCCTCAGCAACGGACATGCACGACATACTGCGGCATGTCGGTTTCGTGCCAATAAGCGACATCGAGCGACCAGCAGGCGTCCCACAAAGTGGAGCGAATATTTCAGGAACCTCGCTCGGGAAAGCGTGACATGCCTCACAGGGCTCGGTTAAGATATCCAATATTAGCAACGGATCGCTTCATGCGTTTGGAGCCCTCCCATTAAGAACCATTTTCCCCTGCTGGATCCGCTGCGCTTCGGGGCCGCCTTCGGCGTCGCACTTTTTCACCAGATGTTCTGGTCGTGGGCCTGGGTTTCGATTGGCCACCCAGGGTTCGAGCGCACCGTCGCCGCCGATGTACGATATCCGTCCGCCGCGCCCTTCACGTGGTTTGGTTGGGTGGGAGTTGAGATATTCTTTGTTATTTCCGGTTTCGTCATAGCGAATTCCGCGAGCAGGTCTTCGCCGACACAGTTTCTTCTTGGCCGCGCTCTCAGGCTGTATCCGGCGGTCTGGGTTTGCGCCACCGCAACGCTCCTCGTTCTACTTCTCTTTGGCAGTGGACCAGCATCCAAATTCATCATGCCCTACATCCACGCCATGCTGCTCGTTCCCGAGGGAGTCACGAAGCAATCGCTCGACGTCGTTTATTGGACGCTTGCGGCCGAGACGGCGTTTTATGTGCTCGTGTTTTGCGCGATGCTGACGAAGAGAATTACCCTGCGACACTTCGCCTTCGGCCTCACCGTCTGGAGCGCGGTGTTCAACGCTGTCGCGTTGCTCGTTCTGTTATGCACGACGCCAGCCAACTTGCCCTCTCTGTCGCCAGCCAACTTACCCTATCTCGTTATTCTGATGTTTCGGGTGCCGTTCGCGGCATTCCTGTTGAACCACGGCTGCTTCTTTGCGCTGGGCATCTGGCTCTTCATTTCTGCAAACAGACAGCTGACGGTGCTTGAACGGGTCGCCGTCGCCGTCACGTGTCTTTCGGGCGCCGCAGAAATTTACTTTTTTGCCTCTTTCTTTTTGACATGCATCCCTGCCATCTCGGGTCAGTCAGCCTTTGTGCCGATCATGGTCTGGGCGACGGCGGTGGGCCTCATTGCCTATGGCGCGAACAGGAACAGGCGTCCTGAAGCCGCCGCTTCGCGTGAAGCGCCGGCCTACTTGAGGACGCTTGGGCTGATCACCTATCCGCTCTATCTCACCCATAATGTCATTGGCGCAGAGATTATTCATGCCCTGATCAATGCTGGTCTCAATGCCGCCGCGGCCGTATGGGTCGCGCTGGCCATGCTCGTCCTGGTCTGCTGGTTCATTTGTGCGACGATCGAGCCGGCCGTCAGAGGCGCGATGACGAAAACCATTTCATATTTCGGACTGCTTCCGGAAAGAATGCCGGCATCGAGGCGCACGCTGTTTTCCCGGGGGCTGGGCCTTCCACCCGTTCCGGCAAAGATGACCGCCAAGTGGTGATCGCCGGTGCCCTGCTAGACTAGCTTCTTGCAGATCCATCAAATGGAACGAGCTCGGCGACTTGAGGCACGAAGTATCAGGTGAAAGTCACCAGAGACATGGTGGATAAAGACCTGCGCGGCAGATATGCCGCCGGGCGTATGCTCGCTGCCTTTTTCCACACGAGACGGCTCTCTCCGCTCCTGCTCCGTTTCATCGGCAGGGCTGCCCTCGGAAAGAACACCAGAGGACTTGACTGCCAGCAGCTATATGTTCCGAGCAGAAATGGTGGGGCGCCCATTCGCGTGAGAGTCTATCGGCCGACCGCGGCAATTGGACCATTGCCGGTCATGCTGTATTTGCACGGCGGCGGTTACTTTCACGGGGTGCCCGAGCACTTCGGCTCAATCATCAGTGACTTCATCAAAACAGTACCATGCATCATCCTCGCGCCGGACTACAGAAAGGCCGTTCAAGCGCCGTACCCGGCCGCATTCAACGACTGCTACGACACCCTGCTGTGGATAAGAGATAATGCGGTCTCCATCGGTGGAAGAGGCGACAGGTTCATCGTGTCGGGCCATAGCGCGGGCGGAGGGCTTTCGGCGGCGGTCTCGCTCAAGGCGACCGATACCGGGGATGCAAAATTAGCTTTTCAAATGCCGATCTATCCAATGATCGATGATCGGCAGAACAGCGCCTCTGCTGTCGGAAACAACGCACCTGTTTGGGATGCAAAGGCCAACAGGCTGGCATGGTCGCGTTATCTCGATGGCGTGACGAACGTGACGCCTTACGCAGCTCCGGCGCGCTGTACAGACTATACGAAATTGCCGCCGACGATCACTTACGTCGGCAGTATAGAGCCATTTCGGGATGAAACGAAAACCTACGTTGAGAACCTTCGTCGGGCCAATGTTCCAGTTGAATTCGAGGTATTCGATGGCGCGTTTCACGCGTTCGACATGATGGTACCAGACGCTCCAATTAGTAAGCGAGCAAATCGGTTCTTGTTGGAAAACTTCCGAAAGTTTGTTCGGCGGTATTTCCCGTAAGATAGGCTCGGAAGTCAGGCCGTCTGCCGGCCACTTCCGGTTCCCCCTCAAACCGGACATCGCGAGGGACCGCCGCAACGTCTCAAACGGGTCAAAAGCGGTCATCTTGAAGGTCGGCAATTACTTCCGTTCTTCCCCCAACAACGGACGTGTGACGACTGCTTCGGCATGTCCGAGAAAGGTGCCAATAGGCGACATGGTCGCACTATGGAAAGCCCGGAAGTTGGGATAGCTTTGCACGGGGGCTAACAAAAGAACGCCGGGGAATAACTCATGGATTTGAAAATTCGTGATAAGGCTGCAGTTGTCACGGGGGCGAGCCGCGGAATTGGAAGGGCGATCATCGAGCAGCTCGCCAAAGAAGGCGTGCGGATATTGCTTGTGGCGCGGGACGACGCGGCGCTGGCGGAGGCGGCGCGCGAAATTTCAGATCGGCACAAGGTCGCTGTTGCCGTTCACGCCGTCGACCTGTCTCAACCCAACGCCGCCGCCGACGTCGTCAATGCCGCCATAGCCGCGCTGGGTGGCATCGACATTCTGGCGAATTGCGCCGGCGCCACCAAGCGCGGCGACTTCTTCTCGCTCACCGACGATGACTGGGCGAGCGGCTACGCGCTGAAGTTTCACGGTAGCGTGCGCATGTGTCGCGCGGCCTGGCCGCATCTCGAAGAGCGGAGTGGTTCGATCATCAACATCGTCGGCATCGGGTCACGGACACCGAGTGCGGATTTTAGCATCGGTGGTTCCGTCAATTCAGCGCTGATCAATCTTACCAAGGCCCTGGCCGACCTTGGCCGGAAGCGCGGCGTGCGCGTTAACGCCATCAATCCCGGCTATATCGAGACCGAGCGTTTGACGCGCCGCATCGATGGCATTGTCGCCGAGGGAAAGAAATCCCGCGATGAGGCGGTTTCTGAGCTTTTGCAGACGCTCGGAATCTCTCGCTTCGGGCGGCCCGACGAGATTGGAAGGCTTGTTGCGTTCTTGGCCTCACCCGTCTCCGATTACATTCAAGGCGCAACACTGGACATTGATGGAGGAGCGACGAGGGGAATCTGAGAAAGAAGAGGGATACTGCACAGGCGTGATTGATCACGAACAAAATCCAAGGAGGAGACATCGTGGTATTCTTTAATGAGAGGGCGTTGTTGCCAACTCTGGCGGTAGCTCTTTCGCTTGGCGCGTTGTTTAGCGGCGACGTTGCACAAGCGCAGGCCCTGAAACCTGAAAAGGCGAATTTTACGCTAGCGATAGGTGGGGTATCGGCCCAAATGTATTTTCTGCCTGTCGTTCTCGCTGATCGGCTCGGTTTTTTTGAGGAGGCGGGCCTGAAGGTCAACATGATCAATACAGGCTCGGGTACGAAAGGCCTGCAGGCTGTCGTCAGCGGCGGTGCCGATATGACGGCGGGTTCGTTCGAGCATGTCATACAGTTGCAGGGGCGTGGGCAAGATATCAAAGCCATCGTTAAATTCGGCCTCTATTACGGCAATGTGCTCGGCGTCGATAGTCACCGCGCCAAAGATTACAAATCGCCGGCAGATATGAAGGGATGGAAGATTGGCGTTTCCGCGACGGGTGCTTCGAGCCAATTCTTTGTTGCGTTACTGCTTGCCAAGTATGGCGTGAAGTCGAACGAGGTGTCGTTCATTGGGGTGGGTCAAGGTCCGGCCGGAATCGCGGCAGTGCGTACAGGCAAGGATCTCGACGCCATTGCGGTGACCGATCCAACGATAACTGAACTTGAGAATTCCAAGGATATTATCGTGGTGGCCGATAGTCGCAATCTCAAGGGCACTATCGAGGTCTATGGCGGTGAAACCATTTCAGGCGTTCTTTATACTAGGGAGGATTTCATCAAGCAGAATCCCAATACGGTTCAGGCGAGCGCCACCGCAATCATACGGGCACTCGAATGGATCAAAAAGACGAGCATCGATGAAGTGATGGCGAAAGTGCCACAAGAATTCTGGGCCGGCCGCCCCGAGCTTTACAAGGTGATGCTCGAGAAGAATATCTCGAGCTTCGAGAATGATGGGCGTATTTCGCCCAAAGCGACGGAGGTTACGCTCGACTTCTTGCGCAAGATTGATCCCGCTCTTCGCGATGTCACGCTGGACCTTACCAAGACGTATGAAGGACGCTTCGTCGAGAAAGCGCGCACCGACCTAGGCTTGAAGTAATTCTAAGTCATTGAACAGCAATTCTTCCGCTCATGTCGCAGTTGGGTCAATCGCGTCACTTTGACCGTGCGCCGATGACTTCCGGTCTTCCCCGATAAACAGACATGATCAGAGTCCGTCGGCATGTCTCAAAGGTGCCGATACTGTTGCGCGCTGATCAATGTCACCCAAACGCGGCACGAGCGCGTGGTCGGCGGGCTCAGCGTGCTGGCGATGGCCGATAAGCAAAAATAAACGGCTTCGAGATCGGAAAGCCGCCCGTGAGGGCTTGGCTCAAGTCGCGCCGGCGGTGTCGGTAGCCCCATCAGCCGTCATCAATTTCTGCAAGGCCGCGCCGAAAATCACGCTCTGCGGTTTCCATCAGCCCGGCCACCAAATCTTCCGGCACTCGGTTGAGAGCAGCGTCTTGATAGATTTCGGAGTTGACCGAATAAGTGAAGCCATTTGCCGGGATACCGTCGACGAAAATGCGAACCATCCAGCCGTTTAACGTTGGGATCGCTCGAACTTCGTAGGTCCTGCCGCCGTGTTCGAAGGTCGTACTCTTAGCCATCGTACTCTCCCTCGCAATCGCACAAATGTCCCCAGCGGGAATTGTCAAATCAGCAAATCAGGCGGACTTGATGGTGTAATGCCAGGGTATTAGGCTCGCGGCATTACGCGTCGGGCAACGGAGTTTGGCATGAAAAAGCTTTCCTATCGCATTGCAGCGACTGTAGCGGCGGTTACGTTCGCATCCTTCCAAGCAGGTGTCGCGCTAGCCCAAAATGCGCCGAATACCGGAACGGAGACCATCACAGGGGTGCCGGCCGCGGCAGCCCCTGCAGCATCGCCGGCTGCGGCTCCCGCAACACCTACAACAACGCCGACGGCGGCGACCCCAGCGACAACCACTACCACCGCCGAGCCAGCGAAGGGGTCCAAAAAGAAGGCCGCGAAGATGACCCGGCAGCGGGAGATCGATAAGTCGATCGACAGCGGTACAGTACCCGCACGCTATCGCAAGTCGGTGCCGAAAGAGTACCAGCAGTATATTCCGTTTGAAAAGCAGTAGAAGACGCGTTCAATCGCGATTCCGCGGCCGCGCGAAAGCCGTCCGTGAGGGCTTGGCTAATCACCAAATCAGCGGACCGCGCCTAACTTTCGGGGAACAGCTTGTCGGTCGCTTTGTCCAAACGCTTCTCCTTGCCGCGCGCATCCGACAACAAATGACCAACTAGGTCGCCATTCAACTTGTAAATGCTCGAACCCTTAAGACCGTAAAGCTTTTGACCTTTGAGGCCGAAGACCGCGTCGCCTGCGACCACGCCGACAAGGACGCCTTTGCTGTTGACTATATTGCCATCCACGACCGACCTCCTATCGAGGTGCCCCATTATGGCAAAGGTTGCGCCTATTGGGTGACGATAGCGAGACGAATCGCGCTCTCGGCTATTTCCCCTTCGCCCTCAACCCGAGCTCACGCGAGCCGAACGTTGCCGGCTTTCGTCTTGCCGTCGCGGGTGCGGGCGGTGTCGAACGTCAACCGATCGCCGATCTTGATTTGATCAGGGTCTATTCCTGCGGTTTTCAGATCGTTGATATGCAAAAACATATCCGGGCCGCCGGCATCGTCCTTGATGAATCCGAAGCCGCGATCAGCATTCCACATCTTTAGTTTTCCGGCGCCCATCCCTATTTCTTCGCCTTCAGCCCGAGCTCGACCAGGCGGCGGCCTATGGCAGCCGCTTCCTCACCGTAATCATTTTGAATGTAAGACCGAGCCCTCGTGCCCGCTTGCGGACGGCCGCTTTACTTCGATTCAGCCGTTCCGCAATAGCGGCGGGGCTTATCCCCGATTGGGCAAGCGCCCGCATTTGATTATCGTCCTCTTCTGTCCAACGCGGAAAAAGCGGGTAAGTGCTCATTTCTTCGCCTTCAGCCCGAGATCGCTCTCGCCGAACGACCAACCATCCAGGCAAAACCGCCGAACACCGCAAAAAACACTACTGCCATCCAAGCCTCAGAGTCCCGAAGATTGTCTGTGGCGAGCGCCGCAAGAATCGTAATCGCTGCTATTTCGCACATGAAAGCTATCGCCAAACAACACCAGTAAAGGAATTTGGCGAGACGAGCCATCATTTAGCTTTCGCACGCAGCCCTCGGTGAGCTCGCCTTAAATCGAAGGCATAATACAAGGCCTTTAGCCACTATGAGCCGGGTGATGATTCGGAAGGCCCTATCTGGACGTTCCCGGACAACTTTCCGCCAGAAGAACAAGAACGAATTGAGAGCCTCTGGAAGGAGGAGCACCATCATGGGATGTATCATGAGGGTTGGACGTGTGATGACAAAACGTATTTTTACGGACCACTTTCCGTCGAAGAGGTAGAGCCCGAAGATCCCTATGATTCCGTCTGATTAGCGCTGCTGTTGTCTTAATTTCATTCCTTGTGGACGCTCCGACTGTCATCCAAATCGGAGGTCCATCATGAATGACAAGCTCGCTGTAAATTTCGTTGCTGTTGTAAAGCCGAAGGAACGTTCGCCGATCCTTTCTCGGAGATCCAAGCTAATTTCCTATCTCGATCGTCAGCTAGCGAACGTTCACAATTTCAAGTCGGGATCGCAAACTCGTGGAGCTCAGTTTTGGCTTGACCAAACTGGTGCCATCTTTCTTTCGATTAATTACGGCAAGTATCCCCTCGAAGTGCAAAAGGGTAAGGCCACCGTTCGTTGCTGCTCGTCGTTCGATGAACTGGAAACGACGATCAATCGTCTCAAGGACATGGCTCGTGTCGGTGATTTTGACGAGCCGTTGCACAAAGCGGCATTGGCAATTCGGACCAAGTTCAAGCGAAAATGATCGGCCTGTAGGGAGGGAGGAGATATTGCTTTCTCCCTCCCCTCGCATTTACGGAATAATGTCTTTTCCTACTTCCGGGTTTTGAGCTTTCGGCGGGTCAACCTCGAATGCTGGATTGGGATCCGGAAGAGGCTCATCATAAAAACACCGAAGCAACAGTACACAAGTCTTAACGTTCACTTTCGGGTTAGCAGTGCTCGGTAGGTTCTGTGTTTGAGGAATATTTGAATTATTTGGGTCCAACTCGAACTCATAGGTGATAGTTGAGTCATGTATCAGGTTAAATGTGACCTGTTTGACGGAACTATCACCCATCACTGCGTTCAATACAGCGCTAATGGCAACTTTGGTGTTGTGGGGAAGCATTCTGCGCAACAAGAAAAACCAACGTCTCCTGCTCTGTGGGTCAGTGGGCACACCACCTAATCGATAAGCTAGTCGAGCTAAATTGAGCTTTCTGCTGAACAGTAATCCTCCCTCTTGTTGGTCCTGCCATCGTACAGAACCAAGCATTGTTTTATCGGGATTCGCCGTGACGGCGTTCGGATCTGGTGCATCAGAAAATCGATTGTTTAGCGCAGCAATGATGATGGTATCGTTGGGTGTATTAATAAACGCTCCCATGACGGGTCTCCCTTTTGAACAACTCACAAGTATGGATAGAAGCGTGAGGCTGTGCCGCCTCTAGCGCATTTTTGCGAAACGCCCATTTGTGATTTCGGCAGTTCAGGATCGGCTCTGCATGACCTGGTAATTCCGGCTCTTGCCCATTGTTCATCAAGCGAGCCAGCTCATCGAGGGCTGTTCCAATCAGCAAACGTCGGCCAGATCGTCGATGAAGGACCTCAGATCCCTCTCCCGCAGCCCAATTGTCAGCTACGCAGTCACACGCTAAAGATAGATTGAATGGCAATCGTGGACCCACAGCAAGATGGTGGCCCGCTTCATGAAGGAAGACAAAAGTTAGCGAATTCTCTGCCAACATCGGATGAAGTGCCAGTCCTCCGTAAATCAAAATGCAGCGCTTCCCGTTTAATAAGATTGCCTGGGCATTGATCACCCTTCGGTCGAGTCGCAACTCAAAATAAAGATCAGGAAATGCCGTTCGGAAATCGATCAGTATTGCGTCAAGCAACGCAAGACGCTCGAGTGCAGGATTCACATCTGGAAGAAATCCGCCAAATAGCATGCACACCGTCCTAATTATCCTAAGAAAAACCCGGACGAATTGCGATCGCAGTCTTTTGAGAGATCCAGGGTAGAGATACCGAAGTTAAAAAGCAAATGTGATCCAGAACATTCGCAGGGCATTTTTGTTCTTGAGTGACGGTTTTGCGAAACGCTGGCTGGTCCCGCCACCAAAATCGAACATGGTCGTCAAAGGCCGCAGCAATAGTGTCGTGTGTTTCGCCAGTTGTCTTCTCGGGGTGGTCAGAGGAAGCTCCGTCAACGTCATCAAGCACACTGGATGCGGCAAACGTGGTCAATTACGTCGCCTACTATCGGGTTTCCACGCGGCGTGGGATTTTGGCGCTAACGGCCGCGAGGCTACCAACCCCGACGCGACGCAGTTGCTGTATTCGATGTATCCCTCCCCGGTACGGCGCTGGATCGCCGCGCGCGGCGGGCTGAAACCGCAGACGATCTTCCTGCGCGGCAAGCAGCTCATGAGCATGTACCGCCCCTGCTATCTCGACGCCCAGGCTTCTTCGCCGCGCTAGACAAAGTCGCGCGAGCTTCTGCAGGATGGAGTCAGTCGCTCTGGCCGTGCAGCTTCCATGACACTTTGGGGTCAATTGACGAAATACTCACGGCGAGAAAATGTCGTCCGCTCTTCCCCCAACAATAGACATGTGTGACGACTGCTTCGGCATGTCCGAAAGGTGCTGATTCGGACATCGGTTTCGAAAATAGCTGCGAGGCATTGGAGTATGCTTATTCTGGCATTCCAGCCCTGCGCATTCCTTCGGGCAGCCATACTATGGTTGAGGTTGAGCGGTTCCGTCATTGGGCATAAGCCCTCAGTGCTTCCTCCCCCGGAGGGTAGGCCATGAAGAACTTTATCCACGAAGAAAACCTCAAGCTCTTTCGCAAGCAGCTTGCCGAAACGACCGATCCCCAAAAACGGCAGGTGCTCTTGAAGTTACTGGCCGAGGAGGCGAAGTGCGGCGAGCAGCCGCCTCATCAGGGTAAGCCGTCTGGCGACCAACGTCCGCATACGTCTTGAGATAAATCAATGCAGCTGGGGCAATGACTTCATCACCATGAGTGGATGGCGAACGTTGTTATTCGGTGTCCTCGGACCGGGATGAATGTCCAGATTTGGTTGGCCATGGATGATCCGGCAACCGATCAAGCGAACGACTATGAATCCGTGAGGTGCCCCGCCTGCCTGCGGATACATTTCGTCAACAAGACCACCGGCAAGTTGTTAGGCGAAAAGGAAAAGTAGGCCGCTTAGGCGACTTGCAGCCCGCATCCGATTTGTGACGCAACCGTTTTGGCCAATGTCCGCTTCTGATCGGATAACGGACTCAAGACGGACATCGTGCCATGTCCGAAAAGTGCCACAACCGGACTCATGCACCGCAACAAACAGCGTCGCTATTCGATCACCTCATCGGCAATGGCCAAGAGTGTTGGTGGTACGTCGACTGCCAGCGCTTTGGCGGTTTTTAGATTGATGAAAAGCTCGAATTTTGTCGGCTGCAGGATTGGCAGATCGGCGGGCTTGTCGCCTCTGAGAATCCGCGCGACATAGCTTCCTGCCTGACTGTACGCATTGGAAATACTCGCTCCATAGCTGATCAAGCCGCCCTCAAGCGCAAACTCGCGAAATCCGTAGATCGCCGGAAGCCTATGCTGCCATGCTAACGCTATGATCCGCGCGCGCCGATTGAGGAAGAAGACGTCAGTTGCAACGAGTAACGCCCCGGCATGTGACTGGACCAATTTGGTGAAAGCAATTTCCAGATCTCGCTCGTCGCTGGCGTTTTCAATCTGAATTTCTTGTCTTAGGTCAGCGGCTCCCTCGCGCAAGCCGTGCTCCTCGGCTTCGGCGCCCGGGTATTGCGTGTTCAGAATTACCCCGATTAACCCAGCTTGGGGTACCAATTGATGCAGGATTCCGAGGCGCTTGGGTTCCAATGAAGCGCCAATTAGGCTTACCCCAGTGATATTGCCGCCCGGACGGTTGAGGCTCGAAACAAGGCCGGTCTTGACGGGATCGGTAGCGCTTGTGAACACTATGGGAATCTTGGCCGTCGCCGCCGCTGCTGCCCGCGCGGACTCGCTGCCGCCCGCCGCGAAGATTACGGCAACTCCCCGTTCAGCTAGATCGGCAGCCAATTTCGGGAGCCGGTCGGGTTGCCCGTCTGCCCAACGGTATTCTATGGCAATGTTCTGTCCCTCAACATATCCCGCCTTCCTCAAGGCATCGCGGAAAGCTTCGCTTGCCGATGAAGATTCTCTCGGTGATCTACCGCTGAGGAAGCCGATTATGGGCGTTACCACTTGCTGCGCGTGCAACGACGCCGGCAATTCAACTAGCGCCCCGCTCAGAATACTGAGAAAATGCCGCCGCCTCATGTCCGTTACACCTCCCTACGCGCATGGTATCAGCTGGCGCGAGGACTATTAAGAGGCTGAATCGCTTTCGAGCATCCCACATTGAGGGTTGATAATGTCCGCGAGGGGTCAATCGCTACCGAAATGGGCTCTCCGCGTGACGATGCACACAGCCGGAGATTCACGAATGCCGGAATGTCGGCACCGCAATAAAGCGTCACCCGGCAACGGCGAACTGGCCACCGTATTTGGCGCGAAGCTCTGTCTTGAGCAGCTTGCCGGTCGCGGTATGCGGCAGCGATTCCACGAAGATCACATTGTCCGGCATCCACCAGCTGGCGATGCGCGTCGACAGGAATTCCAGGATCGACTCCTTGGTCGGATTTGCGCCGGGCTTGGGCTGCACCAACAGCAGCGGTCGCTCCTGCCACTTCGGGTGCGGGATGGCAATGACGGCCGCCTCGAACACGTCGGGATGCGAGACCACGAGATTCTCGATCTCGATCGAGGAGATCCATTCGCCGCCGGACTTGATGACGTCCTTCAGGCGGTCAGTCAATTGCACGTAGCCATCGGGATTGATGGTCGCTACGTCACCGGTGCCGAACCAGCCGTCGTCGGCGACGACCTTGCCGCCCTCGCCCTTGAAATAGCCTGAGATCACCCAATTGCCTCGCACCTGGAGCTGGCCGACCGACTTGCCGTCATGCGGAAGCGTCGCGCCATCCTCGCCGGCGAGGCGCAGTTCGACGCCGAAGACCTGACGTCCCTGTTTGACCTGCATGTCGATGATCTCGGCCTGCGTCGAGCCGTCATGCTTGGCCAGCGGCGAGCCGAGCGTGACGATCGGGCTCGTTTCCGTCATGCCCCAGGCGTGCAGCAGGAAGACGCCCAGCAGATCATGAAATTTCTGGATCGTCGCGCGCGGCGCAGCGGTGCCGCCGCTGAAGATGAGCTTCAATCTCAGCTTCGAGAAATCGAGCCTGGCGCGATTATTCTCGATATAGGCGAGGAAGTTGAGCCAGATTGTCGGAATGCCGCCCGCCTTGGTGCAGCCTTCCTGCTCGAGCAGCATGTAGATGCTTTCCGGATCGAGTCGCGGTCCGGGCAGGATGAGCTTGGCGCCGCACATGGCCGCCGAGAAAGGCAGGCTCCACGCGTTGGCGTGGAACAGGGGCACGATCACGAGAATCGAATCCTTGGCCGAGAGCGCCAAGCCGTCGGCTGCGCAGGCGGCAAAGGCATGTAATGTGGTCGAGCGATGGCTGTAGAGAACGCCCTTGGGATTGCCCGTTGTGCCGGAGGTATAGCAGAGCGTGCAGGCGGTGTTCTCGTCGAGCTGCGGCCAGGCGTAATCGGGCGAGGCTTGCGCCAGCAGCGTCTCGTAGCACAGGAGATTGTCGACCTTGACGGCCGGCATGTCCTTTTCTTCACATAGCGCGATCCAGCCGCGCACCAACGGCAAGTGTGGTGCGAGCCGTTCGATGAGCGAGGTGAAATCGGGATCGAAGAAAATGTAACCGTTTTCGGCGTGGTTGATGATGTAGACGAGTTGTTCGGCAAACAGGCGCGGATTGACCGTATGCAGCACGCGGCCGGAGCAGGTCACCCCGTAATAGAGTTCCAGATGCCGCCACGAATTCCAGGCGAGGGTCGCGACGCGGTCGCCTTGGCCGACGCCGAGTGCGGCGAGCGCGTTAGCGACGCGCTTGGCGCGCGCCACGACTTGTCCGTAGTTGGACCGATGCATGACGCCTGCCGGATCGCGAGAGACGATCTCGGTTTCCGCGTGCCAGGTCGCGACATAGTCGACCAGGTTCGAGATCAACAGCGGTCGATTTTGCATCAATCCAAGCATGAGTCCCCCCGTTTCGTGCGCTGAATTCTATGAACAGAAATCTTGCTCTTTTTGTCGAAATCACTGGCGAAACCCTACCATGAAAATATAGAGAGTCTTGCTGAGTCAGGCGCGGCAATTACTGTAATGGGGATCATCAATGTCTGGTCTTGGCCGCACAACGGACTCAAGTCGGACATGGCGCCATGTCAGTTTTGTGCCGATAGTGTTGCAAAAGTCGAAAATTGGACCACACCCAAAATCTCGCGAAAGTCGAATTTTAGGCAATTCCGCCGCTGCGATCCTCTGTGGCGCCGATACGAAGCTCCGTGGCCGTTTTTCTGATGAGCGATGAGGTCCCTCACATCTTTTCCCACGAAACGCATCAGCGGTCTTAGAAAATTTCGTTCGTCACCCCAAAAAGACTTTTGCAACACTATCTGCCAGAAGGCGACATGCCGCCCCCACATTCGACCATCGTCATTTCCTAGTAGCTTCCCAGCTGCAATTAGCGTTGCCCGAAGACGTACCCTTCATTCGCCCAGCCGTGAGTCGACCGGTCCAATATTGGGTCACGGGAGCGCTTTTCCGCGTGAAGGAAACGCTGGTGCCTGTGCCTATCGTAAATCAAATCCGGACATATTGGTGATGTAGCCCGCCGAGAATTGGGCGGCAAAGAATTTGTCCAGCCCGCTCGACGGCGCGCGAAACCGGCGCATCCTTCTCCAGGGATAGATGCGTCCGTACCTCGTTGTGATATTTCATGTATGACAGCAGTAGGTGACGGAGGTGTCGCTCGCCGAGCACAACAACGTGGTC
>Ga0209517_10005780_pt1 | contig 15567 bp, 14 predicted proteins | sample PeaSoiMetSII2010_FD_187695 | JGI IMG/M metagenome (GOLD analysis project Ga0209517, IMG submission 187695) | Peat soil microbial communities from Weissenstadt, Germany - SII-2010 (SPAdes) (version 2) | ecosystem: Environmental > Terrestrial > Soil > Wetlands > Peat | place: Germany... | reverse complement strand
TCCGATCTGCAAGCGCGCGCCAATACCTGACTGTGGCACGGCGTTTCGTGTCCCACTCCTCAGCTGGTGGGCGGTTTCGCCCGGACAAATTGCGCGCCAAGGACGTGACGAACTTCGTGCTTCACGACACCTCAGCCCGGGGCCGGCGCTCCGCCCAGTTAATGACGGTTGCGCTGCGGAGCTTTTTGGACTTTCTCTTGCAGGAGGGGCGCGTGTCGGCAAATCTGGCCAACGTCGTTGCTGCCGTTGCGGGCTGGCGCCTGTCAGAGCTGCCGCGGTACCTCGAGCCCGCCCAGGTGGAGCAACTCCTGAGCTCCTGTGACCGCACCACAAAAGTGGGTAGGCGCGATTACGCCATCCTCCTGCTGCTGGCACGCCTTGGTTTGCGGGCTGGGGAAGTGACTGGTTTGACTCTGGAGGATGTCGATTGGCTGCGTGGCCAGCTACTCGTTCGGGGCAAAGGCGCCCGATTGGACCGGCTCCCGCTCGTCCGGGATGTCGGTCCAGCGATCGCCGATTACTTACAGAACGGTCGTCCTCGCTGTTCCTGTCGGCGCCTTTTTGTTCAGTGCAAAGCGCCCTACGATGGCTTTCCCAGCTCCGCCACCATTTGCTCGATGGTCGGCCGGGTCCTCGAACGGGCCCGTGTTGACGCTCCGTTCCATGGAGCCCATCTCCTTCGCCATTCACTGGCTACGGGGATGCTCCGCAACGGAGCGTCGCTGTCCCAGATCGGCCAGGTGTTGCGGCACCAGCAGACGGCGACGACTGAGATCTACGCAAAGGTTGATTTAGGTGCTTTGCGCGGTTTGGCCCAGCCTTGGCCAGAACGAGCGCAATGAGCACATTAACCACGCGCCTGGAGGAGTACCTGCGACTGCGCCGTCAACTTGGGTTTAAGCTGCGCGTGCCGGGGATATTGCTCCCGAGCTTCGTCCGCTTCGCGCGGGGGAGGGGCGCCTCGTTCATTACCACAAAGCTGGCTCTTGAATGGGCTACGCAGCCGGCAAACATCGGATCGCCTCAGCGAGCCAACCGCCTGGGCATGGTGCGCCGATTTGCCGAGTATCTGAGCGCAGTCGATCCACGAACGGAGGTCCCGCCGCAGAAACTGATCCCCTACCAGTTTCGTCGCCGGCAGCCGTACCTCTACACCGAAGGAGAAGTCCTGCAGATGATGCGGGCGATGCGCCAACTCGGGCCCCGCGGCAGCTTGAAGGGCGTCACGTACGCGACGCTGGTCGGGCTTCTCGCTGTGACTGGAATGCGCGTGGGCGAGGCAATCGGCCTGGATCGAGGCGACGTTGATCTCAATCAGGCGGCACTGACCGTGAAGCGCGCCAAGGGCAATAAATCGCGGCTGGTGCCGCTACACCCGTCAACCCAGCAAGCCCTGGAACGGTACGCCGCCCATCGGGACAGAGCCTTTCCCGAGCCCGTGAGTCGGGCCTTCCTCGTCTCCGAAACTGGAGCGCGCCTGCTCCATTGCACCGTCAACCGTTGGTTCCTCTCGGTCTGCTGCCACCTTGGGTGGCGCAAACCGCGCCACCGTGATGGCCCGCGACTACATGACCTCCGGCATTACTTCGCTGCTCGCACGCTTCTGGGCTGGTATCGCTCCAACGCTGATGTGGAGGCCCGTCTGCCTGAGTTGGCTACTTATCTCGGTCACGTCCACGTGCGCGACAGCTACTGGTATCTCACAGCCACACCCGAGCTTTTGAAACTGGCTACACTTCGCTGGGAACGTGGCGAGAACCGACAGAAATGAAAACTCAATCCACGTTCTCCGAGCTCCTCCAGAGCTATTTTACAAAGCGTCTCATGGCGGAACGCAATGCCAGCCCTCACACCATTGCGAACTACCGCGACACGTTTCGCCTCCTCATCGCTTTCGCCAACCGCAGCCTGAGGAAACCCCCGACCGCCCTCTCCATTCCGGAGCTCGATGCGCCGTTTATCGCCCGCTTTCTCGACCATTTGGAAAAGGAGCGGGGTAACAGCCCGCGGAGCCGAAACGCCCGCCTGGCAGCGCTGCGTTCCTTCTTTAACTACGTCGCGTTGGAGGAGCCCGCTCTCGGGGCTGTGGCGCAGCGCGTGCTTGCCATTCGGAGCAAGCGCTATGCGAAAAAGCCGGTGGACTTCCTGACGGAACCGGAGGCCCAGGCGCTGCTCGACGCCCCAGACCAAACCACTTGGTCGGGACGACGGGACCGGACATTGCTGCTGCTGGCGGTCCAGACGGGGCTGCGGGTTTCAGAGTTGATCGGGCTGCGCTGCCAGGACGTCGTATTGGGAACCGGCGCCCATGTGCGCTGCACAGGCAAGGGTCGCAAAACTCGCTGTGTTCCGTTGCGGAAGGAGGTTGTGGCGGCCCTGCGCCACTGGTTCCGGGAGCGAAACGGCCAACCGTCTGACGCTCTCTTTCCTAGCGCACGTGGTGCTGCCCTCAGCCGCGATGGAGTCGAGTATTTACTTGCCCAACATGTGCGTACGGCAGCAACCAAGTGCCCATCGCTAAAGGCCAAACGCGTCTCTCCTCACGTATTGCGACACAGCACTGCGATGACGCTGCTCCAGCACGGTGTTGACCGCTCCGTTATTGCGCTGTGGCTTGGGCACGAGTCCATGGACACGACTCAGGTCTACCTTCACGCCAGTCTCGAGCTTAAGGAAAGGGCGCTTGCGAAGACGCCGGCGCCAAAGGGAAGCTGTGGGCGCTACCGTCCCACGGACAAGCTCCTCGCCTTCCTTCAGAGCCTCTGATTATGCTGAGTCAGTTAAGCAGAAAAGCGGTCATTCCCTGGATTTTCGCCAGAGCGCCCGGCGGACTCGGCATAATCCAGAACGCGGCACTATTGCCACTATGCCGAGCTCGGCATAATGGAGATTTCGAAGGTTGGCCGGTCCCTGCTCAAAGGCCGCGGCCCAGACCTGCAAACGACCGAGACCGAGGGCCAGATGCTCCAGCGCGTCATGCCCGGCCTCATGGGCCTGAAGAGCATTCTCGTGATAAACGATGAAGCCCACCACTGTTACCGCCACAAGGCCGCGCCGCCAGGAGTCGAAGACGACGAGGAGGTCGGGGCCGAGGAACGGGAAGAAGCCGAGAAGAACAGCGAAGCCGCGCGCCTCTGGATTTCCGGCATTGAAGCCGTCAAACGCAAGCTCGACGTTCGAACCGTCTTCGACCTCTCCGCCACCCCGTTCTTCCTTCGCGGCTCGGGCTACGCCGAAGGCACACTCTTTCCGTGGACCGTCTGCGACTTCTCGCTGATGGACGCCATCGAATGCGGCATCGTCAAACTTCCCCGCGTTCCGGTCGCCGACAACGTCCCCGGCGCGGACATGCCCATATACCGCGAGCTGTGGAAACACATCAGCAAGAAGATGCCAAAAAAAGGCCGCGGCAAGTCGGGCAACCTCGACCCGCTTAGCCTGCCGGTCGAGTTGCAGACGGCCCTGGACGCCCTGTATGGTCATTACCAGAAGACCTACGCCCTTTGGCAGGAGGCCCACATTGGCGTGCCGCCCGTGTTCATCATGGTCTGCAACAACACCTCGACCTCGAAGCTCGTCTATGATTACGTCTCCGGCTTTTATCGGCTGGGCGAGGACGGCAAGACCCAGGTCCATCATGCCGGCCGGCTGGAACTGTTCCGCAACTACGATGAGAACGGCAACCGGCTGCCGCGCCCGCGCACGCTCCTGATCGACAGCGAGCAACTCGAGTCCGGCGAAGCACTGGACAAGGACTTTCGCGAGATGGCCGGAGAGGAAATCGAGCGTTTCCGGCGCGAGATGATCGAGCGGGGCGAAGTCGAGAAGGCCCGCAAAATCACCGACCAGGACCTGTTGCGCGAGGTGATGAACACCGTCGGCAAGGAAGGCAAGCTCGGCGAACCCATTCGCTGCGTCGTTTCGGTCGCCATGCTGACGGAGGGCTGGGATGCCAACACGGTCACGCACATCCTCGGCGTGCGCGCCTTCGGCACCCAGTTGCTCTGCGAACAGGTCGTGGGCCGCGGCCTGCGCCGGCAGTCCTACGACTTGGACGAGCAAGGCCTTCTCGCGGTCGAGTATGCCGACATCCTGGGCATTCCGTTCGACTTCACCGGAAAGCCCGTGGTCGCCCCCCCGAAACCGCCGCGTCCCACGGTCCGCGTGTTTGCCGTGCGCCCGGAGCGCGACGCGCTGGAGATCCGCTTTCCTCGGGTTGAAGGCTACCGCATCGAGCTGCCGCCGGATGGCCTCTCGGCGCGCTTCACGGAGGACTCCGTCCTGCCGCTCACGCCAAAGCTGGTCGGCCCGTCGATCGTCCGCAACGAAGGCATCGTCGGCAAAGGCGTCACACTCACGCTCGAGCACCTCAAGGACCTGCGCCCGGCGACCATCCTTTTCCACCTTTCACGGCACCTCCTCTTCACCAAGTACCGGGACCCCGGCGAGGAGCCGAGGCTCCACCTCTTTGGCCAGCTTAAGCGCATCGTCCGCCAATGGCTGGACGGGGGTTACCTGCGTTGCAGCGGCGGCACTTTTCCGGGCCAGGTCCTCTATCGCGAAATTGCCGACCTAGCCTGCGAGCGCATCAAAGCCGCCATCACCGAGACGCTCAAGGGGGAGAAGCAGATCAAAGCCATTCTCGACGCGTACAACCCGCAGGGCTCCAGCGCCTACGTCAGCTTTACCACCTGCAAACGGACGCTATGGAAAACCGATCCGCGCAAGTGCCACCTTAACTGGGTCGTGTGCGACAGCGATTGGGAGGCGGAATTCTGCCGCGTTGCGGAGGCGCATCCCCGCGTGCTCGCCTACGTCAAAAACCAGGGCCTCGGGTTCGAGGTCCCCTACCTGATGGCCGGAACTCCGCGCAGGTATCTGCCTGACTTCATTGTCCGGGTGGACGACGGCCACCCCGATCCGCTCAACGTTGCGGTCGAGATCAAAGGGTTCCGCGGCGAGAACGCAAAGGAAAAGGCCAACACGATGCGCACCTGCTGGGTGCCGGGGGTGAACAACCTCGGTAAATTCGGGCGGTGGGATTTCGCCGAGTTCACGAGTGTCTTTGAGATCGCTGCCGACTTCGACAAACTGATCCAATCCTTCGTGCGGGAAGGCAGGGCGGTGGAAGGATGAACCGAGATGAAACCTGAAGTGTGTGAGTCATCGGAACTCAAGAGCGTCTCTTCCAGTTCGGGCGGCGCGCAGCGGAGTGCGCGCCCTGCTACCAGGGGAAATGCGTGCGCGAGGGCGGCGGCGTTGGGAATGCTCGCGCGCCAGCAGTTCGTGTGGCCTGCCGATTGGAAATCGGCGATACAGCAGGTTGAAAACGTTGAAAACCTGCGCTACGGGAGTCGCGCCGAGCATCTGGCTTCATGGAGAAGGAAAGATGGTGAAATGCTGACGTTCGAAAACTTCAAAGCCATGATCCGGGAGATCATGGACTTGGGCTACGATGAGGCGACGGCCGGCCGCTACGCCGCGCTCATCGGGTGTTGCATTTGCCGTGATGCGGAGGGGATGGTTGTGGTGCGAGACGAGAAGGGGCAGGAGTTGGCGCGGCTGGACCTTTACCCCAAGGAGCGCAACCTGGGGCCGAATCGGTGGGACACGCTGATCCGCAGGATCATGGCTCTTGGTTATGATGAGAAGACCGCCGTCACGTATGCCGTGCGGATCGGGGAGCCTCCCGCAGTGGATGCAGACGGATTTGTCTTGGTTCAGGAACGTAATGGCGACGTGATTGCCCGGATTGCATTGCCCGGTTACGGCAGGACCCTACGCGGTTGGCGCGCGCGGCCGAGCTCGGATAAGGCAAAACCGTGAGGGATGTTCGAGACCCGACTTTCGCCTGCGAGCACGCATTGGGACCGTGAGACCTGGACGAGCCCCCCTCCCAGGAGAAAAGTCAGAGGCACGCTCGCCCTCACCCCGCCCCTCTCCCCTTCCGAAGGGGCCGAAGGGGAGAGGGAGAAGCGATTCGCGTGTCTTGAGACAAATCTGCACTACGTTGCGGCGGGTGGACGGAGTTTTTCGGAGGCGTCGGTCGGGGTCGGCGATACCGGGGGAGAAAGCTAGCGCCGACTCATGTCGGCGGCTACGGGCGGCAGATTCGTTTGGGACAGCTACACTTATGCTCACGTCAGGCCTTGCGTCGCTTGGTTTGAAGATTCACGACTCGATGGCCGGACTTCTTTTCGCGCTCACGTAGGTCCGCGAATAATTTGTCCACGCTGTGACCGCGCGCGGCGGACAGTTCGTCTTTGATGCGCCAGATTTCCTGAAGCACCAAATCGCCGCCGCTCTCAAGTGCCGTTTCTTTAGTCGTCTTCATCACATCATTCTCCGACGAGTTCTGCCGGCGTGTAAATTTCCGGAAGAATGTGGCCCTGCGTTTGCAACCGCCGGCGAAGCTGGCGGACAATCGCGGCGTTGGCAATGTGCCGGCAATTCCACGTCAGCAATATATCCATGCCATGAACGGTGGCGAGCGCAATGTGCGCAGCGTCGCCCTCGGCTCTGGCGGGCAGCAACCCTAAATCCATGATGCTTCGAGTTAGTTCACGGGCCTCCTCAATGGATTCGAGCAATGGCGTGTTGCCGAGCATTTCCAGCCGGCGTTTGGCCATTTCGCGTTCTCCGGCGGCAATTTCGTCGAGAACGAGTTGCGAGGTGAAAAGGTCGTGCTTCTCGCGTTGCAAATCCCACCAATCGCGCGTGAGTTGTTGGCGCGCGGCTTGCAGGAGGTCGCGGGCAGGACGAGCAACGACATAGCTCGGGATCGTGCTTTCGATGTAGATGCGCATTGTTCTCGTCTGTATTCGGCATGTCGCGAGCCTCACGCGCGGCGCGGCAGCGCTCGCGGTGGCAGATTGCCGGTGCCAGCCATTGCCGTGCTTCACTATATAGAAACGGCATTGCTGCGCAAGAGAAGTGGCATGGAAGAACGAGGAACGCAGAATGAGCTGGAAGGCAATGCGTTATTCGAGGGCAGGCTGCTCCGGTGCTCTGCCGGAGCCTAAAACGGATGACTCGGTATCGCTCGTCAACGCCAGGGGTGAGGGATGCGGGGCGGGTTAGTGAGTCAGCGAGGACGGGAACGCGGTGGACGCCGAAGGCCAGGGCCAGGGACTTGAGGTCCGCCCCGGAGACGACGCGGAGATTTGGGATTTGAGGCAGAGCCGGGGCGGGATCCCCGCATTTCAGATGGCGCGGCGGCTGGGAACGCAGTATGGTTGACCGATGACAGCAGAAGAAGTCAAATCACTGTCGATTGAACGAAAGATCCAGATCATGGAGGCCATCTGGGAAGATTTTCGGGACCGTTTCGACCGCCTGGAACTTTCTCAGCAACAGAAAGACCTCTTGGATAGCCGGCGTGCGAGGGTGCGCGAAGGCGGGGCGCAACTGCTGGATTGGGAAGCCGTTAAGGGCGCCATTGGCAGGCCGTGATCGCCGTCCGGATTTCTGAGGACGCGCTCCGGGACCTCAACGATGGATTTCTCTTTTACGAGCCCAGGAGCCGGGTCTCGGTGATTACTTTGCAGTTTGCCTTCGGGCTGACATCGAAGGGTTGAAAGTATCTGCGGGCGTTCACCGGGTTGTTTATGGAGGTTATCATCGCCTGCTGAGCAAGGTCTTTCCGTACGGCATTTTCTACACGGTTGAGCCCAACAGCGCCGTGGTCTGGGCCGTCATCGATCTCAGAAGCGGCCCGGCCTGGATACGCAAGAAGCTCAAGGGCTAGCATTGGGACCATGAACCTGGACGAGGGCTAGGAGTTGATTGAAAATTGCAACCCGAGGTGGCCAAACAGGCGGATAGGCTTGCGAAGGCCACGGATTTGAAAGCGGCCTGGGAGGCGTTCAAGCCGCTCAGCGCTTCCCTGGTGAAACACCTGGCCGAGAACAAGGTTGGCAAAGGAGTCTATCACGAGGCCTATTGACCGATGGCCAAGGCCAGTTGGCTGCAGACGGAAAAAGGGATAAGAAATCCGTATTACGGCAAGTCCATGCTGGATTGCGGGACCCTGAAAGACTGAGCTGACCGTTTATTCAGCCGATTCGTGGACGGGGCGGCGCGCGGGCGGCGCAAGCGGCAATTTGACAGCGGATTTGAGTCGGGCGATAATTGGCCCTAAGCTTGGCTTGTGCACGCTGATCGGCCGGGCACATTGCGGATGACTGCTTTAGTTCAAAGATTGGTGGCGATGCTGCTTGCGTCGATGCTGGGGGTGGCAACGGCCACTCCAGGTGCCACTCCGGCGCTACACGATCGCGCTTCAGCAGGCTCGGCGCCAACTTGCAAGTGCTGCAATGGCGATCCTGCCAAATGCGTTACGCCCTCGTGCTGCACTGCTCCAGCCCGGCAGCGTGCCCCGGAAGCACCCCCTTCCCGTCCCGCGTCACGCTCAAGCGAGTTGCAGGGGCTTGCTGCGGCCCCGTCAGTACTCTGGACACTTCCATGCTCCGCACTGAACGAGTCGTCCACGCCCGCGATCCCTCTCCTGCCCCGGCGAGCGGTCCCCATTTTCCAACGGGACTGCTCGTTCCTCATCTGAACTTCGGCTTCTCCCGCCCGTAGTGTGCCCTGATGGGATTCATCAGGGACTCTGTGTGTCCGTGCGAACCCCTTTTTCAGATGAATCGTATGCAGATTTCAGTCAGGCAGTTTGTGATTTGCGCCAGTCTATGGGCTGACTTTGTTAATGGCAGTTCAGGCGGGGGTGCTCCGCCGGAATCCAGCGGAGTGACCACCAACGCGCCGGAAGGCACTGCCGGCGACGTGCTATCGCTGCAGCAGGTGGTGCGGGAGGTGCTGGTGAACAATCCCTCCCTCAAGGCCGCCCGGGCCAACTGGGAAGCCATGAGACAGCGAGTGCCACAAGTCCGCGCCTGGGAGGACCTGAAGAGCGAATTCGATACCGTTGCCGGCCGTTTCGTTTCGATTCCGCCCAACTCCTTTACAGACCAACGGCTCATGGTCGAGCAGGCCGTGCCGCTGGCCGGGAAGAACCGGCTGCGAGGCGAAGCAGCCGAAGCTGAGGCGGTGGCTACTTTCGCGGCATTGCACCGTCGCGAGCTGGACCTGATCGCCAAAGCGCGGACTACCTTTTATCGGTTGGCCAACGCCGGCGAACAGCTCCGCGTCGTGGATGCAAACCTTGAACTGCTGAGACAGTTCGCTCGAATCAGCCGCAAGAAGTATGAAGTGGGAATCAGTCTCCAATCGGACGTTCTGGCCGCCGAGACGGATGCAAGCAAGCTCGAAGAGTCACGCTACGATCTGCTGCGGCAAATCTCCGACACCGAGTCGCAACTGAACGTGTTAATGAATCGCCCGGCTCAGTCGCCGCTGCCCCGCCCGGGGGAGATGCAGTTCGTCACGGTGCATTTCGAGCTGGAACACCTGCAAGGCCTGGCGATGGACCATCGCCCCGAATTAGTCATGGGGCGGATGAAAAGGGAAGCCGCCCAGGCCCGGCTGGCGGCGGCGAGGCGGGAGTGGGTTCCCGATCCCAGCCTGCGGGTGGAGGCCAGCCGGTACAACGATTCCGGCCCGGCGGCGAGCGAAGTAATGGCGGGGGTAGCCATCAATATTCCGTGGCTCAACCGGGGCAAATACCGGGCGGCGATCGAGGAAGCCCGGCAGATGGAACTCGGTGCGGAGTATGAATTGGAAGCTGCGGAAAAGGAAACGCTGGGGTTGGTGCGCGAGGCCTGCAGCAAGGTGGAAACCCTCCATCACCACGTGGAACTCTTTCGCGATCGCATCTTGGTTCTTGCCCGCCAAAACGCTTCGGCTACTCGCCAGGCCTACGAGACCGACAAGGCCCCGTTCCTCAATCTGATCGAGGCCCAGCGCAGTCTTCAGGAAGTGGAGGGGATGTATTGGAACCATCTGGCGGAATACCTGAGCGCATTGGCCGAATTGGAATCGGTCGTTGGGACTGAACCAACCCGAGGGCCCGAAATGCACCATCAAACCGGGAAGTAATCCCATGAAGACCATTTTTACGCAGTTGCGCGAGACTTTTTACCCCTCACTGTTCCTGGCACTCCCTGCTTTTCTCCTGCTTTCGCCGGCTTCATGCGCGAAGCATGGAGCAGCGACCAAGCCGCCGGATGTGGATTACTACACGTGCACCATGCATCCCTCAGTAAGATCCCAGGACCCGAACGGCAAGTGCCCCATCTGCTCGATGGACCTGGTGCCTGTGAAAAAGCAGGGAGTCGCTCCCGCCCCGGCGGCTGCTCAGCCGAGCAATCAGGCCCAGATGGAGAACATGTCCGGTACGGCCGCGCCTGCTGGTGGGACAAATGCGGCGGAGCAACCGTCCGAATTCACGGTGCCGGTCGAGCGCCAGCAACAGATTGGCGTCACTTACGGGAACATCGAGAAGCGTCCGTTCACGTTCACGATCCGGGCCGTGGGCTTGGTCGCCTCCGACAAACAGCGGCGCTGGGATTATGTCGCGCGGGTGGACGGCTATGTCGAGAAATTGTTCGTGTTTTCACGGGGCGAAATGGTCGAGAACGACGCGCCCCTTTTGACGATTTACAGCCCGGACCTCCTGACGACCGAGAACGAATTCCTCGACGTGCTCGAGACACGCGATGAAATGCTCAATAAGGGTGACCGGGTCGTGGTCGAAAGCGCGCAACACCTGGTGGATGCCGCCAAGCAACGCCTTCACCTGTGGAACATAACCGAAGCGCAGATTGCCGAACTGGAAAAGACCCGCAAGCCACAGGAAACACTCACCCTCAAGTCTCCCTTCAAGGGTATCGTACAGGCTTTGGGCGTGGACCAAGGCCAGCGGGTCATGGTCGGCGACCCTTTGGTCCAAGTCGCGGATCTGGCAGTGGTTTGGGTTTGGGCCCAGTTCTACGAGAATGAACTGGCGATGTTGAAGAAGGGCTTGCCCGTGGCCATCACCACCTCCGCTTATCCGGGCGAGACCTTTCAAGGCAAAATCTCCGTCGTGGATCCGTTTCTGAGCGAGGCCTCCCGCACTGGGCGAGTGCGCCTGGAGGTGGACAACCCTGGTTTGAGGCTCCGTCCCGAGATGTACGTGAATGCCGAGTTGAAATTAGACTTGGGCGAGGGGTTGGCGGTTGCCGGGTCGGCAGTGCTGCCCACCGGCCAGCACAACATTGTTTTCGTGGATAAGGGCGCCGGCAAGCTTGAGCCGCGTTTCGTGGACTTGGGACGCAAGTTCGGTGAGTTCTATGAAATCCTCGCCGGCCTAAAGGAAAACGAGCGTGTGGTTACCAGTGCCAACTTCCTGATTGACGCGGAAGCCAAGGTGCAGGGCGCCCTTAAATCCTGGTAAGAGGACTTTTCTTATGTCCGACGCTAACCCAAAGCCCTCTCAGCCCACGGAAGCTTCGAGCAGAGGCGGACACAATATTTCGCCCCAGCCAAAGCCTTTCCTACTCGAACGCATCATTGAAGCCAGCGCCCGAAACGTCTTCTTCGTCATCCTCCTCACCATCTTTGGCATCGCCGGGGCCGTGTGGGCCCTCATGCGCACTCCACTCGACGCTATCCCGGACCTAAGTGATGTCCAGGTTATAGTCTATACCGATTGGGAGGGACGCTCACCGGACCTCGTGGAGGACCAAATTACTTATCCTATATCCACACGGTTTATCGCCGCGCCAAAAGTGAAGTTTGTCCGTGGCGAGTCGATGTTCGGCAAGTCCTTCGTTTACGTGATTTTCGAAGACGGCACCGACATTTACTGGGCCCGATCGCGTGTCATCGAGTACCTGAACTCTATTCGCGGCATGTTGCCCGAGGGTGTTAACCCAGTCATTGGCCCCGATGCCACAGGTGTTGGCTGGGTGTTCGAATACGCGCTGGTGGACAAGACCGGCAAACACAACCTAGCGGAGTTGCGCTCGCTTCAGGACTGGCACCTGCGCTACGCGCTCGAATCAGTCAAAGGCGTGTCCGAGGTGGCTCCAGTCGGCGGCTTCGTCAAGCAATACCAGGTGGACCTCGACCCCAACAAACTGGTCGCCTACGGCATTCCGTTAAGCGAAGTCGTCAACAAAATCCGCATGTCCAACGGGGACGTCGGTGGCAAGCTTTTCGAGGTTGCCTCCACCGAATTCTACGTGCGGGGACGCGGTTACATGAAAAGCATTGAGGATCTGGAGGACGTCCCGTTGAAATCTGAGAAAGGCACTCCGATCTACGTGAAGAACGTTGGCACAGTCCACCTGGGACCGGACCTCCGGCGGGGCGTATCCGAACTGAATGGCGAGGGAGAGGTAGTGGGGGGCATTGTTGTAATGCGGTACGGCGAAAACGCGCTGCGCGTCATTGACGGAATCAAGAGGAAGCTGGAGGAAATCAAATCGTCTTTGCCCCCGGGCGTCGAGTTAGTCACCACGTATGACCGAAGCCAACTCATCAGGCGCTCGATTGGCACCCTTCGCGAAAAGCTCATCGAGGAAAGCATCGTTGTGGCGCTGGTCTGCCTGGTTTTCCTGTGGCACGTGCGGTCGGCGCTGGTAGCCATCGTTACGCTGCCGATTGCCATTCTTCTTTCCTTCCTGCCGATGTATCAGATGCAGCTTACCTCGAACATCATGTCATTAGGAGGCATTGCCATCGCGATCGGGGCGATGGTGGACTCGGCCATCATCATGGTCGAAAACGCCCACAAGTTCCTGGAGCATTTCCGGGAGGCGAGAGGTCGTAGGCCAACGGGGGCCGAACGCGTGGAAGTGATCATCGCCGCGGCCAAAAGCGTTGGCCGGCCGCTTTTCTTCGCGCTTTTGGTGATTACTGTGAGCTTCATCCCGGTCTTTTCGCTGGAAGCGCAGGAAGGCCGGTTATTCAAGCCGCTGGCTTTCACAAAAACGTTCTCGATGTTCTTTGCGGCCTTGCTCGGCGTCACGTTGGTCCCGGTTCTGATGCTGGTCTTTATTCGCGGGAAAATCACCCCCGAGACAAAGAACCCCATCAACCGCCTCCTCGTTTGGGCCTACCAACCCTGCGTAAACATTGTCCTCCGGTTGCGCTGGCTCACGCTCATCACGGCGCTCCTGGTCATGGCGGCCACAATTTATCCCTTCAAGAAACTCGGCAAAGAGTTCATGCCGCCGCTCAACGAGGGGGACATCCTCTTTATGCCGACTGCAGTTCCTGGCATCTCCATTGAAGAGGCGACTAGAATTCTCCAGGTCCAGGACCGGATGCTGCGCCAGTTTCCCGAAGTGGAATCGGTTTTCGGCAAGGCGGGCGGGTCAGAGACTTCTACTGATCCGGCCCCTCTCTCCATGTTCGAGACCGTGGTCAAACTGAAGCCTGTGGGGCAGTGGCGGCCTGGCATGACTTGGGAGAGGCTCTTGGCCGAAATGAACGAGCGCATCAAGACGCCGGGCATGGCCAATATTTTCTGGATGCCAATCCAAACGCGGATTGAGATGCTCACGACCGGGTTCCGCACCAAACTGGGCATCAAAGTGTTCGGCCCGGACTTGGGTGTCATTCAAGACCTCGGTGTGCAAATCGAGAAGGCGCTCACCGATTTTCGGGATACGCGCAGCGTTTTTGCCGAACGCACCACCGGCGGCTACTTCCTCGATTTCACGGTGAATCGCAAGGTTGCCGCCCGCTATGGCCTGACCGTGGGCGATGTCAACGACGTCATCGAAAGCGCCATCGGCGGGAAGACCATCACCACGACTGTGGAAGGCAGAGAACGTTATCCCGTGAATGCCCGTTACGCGCGCGATTTCAGGGAGGACCTTGATGCGCTCAAACGAGTCTTGGTCCCCGTGCGCATGGGCGCAGCCGTGCAAGATCAGGGCATGGCGTCCGGAGCCGGCCCGAAGGGTGCCGCAACGCTCGCGCAAATTCCCATCTCGATGTTGGCTGACATCACCTACCAAACCGGGCCGCCCTCGATTCGGAACGAGAACGGCCAGCTCGTCGGCTTTGTATTTGTGGATGTTACCACTGACGACATTGACGGTTACGTGAAGGCGGCCACACAACGCCTTGGCGAAGCCGTCCGGTTCCCCCCCGGTTATTACATCCAATGGGCGGGACAGTTTGAGTATCTCAAAAGTGCCGAGCAGCGCCTCCGAGTTGTCGTCCCTTTCACGCTGCTGATCATATTCGTTCTCATCTACCTCAATACGCGCTCAGCAGTGAAGACAAGCATGGTCTTCCTGGCGGTGCCTTTCTCGCTGGTCGGGGCCTTTTGGTTGCTCTATTTGCTCGGCTACAACCTGAGCGTAGCAGTGTGGGTGGGGCTGATCGCGCTTGCCGGCCTCGACGCCGAGACCGGTGTGGTGATGCTGCTCTATCTGGACCATGCTTGGGACAAATTCCACGCCGCAGGCCGCATGAATTCAATGGACGATCTTCGCGAAGCTGTGATTGAAGGTGCAGTTCAACGCATCCGCCCGAAGATTATGACAATTTGCGCCATTCTGTTTGGGCTTTTACCCATCATGTGGTCACCAACCAACCAAAGCGGCGCTGACGTGATGAAACGCATCGCGGCGCCCATGATCGGCGGCGTCGTCACCTCTGGCATCCTCGAGCTGCTTCTGTATCCGGTGATTTACGTCCTTTGGCGGAAACGCCACCTGCCCGGCTCCCGGCCGGAGCCAGCATGACTGAATCCCCCGAGCAATGCGACATGCCTCGCCGACACCCCAAACCCCAAGACCTTGCTCAGCAGGCGATGATAACCTCCATAAACAACCCCGTGAACGCCCGCAGATACGGCATTTTCTACACTGTTGAGCGCAACAGCGCTGTGGTCTGGGCCGTCATCGATCTCAGAAGCGACCCGGCCTGGATACGCGAGAAGCTTAAGGGCTAGCATTGGGACCATGAACCGGGACGAGCGAACGGACCCCTCACCCCTTCACGAATGGATTGGACGCTCGCCCTCACCCCGGCCCTCTCCCCCGGGGAGAGGGAGGAGGATCGTCCGCGCTCGTTGCAGTTAGCGCGGTTCATGGGGAAGGAAAGCTGGTGGAATGCTGACGTTCGAAAACTTCAACGCCATGATCCGGGAGATCATGGACTTGGGCTACGATGAGGCGACGGCCAGCCGCTACGCCGCGCTCATCGGGTGTTGCCCTTGCCATGATGCGGAGGGGATGGTTGTGGTGCGAGACAGAAGGGGCAGGAGTTGGCGCGCCTGGACCTTTACCCCAAGGAGCGCAACCTGGGGCCGAATCGGTGGGACGCGCTCATCCGCAGAATCATGGCTCTTGGCTATGATGAAAAGACCGCCGTCGCGTATGCTGTGCGGATCAGCGACCCTCCCACAGTGGATGCAGACGGATTTGTCTTGGTCCAGTTTTCGGCGCTCGAGGGAGTCACCACGGCCCGGTAGCCCACAGTGGATGCAGACGGATTTGTCTTGGTCCAGGAACGTAATGGCGACGTGATCGCCCGGATTGCACTGCCCGGCTTTTGACTGATTTAGTTGACAGGTTAGCCTGGGGGCGTAAGATGGGTTTTCGTTAGAGGTTGAAAGTTCGCTAGAATTTGTCAATCTTATGATGGCTGCACGGGATAGCGGTT
>Ga0209517_10005779_pt1 | contig 15568 bp, 15 predicted proteins | sample PeaSoiMetSII2010_FD_187695 | JGI IMG/M metagenome (GOLD analysis project Ga0209517, IMG submission 187695) | Peat soil microbial communities from Weissenstadt, Germany - SII-2010 (SPAdes) (version 2) | ecosystem: Environmental > Terrestrial > Soil > Wetlands > Peat | place: Germany... | reverse complement strand
ATACCTGCGCGGGGCATTGTGGCCAGAGGAGTTTCACCTGTCCGAGCCAGTGCACGATCTTGTGCCGGAACAGCCTGTCGACTGAGTACTGCGCTGTCCCCAATTGATGACTGAGGCCGTTTTCGCCGAAGATTGGAACTCGAGCGGGTTGGCCATTCATCGTCCAGCTCGCGACGGAGGAAAAACCGTTGGTCGTCGATTTCGGCGGTTCCGGGCGAGGTGCATAATGGGGTGCATATTCGTGCCCGAACTGTAGGGTTGGGTCCGAATGAGAGCCACTGTATCCGACTGAAAAGTCGTGGTTCCGAACAGGGTGAACGGTGGTGCGAGTGTTTTCTAATCCGTGGGTCGGGGGTTCGAGTCCCTCCACGCCTGCCATTTCAATGACTTACAAGAATTCACATGCCAGAAGACAGGCTATGACCAACGGTCCAGAAAACCGTTGTTTGGCGATTCGAATCCTCCCGACCGAGCCGGTTTCTCATTTGTTTCTGCGACTTAGGCGCATATCTTTTGTTCTAACCGGCCCAGAGGTGCACAAGAGGTGCATTTCTAGCCCACAGAATTCGCAGTCGGACTTCGCGGCGGCCGATTCTGGGGTGCATATTCCCGGCATGTCCCCTCAGCCATTCGAGGATGCTCTTATTATTCGCGTCCTCCTCAGATGGATGTCCCAAGCGCTGGCCGGTGTGCCCATTCGCCAGTTCTCATGCTAGGCCGTTATACGTCCAAGTGGAGAGTAGCGCAGACCCAGACATCCCAGAACCCCGTATCCGGGGAGTTTGCATGACTGCTGGTGGGAAGGGCTGTTTTCACCAGCTATCGGCATATGCTGGGCGATGAGGCAGAGCAACTGGCTACCCAAGCCCCGCTCTCCATCAGTTCATGGGTGGGTCTCAGCCGGTGCGGGATTGGTCTCGTCGGCAGGAGCATGCGATTTGGGAGAAGGGCTGGCGGCCGGCCTTGACCAGACGAACATGACACGCCCGCCTGCCTCTTCATCGAATTCGCCCCCGCCCGACTCGAGGCTCAGCCTGATCCCTTCCGTCTGACGTTCTTCAGGTACCTTTCCGAGGGCGCAGTTCACTTGCAGCACCGCAGTTCTCGATGGCCCCCGCCCCCACATCGGAATGAGCTGGATGCGTAATACGGCCAGACCCCCTGCCGGCATCGGACCTGAAAACATGGGCATCCGTCGGGGGCCGAACTCTGGAGGGCCGAATGCTAACCCCGCCTGCATACGCGCCCCCGGCGCGATTCCGTAGGAGTCGAAGCTGACTAGTTCACTCGCCATCCAGATGCCCGTCTCCAGCGAGTTTCCGTTAGGGGACTTGCGGGCGAACGTCCCTGTTGCCGTGACCGACTTGCTTTTGGTATTAAACGTTCCTACACCCCTCATCTCGTAACTTGAGCCATCGGCAGACTTGACTACCGCCGGGCAAGAGGAAGAGTCGCCAGAGTCGCATAGGAAACCTGAAGCGATCAGGAAAATGTAGTACGCGCCATTGTTCTGTTGCGTGGCGGGAATGGCGGCAGCGCAGATGGCAAAGATCGATGCTGCCGCCCAAGTGATGATTCGACTGGAGAACCGTGTCTGGCTTGACATAATTCCTCCCTTGCCTTTGCCGCGGACCTCAAAGGCGGAGGTCCGTGCTACTTGCTATTGGCTTCCTTCGCAACGCGCGCTGCAAGGCGGCGGAATTCGCAGGAAGCCGTGAGGCACATAGTTCGCGTCCAGGTACCATCCCGTGACCATCTCGGCCGGGTTGATTCCCAGCGGTTGGGTGCCATTGACCGCCCCTGCGGCGTCGAACGTGGTGAAGGTGCCATCGCGAGCGCGGACGAAGCCGTGACTTACGCCTTTCGCGTCATAGTAGTTTCCCGTGATCGCCCCGGCCGGGCTGATGGCGAGAGGCCTCGTGCCTTGGTAGGGGCCCGTCCCCGCACCCGGCGCGTCGAACGTGCTGAGGGTGCCATCCCTGGCCCGCAGGAAACCGTGCTCCACAGAATTTGAGTCGTAGTAATCTCCCGTGATGGCGCCAACCGCGTCGATCCCAGCAGGGCTCGGGCTGCTCCCCTCCGGGCCGTCGAACCTGGTAAAGGTACCCTTCGGGTCTAGCAGATAGCCGTGACAGCCGGCGGCGTCGCAGTAAAATCCCGTGATGGCCCCTTCCGCGTTGATGGCAGAGGCGGGCGCAGACTCACCGCCCGGGGCACGAAGCTCAGTGATGGCGCCATCGCGGGCCCGCAGGAAACCGTGAGCTGCGCAACTGGCGTCCCAGTACCATCCGACGATCGTCCCGGCTGGATCGATGCCTTTGGAGAAGACGCCACAAGCCTGGCCTGGCGGGTTAAAGGTGGTAAAGGTGCCGTCGCCCGCCCGCAAGTAGCCGTGGTCCATAAAGCTTGCGTCGTGGTAGTCTCCCGCAACCACCCCCGCCGGGTTGATGACGTAGGCGTCTCGCTCACGAAGGAAGCCATGGAACACCCCACTCACGTCAACATAGCACCCTGTGATCGCGTCATCCGGGTTGATGCTGGTGGGTGCTGTTCCCGTGGTGTAGCACCCACCGGGGGCCGCGCCTGGAGCGTCAAAGCTGGTGAAAGCGCCATCGGGAGCCCGGAGGAAGCCATATGAGTCGCCGCTCACGTCGGTATAAATTCCCATGACCGTGCGTTGTGGGTTGATTGTCGTGGGCGAGAATGCGTGAGGGTAGGAGCCATATGCCGCACCCGGGGGATCGAATGCGGTGAAAGTGCCATCAGGCGCACGCAGGAAAGAATGTCCCACGAAGTTGGCATCCAGGTAATCTCCGAAGACCACGCCTGCCGGGTTGATGCCATCGACGCTCGCTGTAAAGGTGCCCTGGCCGGAGCCGGTGCCCGCATCCGGGGCATCGAAGGTAGTGATGGCGCCCTCGCGAGTGCGCACGAAGCCGTGAGCAATGTTGTCTGCGTCAAAGTAATAGCCGGCGATCACTCCAGTCGGGTTTATGTCCACGGCGAGGGCACCTTCCGGACCGGCGCCGGACACATCGAAAATCGTTAAGACGCCGTCTTTCGCGCGCAGAAAGCCATGAAACGTGTAGCTTGCGTCAAGGTAGGAGCCCGCGATCGCTCCTTCGGAGTTGATGCTGAAACAACGCGTCCCCTGGATGACGCCCGTGCCTGAACCTGGGGCGTCAATGGTGGTGATCGTGCCGTCCTTAGCGCGCAGGAAGCCGTGAAACACGTCACTTGCGTCGACGTACCACCCCGTGATCTCTCCCGCCGGATTGATGCCCGAGGGTCCGGTACCCTGGAAAGGGCAGGTGCCCGCGCCCGGAACGTCGAGCCTAACGATCGTGGCCTCGTGCTCCTTAGCGGTTGCGCAAAGGCTCAGCCCGAGGGTGCACAGTCCCAGGCAAACCGCGGGCAGTGCCTTCCGGCGGGCTAGCGTAGCGGCTGCGCTGACAGCGAGTTTGAATGTCTTGCTGGGTTGTCTTTTCATGACTTTGTCCTCCTCCCGCATCGAATTTGTCTTCCCCTGTTCGCCCCGAGAACCAATCGTGGGGTGCTGAGAAAGCTTTAAGGCATCCAAACGAAGCCGTGAGCCACGCCCGCCGAATCGACGTACGTACCGGTGACGATGCCCGCCGGATTGTCAACTGAAGGGGCCGTGCCCTGGAAAGGACCCGTGCCCGCTCCCGGGACGTCGAGGATGCTGATACGGCCTTGAGGATCCCGCACAAATCCGTGGTAAGCGAAGTTGGAGTCAAGGTACTCACCCGCGACCAGTCCCGCTGGGTTGATCCCCCCAGGTAATGTGCCTTGACCCGGGCCCGTGCCAGCGCCAGGGGCATCAAAGGTGGTAATAGAGCCGTCCACAGTGCGCAGGAAAGCGTGGAGCACGCCGCTCGAATCAACGTACCAGCCCGTGGTCGTCGCCTCTGCATTGATGTTTTCATCTACCGTGCCTTGACCTGCGCCGGTGCCTGAGCCCTCAACATCGAATGTCGTAAACACGCCGTCAGGAGCTCGCACATAGCCGTGATCCACGTTGTTACTATCGACATAATAGCCCGCTATGGTTCCCGAAGGCGTGATGCCATCGACCCCTGCCACGATGGTTCCCTGTCTGGGGTTGGTGCCCGCCCCCGGCGCGTCGAAGCTGGTGAAGCCTCCGTCCGACGCGCGGAGAAAGCCGTGAATCACGCTAGCCGAGTCCGCATAGATCCCAGAGATCACGCCGGCAGGGTTGATGGCCAAAGGTTCGGTGCCCTGATAAAAGCCTGTGCCGGCGCCCGGCGCTTCGAACGTGGTGATCTTTCCGTCCATGGCCCGGACGAAGCCGTGAAAAACGAAGCCTGCGTCGATGTAGTATCCTGTGAGTGACCGCGCCATATCATTGGAGGTGGGAATAGTACCTTGGCCCGTCTCGACTCCCGCGTGCGGCGCGTCGAAGGTGGTGATCGCGCCACCTGGAGAACGGAGGAACCCGTGAAATGCACCGTTCGCGTCAGCGTAGTTTCCCGCGACGGTCCCCGTTGGGCTTATGGTTCCGGCGAAGGTCCCTTGTCCGGAGGCCGTGCCGGCCTCGGGGACGTCGAAGGTGATGATGGTCGCTTTTCGACCCTGAGCCGTTGCGGAAACGCTCAGGGCCAGCATGCAGGAAACCAGGCACAGCCACAACATTCCCTTCCGCCTCGCTGTGGCGCAAAACAACGAGAAAACAAATTGGTCGTTCATGGTTTTTCAGCCTCCTTATGCGATGTGGTTTAGTCGTGACCCCGTCACCTGTATAGGCGGGAAATCGCGGGCGGAACTGGCAAGGTATTTTATCCACTTTCCCGAAACCGCGGTGCGTGGCCTGGAAGGATTGTGTTAGAATGCGGCGCAAGGGTCCAGATTTCAGAGAGGCAGGGGCTTATGGCGCCAAGGTCACCGCGTGACGTGACCGCTCTCCTTCTCGCTTGGGGCCAGGGTGACGAAGAGGCCCTCCAGGAATTGGTGCCTCTCGTGCACAGCCAATTACGCCAGGCGGCCCGCTGGCAGATGGCGCGAGAGCACCCTGGGCACGCCCTCCAAACCACCGCCCTCATTCATGAAACCTACCTTCGCCTGGTCGATGTGCGGCGGGTGAAGTGGCAGAATCGGGCCCATTTCCTGGCAATTTGTGCGCAGTTGATGCGGCGCATTCTGATCGACTACGCCCGCTCCCGCGGTTACCAAAAGCGGGGAGGCGCCGTGCCCCATGTTGAGCTGGACGAGGCCGCGCAGGTGGGCGCGCAGCCGGACTTTAACCTGGTAGCTCTGGACGAGGCTTTGGACCGGCTGACGCAAGTGGACGCGCGGAAGGGCCGGGTGGTCGAATTGCGCTTTTTTGGCGGCCTGGATGTGAAAGAGACTGCGGAGGTTCTGAAGGTTTCCGTCGACACGGTGATGCGCGACTGGGGTCTCGCCAAGGTTTGGCTGCTGCGCGAACTTCGCGGAGGCGCCCGTCATGGAGCCTGAGCGTTGGCAACAAATCGAGCGGCTGTATCACGCCACTTCCACGCTGGCGGCCGACCAGCGGGCGGCGTTCCTCCATCAAGAGTGTCGAGACGATGAGGAACTGCGCGCCGAAGTCGAGTCCCTGCTGGCGTGCCAGAGCGCGGCAGCGGACTTTATCGAGTCGCCCGCCTTCGACGTGGCGGCCCGGCTGATGGCAGAAGCAGAACCCGCTGAGCAACCGGCGGACCCGCTGACCGTGGGCGCCCTCCCCTCTCGCTTCCGAATTCTAGAGAAGCTCGGTAGCGGAGGGATGGGCGTGGTATACAAAGCCGAGGACACCAAGCTCGGCCGCCGGGTGGCGCTGAAATTCCTGCCCGAGGCGCTGGCCAAGGATCGCCAAGCCTTGGAGCGCTTCCAGCGTGAGGCCCGCGCCGCCAGCCCGCTCAATCATCCCAATATCTGCACAATCTACGACGTCGCTGAATTCGAGGGGCGCCCCTTCCTTGCCATGGAACTGCTGGAGGGGCAGACGCTCAAACATCACATCGAAGGCAGGCCGCTAAAGACGAATCAACTACTCGAATTGGCAATTCAAATTGCCGATGGGCTGGACGCGGCGCACTCGAAGGGCGTTATTCATCGCGACGTCAAGCCGGCGAACATCTTCGTCACCACGCGCGGGCACGCGAAGATTCTGGACTTCGGCTTGGCAAAACTGACCGCAGGGGTAGGCCTGGTGCCTGCCCATGACGGGTACCCAGAAGGGGGACCCCTACCGGACACCCCCACCGCTGCCAGTGGCGTCCATCATCTGACCTGGTCGGGCGCCCTGATGGGGACGGCAGCCTACATGTCCCCGGAGCAAATACGGGGCGAGCGGGTGGACGCACGCACGGACCTTTTCTCGTTTGGGTTGGTCCTGTACGAGATGGCGGCAGGGCATGCGGCGTTTTCGGGTGAAACGATTGCAGCCGTCCATGACGCCATACTCCGGCAAGCTCCAAGGCCGGTGCGAGAATCAAACCCCGATTTGCCGCCCAAGCTCGAGGAGATCATCAACAAGGCGCTTGAGAAAGACCCTGACCTGCGCTACCACGGCGCCGGCGATCTGCGCGCCGACTTGAGCCAGCTGAAGCGCGACACGGAGTCAGGCCGTGGTCGTAGCGAGGCCGGCCCGCCCCGGCCTGTTGGAGTCTCGGCCGCTGACGCGGGAGCGTCCCGTTACCGCCCAGAAGAAGAACACGGGCAGGAGGCCCGTGCCAGAGAATGCGGGACGCCCTCGCTACATGAGGCGTCGGCGTTACGAAGGCCATTGCCGTTGATTGTGGCTGCCGTTGTGTTGGTTTTGGCGGCGGGTGCGGGCGTTGCCTGGTTTGTGACGCACTACCGCCACCCGCCAACACAACTGGCCGAGCGGCAACTCACCGCGAATCCTCCCGAAGATAATGTGATGACCGCGGCTATCTCCCCAGATGGGAAAGACATTGCTTATACCGATCACGTAGGTCTCTACCTTCGTTCTATCGATTCGGGAGGGGTTCGTGCCATATCTATTCCGGACGAGTTTCGGAATCGCATCGGCAACCTCGAGTGGTTCCCGGGGGGCGGGAAGTTGCTGGCTGAGGTCGCGGGCCTTAATGGCACCGGCATCGATCTGTGGGTGATGACGACACTCGGAGAGGCAGCGCCGCGCTCACTGTACCGACGCGCCGGGCAGCCGGCAATCTCACCGGACGGAAGGCTGGTGGCATTCGTAAGGAGCAAGCTTCAGGGCGAGCTTGACAATCCTGGGGCGGTCTGGGTAGGAGGAGTTAACGGCGAATCGCCGCGTCAGCTCGTAACCGAGCCAGCGCCCGGATGGTTGTCAAGTCCAGTTTGGTCGCCGGACGGCCGCTGGATCGCCTACGCCAGGATTTCGACGGCCCCAGGGTTCGCTTATGCGAGCGTAATCGAAGTCCGGCCTGCTGCCGGCGCGGGGCCCTCAAGAACTCTCGTGTCTTCCGCGAACTTACCCGCATCAAGCTCGCCTTGCGGTTACTGGGCTGACCCCTGCCTGCGCTGGTCGCCGGATTGGCGGCTAGTCTTCTTTGTCCACGAGGCCGCCCCACCGCCTTCAAATGAGCGAGAGTACAGCCTCTGGGGGATCTGGATGAACCCTCGGACAGGCGCAGCCTCCGCGAAACCTGCGCGGATGGCGCGTTGGGGCGAGACTCCAGGCCTGCCTGGCGACGGCTTCGAGGCAACGAGCCCGACCTTTGCGGCAAACGCCAAGCGCCTCTCCTTTATGAAGGGCTATTCTTGGACGGATGTCTACTGGGCCGAGCTCGCTCCGGACGGCACCAGCATGAAGCCGGCCCGGCGCTTCACGCTCGATAATCGGGGAGGAAGCGTTCCCTTCGGCTGGACCCGGGACAGCAAGGCCATTATTTTTCGATCAGGCAAGAGCGGTAAGCAGGAAATCTTCCGGCAGGGTTTGAACCAAACCGTCGCAACAGCCATTCTGCAATGTCCCGGGAAGGAGTGCTACAGCGCCGCCCTGACCGCCGACGGGTCCTGGACGCTGTATACGGAATCGACTCCCGCGCTGCCGGGCGTTCCTCCTCCGCCGTCCCGGCTCATGCGCTGGCCCGTTGCTGGGGGCTCGCCGGAGATGGTGCTCGAAGAACCCGGGGGTGATTGGTGGGCATATGCGTGCCCGGTCAAGTCAGGCTCATGCGTCTTTAGTCGCTACCAAGGCAAAGACCTCGTTTTCTACAGACTTGATCCCACCTGGGGCCTGGGGGAGCAGCTAGGAAAGATAGAAGTTTCCCCGAACCGGGTTGCCGAGTGGAACGTCTCGCCCGACGGCTCACGGCTGGCTCTGGTGGGCGGCGCAGACAGGTACCAGGGGCGAATCGAGGTGTTGAGCTTCGGCGAACGTACCTGGCATGAGGTTCCCGTTCAGTCGGGGTGGGGAGTCCTCCAGTCGATATCCTGGACGGCAGATGGTAAAGGCTTCTTTGTGACCTCCTCCTCCTGGTCGCGAGACTCGAACGGCTTGCTGCACGTCACCTCCAAGGGGAAGGTGAGCCCGCTGCTGCGCAGCCCCGGTGTGCAATGGCTGTGGGGTCCTGTGCCGTCTCCTGACGGCAGGTATCTAGCCTATATGGCTAATACGACGGACAGCAACGTCTGGATGCTGGAAGGTTTTTGAATCAACCCACTGCGCTCTGGATTCCTCGGGGGCTATGGGGAAGGCTTGCTTTTCTCTGTTTCGAATTACGGTCAGCGACAAACGTGCGCCCACCTACTTCGCGTCCCCCTAAGTCAGGTAGCTTGCGCTTGATTCTGGACTACCGCTAGCGCGAGACTGCGGCCCTTTCCTATGCGATTGCAAACCAATCGGCACCGGTAACCAGCCCACCTGCAGGAACAGTGGTACGGCACGAACAACGGGGTTTACGGAAAGCAAAGGGATGTTCCTCCATAACTGTTGGAAATCCCCTTCCCACCACTAACTCCCTCGCGCCCCGTCAACGTAGTTTGTGCAGGCCTTGCACTGGCGGGGTTTGATCGCGAGCAACGTCGTGAAAAGGCTGAAGAGGATGGAATCTCCGGTAGTCGAAATCGTGGCAGGGCACTCTGGCCAGAGGGCCTTGACCTGCCGGAGCCAGGTTTCGATTCAGAACCGGAAAAGTCTCGGCTGCAGGTATTCAGCGCTTCCGAGTTGCTCGCTGAGACCGTTCGGGGCAAGGAGCGGAACCGAAGCCGGACGACTTTTAACGGTCCAGCTCTTCCACACAAGCCACATGTAAGAGTCCAAGACCCCGGGTGCGTGCGCCAGGGCCGCGATGGCCTCGCGCTCCACGGGGATGCGGTGCTCGTCAATCTCACGGTAGAATGCCTCGCTAAGGACGATTTCATTCTCGAAGGTTTCGTGCGCAGGTACAGGGGCTTCGTCGCGATTGTTGAACCAAAGGTGCATGCGATCAAAAAAGTGAAAGCGAGAGAAGTCCATGACTGGCGTTTTGTCAGGTTGTTGTTCGGTGACGAAGAAAATCGTGGCGGCAAAGACTCGCTGGAATCCCTCGACCATGCGGCGATAGTGGGGGCCGTCCTTGGGCAGCGAAAGAATTCGAGGATTTGGGCGGCAGATTCAGAGTGGATGGCACGGGTATTTTGTTTCACCGCGAGGGTAGCGACCCAGATGGGAATCAAGAGGTCTTGGCCGTAAGGCAGGCCGAACCGAGGATGAGCCGTGACTTTAAGAGAGAAGCGGCCGTTACGCCGAGCGTGAACGAGTTGCCCGCTGGGAGGCCGGCGCAGGGGAATGGCGACTATGTCTTTCAAGACATAGTCGCCATTCGTTCACGTTCTATTTGCCGGAGTCGAGGGTGCGAGAGAAACAGTGGAACCACTAGCACCGGGCGGGACGTGTCCGTCGTCTGGGTGCAGTGGAATCTCGGTAACGCCTGAGACGGCGTTCGGAATGGCAGTGGGCGGTGGTCTCGACCTCAAGGTCCGCAAGCACGTATCGGTTCGACTCATCCAGGCCGACTACATCCGACAAGGCTTCAGTCTCGGTGGGACGAACAGTCCTCGCATTTCTGCCGGTGTCGTGTTCCGACTTGGAAGGCCATGACTGGGTCCCGCTGCTAAGCTCAAGCGCCCGAGACTACAATGCGGCCGGTTCAGAATCCCTGGGCTCTTTCATGTCAGCATTGCAATTCATGGCTCCGGCGTCCCTCCAGGTTTGGAGAGAGGTGGAGCGGCAATGGGCGGGCAAGTCGAGCCTGGCGGATGTTATCCGCTCGAAGCGGCAGCGGAGTTGAGTCGCCGACATTGTCGCACGGGCTGCGCAATTTGAATGCCACGAGTGGGCGGTCTCAAGTTCTCATGCCGCTCAGTGGCAACGGCATGCTTCTCCTTGCAGCCCCTCGATGCCTTCCTTTGCGATTAAGGGGACCATGGCCAATGCGGCCGCCGGGTCCGCCTACCACATTCCGAAGGCGGCGTTCAGCACCAAGCCTGCCAGCACGATGGCCGAGAGCCACATGCAGAACTGGCTCTGCTTGGAGTCGGCCTGCATGGCAGCGCTCCCGAGCCGCTCGCCCACCTTTCGCTTGGCGTCTGCGAGCAACGGCATAACGATGATGGAGGCCGAAGTGACCGCAATGCCCAAGCGCAAAAGCCACTCGGAGAGGTTTTTCCGTTTCCTTATCACTGGGATCAAAGCCCCAAAAGATGTTCCGCGTTGCCGGACGCGATGCGTTCCCGATCGGCGTCGCTCACCGGAAGCTGATCCAGGAAAGCCCGGCCTTTCGCCATGGAGGCGTAAGGGTAGTCGGTTGAAAACATGATCCTGTCGACGCCGACCTGAGCAACAGAATGAGAAACAGCTTCGTGAAATTGGCGTGTCAAATGAGATATTATCTTATATATTGTCAATAACTTACATATATTTCTAACGACTAACATCGATCTCGATACGTCAGGGTCCTCCCAAATCTCGGTACTTGCGTATGGCGTGGTTTGAAGTGTCTGCTTCGGAAAGCCCGAGCGTCTCGCCGAGCTGCTACAAGTCTGAATTACTCGTCCCGTTGCCCGCAGGGGCACGACCCGTCCCCAACGAATCTCCGGTTCTTCTCGAGTTGGGGGTTGTTGTCGATGGCCCCGCTCACGCTGATGGATGCCGTTTGTTTGGCCGAGATTCCGTCCACTCCCTCCGCGCTGACGGTGATGGTGTAAACGCCGGGGATGCTATAGGCATGAGTAGCGCGTGCTCCGTCGGCCGTGATGCCGTCACCGAAATCCCAATGAAAAGCAAGGGCTGGAACACCGGCAGCAGCGGCGCACGCAGAGACTTTGACCGCCTCCCCGATCCCGGTTACTTTCGGGACGTTCGCGCTTAGTGATGGGGCCGCTGCCGGGACGGACTCATCAGTCAGCCTGATCAGCCGGACCGAGTGTGGATGCTGGTCGCGCAACTCGAGAGTGCTACCGTTCAACGCGGCCTGAACGTTAGGATGCAAGACGTCGGACGCACCAGGCTTGCTGTCTTTGGGAAATCCAAGAGTTTCGAGGCGCAGTGAGTGCGAGCGCGACGCGTCGGTCCAGTTAAACACCGCCAACATGCTCTGCCGCTTGTCTTCGTGCAGCAGAAAAACGCTGGGCTGCTCGTCTTTCGGCGCATAACTCATCAAGTCCAGGGGGACCGACGCACGGTTCAGAGCGATCATTTGAAGGAGGTCGCGATTCTGGATGAGCGCTAGTCGCTCGGGTTCTCCACTGAGCATGGTGAGGTCCCCGCCGATCTCAAACATGCTGCCCGAAACGGCGGCGAGCACGATGCCGACCTCGGCTTCTGTCGGCGGCAGAAGCGGGTCCGAAGATCCGGCTCCGTGCCTTGAAACACTGAATGCGTCGGGGTCGTTGATAAAGAAATTTCGGTGCATGTAATACCGCGCGGCGATGCCTGAGGCTGCCCTCTTACTTCCCATAAAGGACTGGTCCGTATCCGTACTGACGCGTCCTTCATCCACCAGGCCAACGGGGTTCAGCATCGGACTTCCGTCTTTGTCGATCAGCACGTCGTCGCCCACCGACTCTCGAATCACCTCCAGCCCTATCCGTTGCGCTTCGAGTGCCGTCGTGTCCGGACGATAAAACACTCCCTCGACAGCGGAATCGTCCATAAAATCGAGCTTGATGTACTTGATCCCCCAATCTTGTGCCAGTGTCCGATAGGTCCGGCGCAGGTACTCCTGGGCGCCGGGGTTCGTGGTGTCCAATATGTACAGGGGCTCGGGGTTGGCCGGCTGGCAGCGAATCGGCGTTCCGGCCAAGTTGCGCACCAGCCAGTCCTTGTGGTGCTCAAAGATCCAGGCGCGTTCGGAAACTTCGAAGGGTGCAGTCCAGATGCCGGGGACGAGGCCTAACTCGCTGATGCGGCGGGTGACCCGGCCGATGCCCTCCGGGAACTGAGTCGAATTTGCCGTAGTGTATTCGCCGCGCGCATACGCTGACCCTTCGTCGATGAGCACGTAGCGATAACCAAGGTTCTTCGCGTTGCGGGCAAGCCACTGCGCATTCGTTAGCACAGCTGCCGCGGTGATGCCACCATTCCAAGTGATCCAACTCCACCAGCCGTTCGGTGCGTCACTCTCGACACGCGCGTGGTGCAATTGTCTGACCGCCCTGCCGTATTCTTCCAGTTGGCTGTGGTAGTCATTTCCTACGCTGAAAAGCAGCCGTTCGGAGGCAAGCTCAGCGCTCGGCTCGAGCGAGAGGCTCAACTCTACTTGGCTCTCTGCCGGTGCGTCCTTCAGCAACGCCTCGCTCTTCGCAATCTCCGTCGTGCCCGTCGAGTCGACGGTCCAGGAACTTATAACGGCTCGACCCTCAGCATCCTTCGACGACTGGAGGTGTAAAATGGTCAGAAAGCGTTGCGACGTCAGGGCGGCCAGCAGAATGCTCTGTCCGCTTTCGAGATTGTAGATGAGCTGACTGCCCGCAGCGCGATGCAGGCTGCTGCCCTGGCCCGGTTTTTCGGTGAAGCCCTCATATGCGGTCGCGTGTCCCAGATCGGCGATGCGAAGCACGGGGCGATCCTCGCTAAAACTGTCCGATAATACGCGGTCGGCGTATTCGTGACCGCCGAGATCAATGCGGGGCGAGCCGATCGCATCAACGCCGCGGATTGCCTGCACCGTAATGGAGCGGCCGGTGGAGTTCTTAACTTCCACTTCCGCATCGCCAAATGAAAGTTCGTCATAAACACGAAGAATCGAAGTCAGCGTCGGTCCGTCAGCCAGCCCCCAATAACTGGTGGTAAGCATCTGTCCTTTCCCGAGGCTGTCGCTGAAAGTTGACTGCACGGTCTTGAAATGAGGGAAATCACCAGATTTCAACCAGTGACGATCGATCTCTACCGCCACGCCCGATTGGAGATTGGGGCGTTTTGATCCGTGCATCCTGATCTCGAACGACCCACTTTGCGAACTGACGGCGACTGACAAATGCTTATTTTGAATCATTGCCTGTTGCTGGTCCGCCATCGAGGGTCTGGTAGTGATTGCGATGAGAGCCACTAGAACCAGGCGCCCGATGTGAGTTCGTTTACCACTGACAGATCCCATGTCTACCCTTCTACTCAGTTGAACCAGCTTTTTTGGCTGGCGCGAACGGCAGTGACGCTCCAGCCGTCACCGCTCACCGTTGTAAAACCTCCGGCTTGTGCTCCCGCCTGCGGCACCGTGAAAAGTATGCCTATGGTTGCCACACAAACGCGCTTCATGTCCTCCTCCGTCCGAACTTCCAAATCTTCGGCGCAGTCTCAGAAACAGGTTGAGTCTCGTAGGCTGGATTCGAAGGCATTGTCCTACTCGGCGGCCTCTGTGCCCCCGCGATGGTCAGATGCAGAAAATTTCCCTTCTATTTCTGTTGCTCGGGATAAAGCAGATGCAATTCCGTCTATGACTTGCGACACCGATGAACAGCGGCGCTACTTAAACACACGGCGACTATTTTGTCAACTTTGTGACGAGCCTCGCCGTTCTGGTGGTGAAAAACCAGTCGGGAGGAACGAACGCCGCGATCACAAACATCATGAGTGCGGGTCTTTAACGAGGCTACCAGCGAGCGCAACCAGCAGGATTGCCTCATCTATCCTTATCCTAATCCTTGACACCGCATCTTCCAAATGTTATAAGCCAGCGGTCTGGTTCGTTGCTGCAGTTTCTTGGACAGGAGACAATTGACAGCCCAGGGGGTTCGGATGGACAGTAGCCGCACGAACAGCACCCCCTCCTCAAACGTTGCCACGGAGGAGGCAGTACAGACTATTCAAACGAGCGGTTTAACGGAAAAAACAGTTGCGACTTCCTCCCAACGCAATCTGGCCCTGGATGCGTACCGCGGTTTGATCATGATCCTTCTGGTATCCGACGGCTTCGGATTTCAACACCTTATCAATTACCCCGTGTACCATGGAATCGCCTATCAATTCGACCACCACTGGGGAAAAGTGGTCTTCTATGACCTCATCATGCCCGCCTTTTTGTTCATGGTGGGGGTGGCCATGCCGTACGCATTTGCACGTCGCATGGAACAGGGTGCAACCCCACGGGATAAACTCCGGCATGTGGCGGTTCGCTGCGTGCACCTGATTATTATCAGTGAGATCTTGGTTTCCATCGGTGAGCACCGAGCCCACCTCGAAGTTCATAATACCCTGTTCGTCGTGGCCATCACGTACTTCACCTGCTATTTCCTGATGCGTTTGGATTGGTGGAAACAGGCGGTGGTGGCGGCGGCGTTGCAGGTGCTCCACTCTACAGTTTATCTGCTTTTCCCCGGTCCAGGCGGCGCTTTTACCCAGTTGACCAGCGCGGGGGCGCGGCTCGATCGCTTTTTGGGGCTGGCGCCTTTCAACTACCCGTATTTGTGCGTTACGTTCAATTTGGTTGCGGAGGTTCCGTCGGTGCTCTTCGGTGTTTGGGTGGGCAACGTGCTGCGCAGTGGCAAGCCGCTCGCTCAGCAAATGAAGATCATGGCTCTCGGCATGGTTGCGGCTTTTGCCCTGGGCTTGGCCTTTTCTCCTCTGGTCCCCCTCAATAAATGGCTATGGACAGCCACTTACACCCTCTATACAACGGGTTGGTCGATTTTGGGGCTTTTGATTCTCTACGTGCTGGTTGATGTTTTCCGAATTCGGCGGCCTCTGTTTTTTTGACTGTTGTAGGGATGAACTCGCTTTTCGTTTACTGCGTGGGAGAAATCCTCCGCGACTGGATCAACGACTCAATCGCCGTGTTTACCGGCGGGTTCAAGTTGATTGGAGCGCTTGCTCCCGTGGCACAGTCGTGTACGGTTCTGTTAGTCATCTGGTACGTGACTTACTGGCTCTATCAGCGAAAGATCTTTCTGCGAGCCTAGAGCATTTCCACAAATAATGTAGCTTGCGTAGAGCGGACTCTTATGGCAGAGTGTGCTCATGCGAGCCATACCGATTCCGATTCGCAAGCGCATTCTGGAACTCTACGAACGAGGCCGGAGCACGCGGGAGATCGCGCAGTTTGCTGGCTTCTGCATCGCGGCGGTGCGTCGCGTGCGCCAG
>Ga0209517_10005775_pt1 | contig 15575 bp, 9 predicted proteins | sample PeaSoiMetSII2010_FD_187695 | JGI IMG/M metagenome (GOLD analysis project Ga0209517, IMG submission 187695) | Peat soil microbial communities from Weissenstadt, Germany - SII-2010 (SPAdes) (version 2) | ecosystem: Environmental > Terrestrial > Soil > Wetlands > Peat | place: Germany: Weissenstadt... | reverse complement strand
TTCCAGGCGCCCCTGGGAGAGTTCGGAGAGATGAACCCTGCGTTTCGCGCCACCAAGGTACTTCACCTGTTTCTCAACGAATTCGGAAGTTCTCTTGCCCCGATGGTTCCGGTGTTGCCCAGTGTTCCACCGCCGCGGATCGTTCCACCGTGCGCGCCTCCGCGCGAACCCAAGGGAATCGCGGCTTTGTGTTCTTCAATAACTATGCACGGAATTATCCGCTGCCCGATCATCGGGGAATCCAGATCAAACTCGTCATGCCGTCCGAGACGGTCGTACTGCCCCGGAAAGCCATCGATCTCGTTTCTGGAACCTACGGTATCTGGCCCGTCAACCTCGACCTCAACGGAATCTTGCTCAAGTACGCTACCGCCCAACCGCTGACCATGGTGCGCGATGCGAACGTCGAGTACTACTTCTTCCTGGCGCCGCCCGGGATTCAGCCGGAGTTCGCTTTCGATGAACGCACACTGACATCCCTGAAAACTGGCAAGGCCGTGATTTCGCGCGCGTCCGGCGTTCGGTATGTTGGCGGAATTGTGCCCGGCCCTGGTATCGCGCTGAGCGCCCGATCAAAGACAGGCCAGACCGTGCATGTGATCGTGTTGACCCGATCCGAGGCGCAAAACCTTTGGAAGTTCACAGTGGCTGGCGGCGAGCACGTATTTCTTTCGCCGGCGGATGTTTTCTTCGACGATGTAACCCTGCACTTGCGCGCGCGGGATGTTCGGCAGCTTCGCTTCTCGGTTTTTCCCGCCCTGAAGAATGCCCCGGCCGCGAACGTGCCTCTGGAACGAACTGGGCGCGACGGTGTGTTCGTTTCCTACTCCGCCTCACTGCCGCCAAAACCAGTTCCTGTTCATTGGGAGAAAATTCGAGCGGCTGCGCCTTCGGCGCCGGGGAAAATGGGGAAGTACAACGCCATGGCTCCCGACGATTCTGACTTTGAGCGTGCCGGCGTGTGGCGCGTCGTTCTGCCCGCGCACGCGCTGGACGGGCTCAGCGACGTCTTCCTGCAGATTCAATACGCTGGAGATGTTGCGCGGCTCGAAGCGGGTCAGCGGTTGCTGGCGGATGATTTCTACAAAGGGACGACCTGGGAAATCGGGATGAAGCGATTCGCGCCCGAGGCCTTGGGCAAGAACCTGGAGCTCAAGATCATGCCGCTGCGCAAAGATGCCAAGATTTATCTGCCCCGCGATGCCTGGCCGAACTTTCCTCCTAGTGGAGAAATCGCGGATGTGTCTGGGATTCGCGCGATGCCTGAGTATGAAGTGCGCGTGAATTTAGGGAAATTCTGATTACGCGCTTACGAAAAGGCGTAAACCACAGGATACCCTTCGGCTTTGCTCAGGGCAGGCTCCGGGGTGCACGGAGGACCCCGGAACCTTGAGGTGCCAAGGCGCTGAGGCGGGTGCAAAAAGGGACTTGACAAGGGAAGCGTTCCGTCGTAAAAACGCGGTGTAGTAAACGTTTGCTGGAAAGGGCTCCAAAGACGGGTGGCCAGCGAGAAGCTTGGCAACGTTGGAATCAACATCCAGGCTTTCGCTCGAAGAATTACATCACCAATCCCTGTGAGGGGAATCACAGACAAGGTGGCGCGGTAGTCTGTAGCGTTCTTGGGTTGCCTGTTGGGTACGTTAGTAAACGTTTGCTGGGTATGGAGGCGATATGCGACGGATCTCCCGGTTCCAAGGTTTACTTCCTCTTCTTCTCACAGTTCTGATTTTAATGGCAGGCCAGAGTGCGTGGGGCCAGGCCACCACCGGTTCGATCTTCGGGCGCATCACGGATGCTTCGCAAGCCGTAATCCCGGGTGCGGAAGTGACCGCTGTCGGCGTAACCACCGGAGTCAGCTACCGGAGTAGTTCAGACAATCTCGGCAACTTCAATGTGCTAAGCCTGCCCCCCGGTCCCTACACGGTTTTCGTGAAGAAGGACGGGTTCGAAACTGCCAAGGCGACGAATGTGGTGCTTGAGATCGACCAGAAGCAGCTTCTGAATTTCGAATTGAAGATCGGGACCACCACGACCGTAGTCACGGTGACGTCGGCTCCGACTATGTTGCAGACGCAGACTACAGAGACTGGCGAGGTGATCCGCCCAGAGGACGTCCTCGATTTGCCGTTGCTGGGACGCCATTTCTACGATCTCACCTCGATGACGGCTGGGGTTGTCTCGATCAACACTACGAATACCTTCGGCTTTCAGGTGAATGGACAGCGGGAATACGCCAACTCTATTCAGGTTGATGGCATCGAGTCGACCACGAACCGTACTCAGGACATAACTGTCACGCCCAGCGTCGATTCGGTGCAGGAGTTCAAGGTAGACACGTCTGCTTTTTCCGCGGAATTCGGCAGATCAGCCGGAGCGGAAGTCATGATTCAAACCAAGGCAGGGAGCAATCAGTGGCACGGCGATTTATATGAATTCTTTCGCCCCAACTTCACCACCGCCAGGAACTATGGGTTCCTCGGCATTAAGACTCCCCCCTCCACATTGAAGCAGCATAACTACGGCGGCACGTTGGGCGGTCCCATCCGGCGGGACAAGACGTTCTTTTTTGTTTCCTATGAAGGGACCCATACGAACTCGGCCAACGACGGTGTTTTTAATACTTTGCCCATGAGCCAGATCAAGCCGCTTCCGGACGGTTCCGTGGATCTTTCGGGATTGATTGATCCCCTGGCGGGCAGGCCTAACGTTCCGGCCGGCCAGGTCATCCCAATTTTCAACCCTCAGGTTTCATTCAATAGTTATGGCGGTGCTTCGCAGCAGTTTCCGGGAAATATCATCCCCGCAAGTCAGGTCAGCAAGGCCGGTCTGAACACCGTTCTCAACTTTTTTGCCCAGCCCAATCTCCCCGGGTTCGACAACGGATGGTTCGACAATTTTCAATACCACTACCCGACTACGTTCCGGCAAAAACAGGCAGACGCCCGATTGGACCATAACTTTTCCCAAAAGGACAGGCTGTCGGCAGTTTTCCACTACAACGATTCGCAGGAATTGGACGAGAATATTTATTATGGCCACACCGTCGTACCGGGTGCGGACGACACGGATTTTTCCAACAACCGCATGTCCGCCGCTCAATCTTATTCTGTGAGCGAGACGCACCTGTTCTCGAGCCGGTTTCTGAATGAAGCCCGCTTCGGATATACACGCTACTCTCTTGACATGTACAGCCTTCTCGACGGCCACGATTACAGCACCCAGTATGGCATGGGCAATGTCGGTATCCCCGGATTCCCGTCGACCGATGCATACCCCTATATCCAGCTCTACTCCGGCTACTTTACGGGTGGGTCGAGTTATAAACCATTTCTGCTCCAGGACCATAACCTGCAGTTCACCGATAACCTCACGATGAGCAGCATTGGGAAGCACGAGATAAAATTCGGCGGCGATTTCAGGAAGCTGAACTCGTTTCCCTTTTTTACGCTCTTTCCCACCGGCTATCAGTACTACGGGGCGTATTACTCGCCGTCGACCAGCGATCCCACGTATGGTTATTTCAATCCCTACGCATGGTTTCCAAATGGCGGGTCTGACATCTCGGATCTATTGGTAGGATTGCCGTATGTCACTTATATCGGGCTGCAGTTAACCAACCCACAAACGAGCAGCTGGGAGATGAACTACTACGTACAAGACACTTACAAGCTCAGCCCCCGGCTAACTCTGAACTACGGAGTCCGGTACGAATATCAGGCTCCCTACAAAGACGGAAACAACGACGCCTCAAACTACGATCCGAACACGAAAAGTTTTCTCTTGGCGGGACGGGGTTCTAATTCCCAAGGATTGGTCAATTCGCGCTGGACAAATTTCTCTCCACGCCTTGGCTTTGCCTTTCTTGTGCACCCCAAGACCGTACTGCGTGGAGGTTTCGGCCTCTTCTATACGCCGGAAAACGATGGGCGCGAGGACATCCTCGCGCGAGATTATCCTTACTCGAACTTGTTCCAATACGAAAATCAGTACTACAACGGTCCGTGTGCGTCGCCCCCGCAACCCTACTGCGACGGAATCTACAACTATCAACTGGATACAGGTATACCGCGCAACACGTCACTCAATATTCCGCCGGGGGCGAGCAGCGTTCCGTCCTCCTCGATCCCGAACGGACAGGGACCTCTTCTGACCTCGTACTACATAAACCCCAACATGAAGACAGGGTACTCAGCGAACTACAATCTGTCTGTTCAGCAACAACTGGGAGCGGATTTTGCTTTCGATCTGGCCTACGTCGGCTCCCGTGGACGGCGTCTTTCTTACGAAATTGGAGACATCAACTTCAACCCTGTCAGCGGAGGGGAGGGCTACATTGACACGAACCTTGGGAAGATTCAGGCACTGACAGACGTTGGTTTGTCGGGATACAACTCGCTGCAGGCGAAGCTGACCAAGCGCGTGTCTCATAACCTGAATTTCCTTGCCACTTACACGTGGTCCCACTCGATCGACAACGGGCCGTCGCCGTTCGATCTCGGCAACAACAACAACTACCCGCAGAGCGCGTACGATTTGAAATCGGAGATTGCGTCCTCCGACACCGATATCAGGCACAATTTTTCCTTCAGTGGGCTCTACCGCTTGCCGGTCGGACGTGGGCAAAAGTTCTTTGGCGACTGGGGGAAGGTGTCTGAGTTTCTCCTGGGTGGCTGGCAGCTCAACGGCATTCTCTCCTTGCAAACCGGTACTCCGGTGAATGTGGTTAGCGGAGCAGCTATTGGCACTTGCCCTGGGATACGGCCGGATTTGGTCGGCAATCCGAACGGTCCTCCGCCACCGGCTCCGCCGGGAGCTCCTCCGTATTACTTTAACGTCGCCGCCTTCAGCGTCCCACCGAATCAGGGGTGCACTCCAGGCACGGCCGGTAGAAATCTGGTTCGGGGGCCGGCATATCAAAATCTTGCCGCTTCCATTTTCAAGGAGTTTGGCTGGGCCGAAAGATACAAGTTGCAGACGCGCCTTGAGCTCTTCAACGCGACCAACACTCCGCACTTCGGAAATCCGGATGGGATATATACCGATGGTACCTTTGGGCAACTGTATGCGCCCGCGCCGGGCTCAATGCGTGTAGTACAACTAGCCGCTAAGTTTATATTCTAAGAGGATGTGACATACAAAATAGGGCGCCGGATGAAATATTCGCGTTATAAGGCTTGCGCGCAAACGGCGCCGTCCCTCTTGCGCGCAGGTGTGAGACTTGGAGGTCGTCGTCGTGCGGTTTCCGCGATTCTTTTGTTGACCTTGCTAGGCTGCCGTTTCGGATTTCCGCAAACTGGCAAACCGCCGATTGAAACTAACAGAGCGTATTACGTGGACTCGGAAGCTGGCGATGATCACAGTGTGGGGACCTCGCCAACGGCCGCTTGGAGGAGTCTCGCCAAGGTCAACGCCAAGGTCTTCTCCCCCGGAGACCGCATTCTCTTTAAGTCCGGTTCGGAGTGGACGGGACAGCTTTGGCCGAAGGGGTCCGGAACCGAGGGCCGGCCGATCATGATCGACAAGTACGGCGGCGAGGCCAAGCCGGTCATCAACGGCAACGGCGAGGCCGAGGACGCAGTCCTGCTGAAGAATCAGGAGTATTGGGAGATTCGGAATCTCGAAGTGACCAACACGGGAACATCTCCGGGAGTTCGCCGCGGTGTTCGGATCATGGCTGTCGATTACGGCGATGTGCATCACATCTACGTTCGGGATCTCGATGTCCACGACGTCGACGGCAGCAACGCGATGAAAGAGAACGGCGGGATCACTTATCACTGCGACGGCGACAAAAAGCCGAGCCGCTTTGTGGATCTTCGCATCGAGAATAACCATATCCAGCACGTGGACCGCAGCGGCATCTTTGGTTCGTCCACGCATTGGGTGCGATCGAAGTGGTACCCGAGCCTGGGAGTGGTGATCCGGAACAACGTACTCGACGATATTGGCGGTGACGGGATTGTGAATGTTGCGACGGACGGCGCGGTGGTCGAATCGAACGTTGTCGCCCATGCCAGCCAGCGCTCGCAAGACTACAACGTGGGTATCTGGCCGTGGAGCGCCGACAACACGGTCGTGCAGTTCAACGAAGTTTATGGCACTCGCGGCCAACACGATGCGGAAGGCTTCGATTCCGACTGGAACAGCCGGAATACCGTCATCCAGTACAACTACAGCCACGACAACGAGGGCGGATTTTTGCTGATTTGCAACGAAGGATCGCAGAGTCCGCAGGTCAGCGTGGGGAATACCGGCACGATTGTCCGCTACAACATCAGCCAGAACGATCATCATCGGGGGATTAAGCTCTCGGGTCCGGTGAAGAACACACTCATCTATAACAACACCATCTACGTTGCGAAAGGGGAGAACGTGGATGTGGTTCTCGACACCGATTGGACGGGATGGGCTGCGGATACTTACTTCTATAACAATATCTTCTATGTCGAAGGCACGGCGCGATTCTCGTACGGGGTGTCGGGCAATCCGGATGGGTCGTACGTGACGGCGCCAGGTCCGGGTAAGAGCACCAACAACGTTTACGACTACAACGTGTACTACGGCGTGCCGGCTGCCGACGATCCGCACGCTTTGACGTTGAATCCGCTGATGGTAAACCCTGGGCACGCCGCCGTTGGCAGGGATACAGTGTCCGGGTATGCGCTGCGAAAGAATTCTCCCGCGATCGATTCGGGACGAAGGATCGCGGCCAGCGGCGGGAGGGATTTTCTTGGGAACCCGGTGCCCTCCTGTGGCGGCGTGGGCGTTGATCGTGGGGCCATCGAATCGGTGAACTGCGGGAAGAAGTAACCCAGCATGCGTATGGATATCCGGGAAATCGCAAAACGCGCCAAGGTTTCGACCGCGACGGTCTCGCGGACGGTCAATCGGATCCCGACCGTCAATCCGGCGATGGCGAAACGTGTCTGGAAGGTAGTGAACGAACTCGGATACTACCCGAATACCCAAGCGCGGGCGCTGGTTTCCGGGCGCAGCCGCATTTTCGGGCTGATCGTTTCCGAGATCACCAACCCGTTTTTCCCCGAGATCGTACAGGTTTTCGAAACGATTGCAGTGCAGAACCATTACGAAATTCTGCTGACCTCCACGGTTCACGATTCCAAGCTCATGGAGAGTTCCGTCCGCCGCATGATCGAGCGCAGGGTCGATGGCGTCGCGGTGATGACGTTCGGCATGGAGGATTTGCTGCTCGAGGATTTGAAGGTGCGCAACGTCCCGCTGGTGTTTGTGGATGTGGGACCGGCGCGGCCCAGAGTTAGCAACATACGGATCGACTACCTCCATGGCATCCGCCAGGCAGTGCAGCATCTGGCGGCGCTGCGTCATGAGCGCATCGCGTTTATCACCGGTCCCTTGAGCCTTAGATCGGCCGTGGCCCGTAAGAATGCGTTCCTGCGGTCGATGGAGGAAATCGGCCTGGCGGTGCGGCCGGAACTCGTCATCGAGGGTGACCACACGCTGGAGGGCGGCATGATCGCGATGGCCAAATTACGGTCCGGACCCACCGCGCCCACCGCGGTTCTTTGCTCGAATGACATGACCGCGATCGGCGTGATGCGGCAGAGCTACGAGGAGAAGATTTCCATTCCGCGCGATTTGTCGGTGGTCGGGTTCGACGACATCCGGCTGGCGCAGTTCGTATTGCCTCCGCTCACCACGGTGCGGATGTCGCAGTCGGAACTGGCACGCTTGGCGTTTCACGCGCTGTTGTCGGACGTGCAGCGCGAGGCCCCGGCGCCGAATGGGACGGAGTATCACCTCGAAACCAGCCTGGTGCTGCGGGAGTCCACCGCCCTGGCGCCCGGTTTGACGGGGCGGGCACCGCAGAAAGGCACGGCCTAGTTCGGAGAATTAGGTCGGAGATTAGCCCGGAGAATTTTTATGCTTCTCGAAACTTTGCGCGCGGAAGTGTTGGACGCCAACCTCGAACTGGTGCGTCGCGGCCTGGTGCTCTATACCTTTGGCAATGCCAGTGGCATCTCGCGCAAGGACGGATTGGTTGTGATCAAACCGAGCGGCGTGCCGTATGAGTCTCTGGGCCCCGAGCACATGGTGATTACAAAACTGGATGGAGAGGTCGTCGAGGGTGAACTTCGCCCGTCTTCGGACCTGCCGACTCACCTGCAGATCTACAAACATTTTCCGCACGCGGGCGGGGTCGCGCACACGCATTCGGAGTTCGCGACCGCTTGGGCACAGGCTCGCATGCCCATTCCCTGTTTTGGAACGACGCACGCCGACTACTTCCACGGGGAGGTCCCGGTCACACCTCCTCTAACCTCCGATGAGATCGCCGGCGACTATGAAAAGAACACTGGCTTGGCAATCTGCCGGCTCTTTCGACAGATTGATCCCGATGCCGTGCCAGCGGCGCTGGTGGCCGGACATGGCCCGTTCTGCTGGGGACCGACAGCAGCCGCAGCCGCTCATCATGCGGTGATTCTCGAATCGGTGGCGCGGATGGCTTTCTCCACCCTAACCCTGGCCAGGGACGCTTCGCCGATCGGCCGCGCCCTTCACGACAAGCATTTTCTGCGCAAGCACGGACAAGGTGCCTACTACGGCCAGGGTAAAACCAAATGACTCACGTCCCAGCATTGCTGGCTGCATCCACGCTGGTCCACCTTACACCGGTGGATCTTGCCATTGTCGTCTTCTATTTTGTACTGGTCCTGGCGATTGGACTGTACTTGAAGGAGCGGGCTAACACCGGCGAGGACTTCTTCATGGCGGGACGCGAGATGACCGCATGGGTAGCGGGTTTGGCGTTCTTGTCGGCGAACCTGGGATCGCTCGAACTGATGGGCTGGGCCGGGAACGCATACAAGTACGGCATCCTCGCGGCGCACTGGTATTGGATCGGCGCCATCCCGGCAATGCTGTTCCTGTCACTCGTGATGATGCCGTTCTATCACATCTGCAGGACCCACTCGGTCCCCGGATATCTCAAGCTGCGTTTTGGCGAGAGTAGCCGGACGCTGTCCTCGATTTCTTTTGCCTTCATGACCGTGTTGATGAGCGGCATCAACATGTACGCCATGGCGGTGGTGATGAGGGTGGTTCTGGGATGGGACATCCACTTCAGCATTTGGGTTTCGTCGATCACGGTTGCCGTCTATGTCGCGCTCGGCGGCCTGCGGTCCGCGATCTTCAATGAGGTCCTGCAGTTCTTTCTGATTTGGGCGGGCGCTTTGTTGATACCGATTCTGGGGCTGGTGGAAGCTGGCGGCTGGAGCGGCCTGAAGGCACGCATCCTGCAGAATCTCACCGAACAACACGTAGCGAATCCCGGCGCGTATACCCACATGTGGTCGACCTTGGGCGACTTCGGAAACAATCCGATGGGGATCAACTGGGTCGGCATCGTTTTCGGGCTGGGCGCAGTGATCTCGATGGGCTACTGGACCACCGACTTTCTGGTCGTGCAGCGCGTGTTGTCGGCAAAAGATCTGCGTTCGGCCAAGCTTGCACCCATCATCGGGGCGGCTTTCAAGATGATGGTGCCGTTCATCGTCATCCTTCCCGGCTTGCTGGGTCTGGCGTTGTTGCGCGATCCGCATACGGGCAACCTGTTGCGGCTCGTTCCCGGCGACCTGGCGTGGTCGGCGGCGGGACAGGCGCAGGGCCTGCACGGCTACGACGAAGTCCTGCCGCTCATGCTGGCGCGCTACTGTGGACCCGGCCTGCTCGGTCTCGGCATTACCGCGCTGATTGCCGGTTTCATGTCTGGCATGGCGGGCAACGTCAGCGCCTTCGCGACGGTTTGGACCTACGACATCTACGGCGCACTGATCAATAAGCACGCGTCGGACGAATCGAAGGTCAAGATGGGCCGCTGGTGCACTTTGGTGGGCGTGGCCGTCAGCATCGGCACGGCGTACCTGGTGATGCAGTCGCAAAGCATCATGGATTACGTTCAAGCGCTGTTCAGCTTCTTCATCGCTCCCCTGTTTGGCACAGTGCTGCTGGGCATGCTGTGGAAACGGGCGACCCCGGCCGGCGGCTTCTGGGGACTGTTTGCCGGGACCGCGTCTTCGGTCGGGATGTGGGCTTGGGTGAAGGTCGATCCCGGTGCGGTGAAGTACGTGGCGCTGTCGTCGCACGCGCAGGATCAGGCTCAGAACATGTTCCGCGCGCTGTGGTGCTGGCTGATTTGCGTGGCGGTCACGGTCGTGGTCAGCCTGGTCACAAAGCCCAAGCCGGACGCCGAATTGACGGGTCTGGTCTATGGGTTGACCACAATTCCGCACGAGGAGCACGTTTCAGTTTTCCATCGGCCGGTTTTCTGGGCGGTGGTGGTGGGCGCAGTGTTTGTCATCCTGCAAATCGTTTTCTGGTAGCGAGAAACGTTGAAGGAGGAGCAATGAAATCCGGCGGTTCCTTGTCGATATGGTTTTTCATCGGCGTGTCGATGCTGGTGAACGGAATTTTGATCACCGGAGCGGGCGTGTGGGAGTTTGCCTCTCATGCGAACAATCCAGTGTTGACTTTGAATCACCACGCCAGTATCTGGTGGGGCGGGGTGTTGCTAATTTTCGGCGCGGTGTACTGCTACCGTTTTTCGCCCGTGCGGGAACGGGCGCGGAATGCCGGTACCCCCTAGAGCAACTCTGATCGTGCCATCGAAAATCTTGAACCACAGGGTACACAGGGGTGCACGGGGGACCCGGGGGACTTAATCAGATTTTCTTTAGATTGCGTCAATTGCCGAATTCATAGACGAAGAAGGATGTATATGTCCACAAAGAAAATGAAGATGGGTGTCATCGTTGGGAACCGCGGTTTTTTCCCCGGTCATTTAGCGAAGACCGGACGGGAAGAAATGATGCGGGCAATCGAGAGCGCTGGCATGGACTGCGTTGTGCTCGGCCCCGAGCAGAGCACGCACGGTGCGGTCGAGACGCACGAAGAAGCGAAACGCTGCGCGGCGTTGTTTCAAAAGAATCGAGAACGACTGGATGGCGTCATCGTAGCTCTGCCCAACTTTGGGGATGAGCGCGCGATCGCCGATACCCTGCGCCTGGCGCGCCTGAACGTTCCCGTGCTGGTGCAGGCCACGCCTGACACTCCCGCGAAAATGACCATCGCTTCGCGGCGCGACAGTTTTTGCGGCAAGATGTCGGCTTGCAACAACCTCAGACAGTACGGCATTCCTTACTCCTTAACCAGCCTGCACACGGTAAGTCCGGCTTCCACGGATTTCCAAAAGGACCTGGCCTGGTTTGCCGCCGTGTGCCGCATCGCAAACGGATTGCGCAATCTGCGGGTCGGCAGCATCGGGGCGCGCCCGGCAGCGTTCAACACGGTGCGCTACAGCGAGAAGTTGCTGGAAGCGCAGGGCATTTCCGTCGAAACCATCGACCTGTCGGAGATTTTCGGACGCATCGCGCGCACCAAGGATGACGATCCTGCCGTCGAAAATAAGTTGGACGAGATCCGCAAGTATGTGACCACGGATGGCATTCCACGGCCCGCATTGATCAAGATGGCGAAACTCGGCACGGTAATCGACGGCTGGATGAAACAAACCGACGTGACCGTCAGCGCGGTACAGTGCTGGACCTCCATGGAGGAATTCTTCGGCGTCGTGCCCTGCACCATCATGAGCATGATGAGCAACAACCTGATTCCGAGCGCCTGCGAAGTCGACGTCTGCGGCACCATCGGCATGCATGCCCTGGCGCTGGCCTCGGAAACTCCCAGCGCGCTGCTCGATTGGAACAACAACTACGGAGACGACCCCGACAAGGCGGTCTGCTTTCACTGCAGCAACCTGCCCAAGCATTTTTTCCAGGACGTGCGCATGGATTTCCAGCAAATCATCGCCGGCACGGTCGGGAAAGAGAATACGTTTGGGACGTGCGTGGGGCGCGTGAAGGCGGGCGCGATGAGTTTTGCCCGCTTCTCCACCGATGACACGGCCGGCGTCATGCGCGGCTATACCGGCGAGGGCGCGTTCACCGACGATCCGCTCAACACTTTTGGCGGGGCCGGAGTCGTCCACATTCCGCACCTGCAGCGGCTTTTGCGGTACATCTGCGAGAACGGCTTCGAGCACCACGTGGCCGCAAATTTTTCGACGGTCGCCGCCGCGATCCACGAAGCCACCACGCGGTATCTCGGCTGGCAGATGTACCGGCACTGTAGCTAGCAGGTCGCTGAAAAACTAGCTTTCTAGCGGAGAGTGTGACCTCGGCGGCTAAAGCCGAAGTCAAAACAAAGCAGTGACCGCAGCGCTGAAGCGCTGCTCCACCCAAAATCAGGCGCGAGACCGAGTTTTTCCGCAGCCTGCTAGAGGCAAGAAATGGCGATTGTTGCGGGAGTGGATTTCGGCACTTTGAGCGTCCGTGTTTCCCTGGTGGACAGCGGCCGGGGACTCATTGCGTCCGCGGCCTCCGAGTATCCGCTACACCGCAAGAACGACGACCCCGAATACGCAACTCAATCGCACGACGACCACATGCGCGCCTTAGCCGCCGCGACCCGGCTGGCAGCGAAAGAGGCCGGGATCACGGGCGATCAGGTCGAAGCCATCGCATTGGATACGACTGGCTCCAGCGTGATTCCGGTCGGCGAGGGTCTGGCGCCGCTGGACGATTACTACCTGTGGTGCGATCACCGCGCCAAGAATGAAGCGGCGGAGATTACGGCGCTGGCGCAAAAAGAGGGACTCGAAGCCATCCAGTGGTGTGGAGGCGTGTACTCCTCGGAATGGGGCTTCGCCAAATTACTGCACTGGCTGCGTCACAATCCCGATAAACGCGAAAAGTTCGTCACCGCCTTCGAGCACTGCGACATGGTCGCCGCCACCCTTTGCGGCATTACGAATCCCGCACACGTCAAACGCAGCGTTTGTGCGATGGGCCACAAATGGATGTGGAATCCAGCTCTCGGTGGTCTTCCACCGGAAAGTTTTCTCGTGAAGGTTGACCCGCTGCTGGCGGGCGTTCGGGCCAAGTTAGAGGGCGAGTATGCCACGTCTGACAAGATCGCTGGCCGGCTCTCCCCCTTCTGGGCGGAAAAACTTGGATTGCGGGCGGGCATCCCCATACCCGTGGGCGCTTTCGACGCACATTGGGATGCGATCGGCGCCGGAGCGAAAGAAGGCGACGTGGTGAACGTGGTCGGCACTTCCACCTGCATCATCGCGTACGTGAAACATGCGGAGTTGATCCCTGGCGTTTGCGGAGTGGTGCACGGAAGCGTTCATCCGCGATACACCGGCGTCGAGGCGGGTCTCTCGGCCACGGGCGACATTTTCAGCGCGATTGCGCGGCGGGCGAATACCACGGTGGCGGAACTCAGCCGGGGTGTGGAGAACTACTGCGCCGGCCAGACGGGGTTGCTGCGCCTAACCTGGGACAATGGCGACCGCACCGTGCTGGTGAATCCGAACCTGGGCGGCATCACCATCGGCTGGAACCTGCAGCACACCGCGCAGGATGAACTCTTTGCCGCCATCGAAGGCACGGCATTTCACACGCGCGTGATTCTGGACCGGATGAGCGAGTATGGCGCATCGACGATCCGAGTCATCAATGGCGGCGGAATCCCGCAGAACAACCCAGTGCTCAATCAGGTGTATGCCAACGTGTTGGGGCGGCCGGTGCTGGTGCCTGCCAGCAAAGTCACCGGCCTCGGGTCGGCCATCTTCGCCTTCCTGGCAGCGGGGACCTTTCGCACCATCGAGGAAGCGCAAGAGCAGGTTTGTCCGTCGCACCGCACCTTCACTCCGGAAGCTTACGAGCAGAAGATTTATGAGGAACTCTACCCACTCTACCGGCGGGTTTACTTTGGTTTCGGGAAGCCCGGACAGGCAAGCGACTACGGAGACGTGCTACCGAAACTGATTCGAATTGCTCGTACGGAACCAGCCACATAGCACAAGAGACTTCTATGAAGAGATACACATCCGCTTTTCTCGCCACGATTCTTGCGTTGATGTTATTGGACGCTCTTGTAACATTCGCCCAAAGCAAGCCCGCATTCGCTCCCGACAAAATGGATACGGTGCTCTACGGCGCCGCCTACTACTCTGAGTACATGCCCTACGATCGCCTGGAGCAGGACGTCGTCCTCATGCAGCAAGCGGGCATCAGCGTGGTGCGTATGGGCGAATCGAGCTGGGGCTTATGGGAGCCGCAGGACGGTCGCTTCGAATATGCCTGGATGGATCGAGTTATCAATCGTATGCAGAAAGCGGGAATCAAGGTTATTCTCGGAACTCCAACTTACTCTGTTCCCGCGTGGATGTACAAGGAGCACCCCGAGATTTTTATTACACGGTTCGACGGACAAACCATTACCTTTGGATACCGGCAGAACACGGACTTGATGAATCCTGTTTACCGGTCTTATTGTGAGCGTGTAATTCGCAAGCTTCTCGAGCACTACAAGGATAACCCCACGGTCATTGGGTGGCAGATTGACAACGAAACTTCGTCGGGCGCGGCGGCCAATCCCGATGTTCAGGCTGGGTTCGTCACCTACCTGCAGAAGAAATTCCAGACGGTCGACGAATTGAATAAGGTCTGGGGGCTCAACTACTGGGGCCAGCGGCTGAACGACTGGACCGAGATTCCTCCGCAAGCGGGCATCATCAATCCGGGATGGAAGCTGGAATGGGAGCGTTATCAGCAGTGGATGACCACCGATTTCCTGGCCTGGCAGGCCCGCATCGTAAATGAGTACAAGCGGCCGGATCAGTTCATTACCCACGATCTTGCCGGCCCGCCGCGCCCCGAAGTCAATGAACATGACATCGCCCGCACTATGGACATCATGGCCGCCAATCCCTACCACGGCACCCAGGACCAGTTCGATGGGCTCGGTTCCAGCATGGCCGGGGACTACACCCGTTCGCTCAAGCGGACGAACTATCTCGTCACCGAAACCAACGCACAGACGATTGGTTGGGATTCCAAGGAACAGTTTCCTCCCTACGACGGACAACTGCGCCTTGACGTCTATACCCACCTTTCCTCGGGCGCTAACATGGTTGAATACTGGCATTGGCACTCCATCCACTACGGGCAGGAGACCTACTGGAAAGGAGTTCTGGCGCACGATCTGGAACCGGATCGCGCCTATGCCGAAGTAAGCCGGACAGCGCATGAGTTACAGCGCATTGGGCCCGAGATCGTCGACCTGAAACGCTCAAGTAAGGTTGCCATCCTCTACAGTAACGACTCGCATTACGGCATCGAGTTCATGAAGTTCAGCGACAAGGTCAACTACCGCACCCTCCTGCACCAGATGTACGAAACGCTGTATCGCCAGAATGTCGCTGTCGATTTCATCTTCCCGGAGAGCACCAATCTCTCCGATTACAAAGTTATCCTCGTTCCCCCGCTCTACGTCGCCAGCGATGAGGTGTTGAACCGACTGGTGAACTACGTTCACGGCGGCGGCCATCTGGTCATGGCGTTCAAAAGCGGATTCACCAACGAATACGACACCGTCCGCTGGGCCATGGCTCCAGGACCGCTTCGCAAAGCGGCTGGGTTCCGCTACCAGGAATTTTCAAATCTTGCCAAACCGCTGGCGCTGAAGGA
>Ga0209517_10005774_pt1 | contig 15576 bp, 16 predicted proteins | sample PeaSoiMetSII2010_FD_187695 | JGI IMG/M metagenome (GOLD analysis project Ga0209517, IMG submission 187695) | Peat soil microbial communities from Weissenstadt, Germany - SII-2010 (SPAdes) (version 2) | ecosystem: Environmental > Terrestrial > Soil > Wetlands > Peat | place: Germany... | reverse complement strand
CGGGATGAACGCATGCTGGGCGTTCAGCGCATGACAGGGACGGCGGCGCGACCACCGGGGGCAGCGATGATTTTGGCCGCCGGTCGAGGCGAGCGAATGCGGCCATTGACCGATACCATCCCGAAGCCGCTGCTGCGCATCCACGACAAGCCGCTGATCGAGCGTCACGTCGAGCGCCTGGCGCAGGCCGGCATCGAGCGGGTGGTCATCAACCTGGCGTGGTTGGGATCGATGATCCGGGATTATCTCGGCGACGGGTCGCGCTATGGCGTCTCGATCCGCTACAGCGAAGAATCGCCCCGCGCCCTCGAAACCGCGGGAGGTATTTTTCGCGCATTGCCTACGCTTTGCCCTGGCCCCTTCTTGGTCGTGAATGGCGATATATTGACGGATTACCCGCTCGGGCGATTGCTGCTCGCCGACGGGCATGACGCCCACTTGGTGCTGGTCCCCAATCCGCCTCAGCACCCCGATGGCGATTTCGGCGTGCAAGCGGGACTCGCCGTACCTTCCGCCGCGCACCGCTACACCTTTTCCGGAATAGCCGTCTACCGACCCGAGTTCTTTTCAGGCTGTGTGGACGGCGTTTTCCCGTTGAAACCGCTGCTCATTCGCGCCATGGCCGCGCAGCGCTGTGGCGCCGAAATTTACACCGGTCTATGGGAGGACGTGGGAACGCCGGAGCGCCTTCGGGCGCTAAATGCCGAGCAGGAGTACAATTCTCGGCATGTCTGAATTCAAGGGCATCCCCATCGCGCAGCCGGCGCGTCCGGCTCGCAGCGGCGAGAAATACACGACGCCTCAAGGCTTTACCGCCATCAAAGACGGCATCAAGCAGTCCGCTTCGGGCGTAGCCACAGTGCGGAAACCGCCATGGCTGCGTGCCCCCATGGCAAGCGGCGCCGAGTTCCAGGCGGTCAAAGACATCGTGCGTGAACACCGCTTGAGCACTGTGTGCGAAGAGGCGAAGTGTCCGAACATCGGCGAATGCTGGAATGCAGGTACTGCCACGATCATGTTGATGGGTGCCGTATGCACCCGCGCCTGCCGATTCTGCGCCGTGGACACCGGCAACCCCCGCGGCTGGCTCGATACCGAAGAGCCGGAAAACGTCGCGCGTTCAGTCGAACTGATGGGTCTGAAATACGTCGTGCTCACGTCGGTCAATCGGGATGATTTGCCGGACGGCGGCGCGGCGCATTATGCGGCCGCCGTTCGCGCCATCAAACGGCGCAATCCCGCAACAGCCGTCGAGGCGTTGACCCCCGACTTCCAGGGCGTTCTGCAAGACGTACAAACCGTCCTCGACTCTGGACTGGATGTCTTCGCGCAGAATGTCGAAACGGTCGAACGGCTCACGCATCCGGTGCGCGACCCGCGCGCCGGTTATCAGCAAACCCTCGACGTGTTGGCGCAGGCGAAGATCCATCGGCCCGCGGTGTTGACCAAGACCAGTCTGATGCTGGGCCTCGGGGAAATCGACCAGGAAATTCGTCGGACCATGGCCGATTTGCGCGCGGTATCGGTCGATATTCTGACTCTGGGCCAATATCTGCGGCCGACGCCGAATCATCTGAACATCGAGCGCTTCGTCACTCCGGATGAATTCGATCGGTATCGTGATTGGGCGTTGTCGCTGGGATTTCTGGAGTGCGTGTCGGGCCCGTTGGTGCGGTCGAGCTATCGCGCGGAACTTGCGCTTGCACGCAATAACGCAGGCCTCGATAACGGCAAACTCGCCACCACGCCGGTGGCTGCGCGCTGATGAGTACCGCCGCGCCGCGGATTATGCATTTGGGATTGGCGCCCTACGAACCGACCTGGCGGGCGATGCAGCGGTTCACCGATGACCGTGATTCGTCGACGCCCGATGAAATTTGGATGGTCGAGCATCCGCCCGTGTTCACGTTGGGCTTGAATGCAAGCCGTGAACACTTGCTATCGCCCGGCGATATTCCGGTGGTCCAGATCGACCGCGGCGGTCAGGTTACTTACCATGGGCCCGGGCAGTTGGTGATCTATCCGCTCATCGATTTGCGTAGGCATGCTCTCGGCGTGCGGCAATTGGTCGTGGCGCTGGAAAACGCGATCATCGCCTACGTCGGCGAGTTGGGAGTCGCGGCGAGTGGGTCGCGGGACGCGCCGGGTGTCTATGTCGAGGGCGCGAAGCTGGCCAGCATCGGGTTACGTATTCGCCGCGGCGCCAGCTATCACGGCCTTGCGCTCAACGTATCGCTCGATCTGCAGCCGTTCGAAAGAATCAATGTCTGCGGTCATCGAGGGCTCCGCGTCACGCGCTTGGCGGATCTTTGCGCGGTTTCCGACGTGCGCACCGCGGCAGAGGGCCTGACGCGGCATCTGTTTCGGGAGCTGGGTTTCGGATCAGTGCGCGAGGGCCCGACGCCGGCTCACAATGCCATCAACACCGACTTGCAGGCGGTCAGCTCTCTGTAAATGGCGTCGAGTTGTTCGCGACTAGAGGCGCGCACTACATAGGTCACTGCCAAGAAATTCCCGTCCGTGCTGGTGCGGGTGCGCACATTCGATTCCTGCACCGGGCCCGCGTGGCGCTGTACGATGGCCTGCGTCAGGGCGCGCAGGTCGCTGTCGTGGCGACCTACGACTTTGATGGGGAATTCGCTGGGAAACTCATCAGCGGGCGCGCTCCGCGGCGGAATCATAGGGAAGGTGTTCCCGCCAGCTCATGCGTGTACTCGACGAAAGCGGCGCGCATGCGTTTGAAGATCGGACCGGGCTTGCCGGAGCCGACCGGTTGGCCGTCGAGCGCGGTCACCGCGAGGACACCACACGTTGAAAAGCTGAGCCAGATTTCGTCGGCCGAGCGCAGCAGCGCTTCCGGCACGGGACTATTGTTGCTGCTCAATTTCAGACGAACCGCGAGTTCGGTCACCACATCGCGAGTGGTGCCCGGAAGAACGTGATGGCCGTTGGGCGGTGTATGAATGACGCCGTCCGACACGACTTGAACCGTGGTCGACGAGCCTTCGGTGAGCTGGCCATTCTCGAGCATGATGGTTTCAAAGGCACCGGCATCGACGGCTAATTTTTTGAGGAGCACATTCGCGAGCAATGCCGTGGATTTGATGTCGCGCCGTGCCCACCTTATCTCGGCCGACGTCACGGCCGCGACGCCTTGGTCGAGTAGTCTTGCGGGCGTCGGCTCCATGGCCGTGGCATACGCGAACAGCGTCGGCGTGAGCCCTTCGGGCCACGCGTGACTGCGCCCAAACTCCGTTCCCCGGCTCACCTGAATATAAATATAGGATTCCTGGCCGCCGTTTTGTGCCGCCAGGTGCGAGCATATTGCTGCCCATTCCGGGTGCGACCGAGGCGCAGGCATGCGAATCCCCGCCAGGCTGCGATTCAGTCGGTCCAAATGCTCCCTCAATCTGAAGGGACGGCCGCCGTACACCGGAATGACTTCGTATACCGCATCGCCGAACAGGAACGCGCGGTCCAACGGCGACACCCGCGCTTCGGTCAACGGCAGGTACGCGCCGTTGAGATAGCAAATCGGCAGTAGGCTGCTCATGCGAACCAGAGCCGAATGGTGTCGATGAGGCGCCGCCACCAGCTGCCGGCGGCGACGTTGTTGAGCGGATGCACCGGCATTGTCGTGAGCGTCTGATTGCCCACGAACACCCGAAGTTGACCGACGTCGGCATCTATGCCAAGCGGCGCGATCAGCCGCGACCGCAGATCGACGGTCGTCTTGATGTCGTTTGCTTGCCCGCGCGGCAGCGTAACGTAGAGATCGTCCTTGATGCCGACATCGACCGGTGACTGCGCGGCCTTCCACACTTTGGTCGAGCCGAGCGCGGCTCCGCCCTTGACGACCAACTTGGTGTCGTAAAAGGTAAATCCGTAGTTGAGCAACGCAGAGCTCGCATCTTCGCGCGCTTTCATGCTGGTCGATCCGAGCACGACCGAGATCAGTCGCATGCCATCGCGCAGCGCCGAGGTGACGAGACAGTAGCCCGCCGAGTCGGTATGTCCGGTCTTCAGACCATCGACGCTGGGATCGCGGCCGAGCAAGCCGTTGCGGTTTTGCTGCTTGATGCCGTTGTGCTCGAATTCGCGCACCGAGTAATACTTATAGTATTGAGGAAAATCGCGAATCATGGCGACGGCGAGCAACGACATGTCGCGTGCCGTGGTGTAGTGCTGCGGCGACGGTAGTCCTGAGCTATTCTCGAAATGCGTGCCGACCATGCCGAGGCGCTTGGCGTTCCCGTTCATGAGTTGCACGAACGTCTCTTCGGTTCCCGCAACCCGCTCCGCCAGGGCGATCGTGGCATCGTTTCCCGATTGCACGATCATTCCCAAGATCAACAGTTCCACGGACACCGGCTTGCCGAGTTCAATGAAGGTTCGTGAACCTTCGGAACGCCATGCGTGTTCGCTGACCACCACCGGTTCATCGAGCTTCAGCTTGCCCGCCGCCAACTCCTGAAAAACGATGTAGGCGGTCATCAGTTTCGTGAGGCTGGCCGGCTCCAAGCGCGCAACCGCTTCCTGAGACGCCAGCACTTTGCCCGTATGGTAGTCGACGACGATATACGCGCGCGCGTCCACAGTCGGTGCCGTCGGTATCGGGACGTCGGCAAACGTGGGAGCGGCAACGAACACCGCGCAGACAAACAAACTCAGCAAGGGACGAAACATGATGGTCGAATACCTTCGAAAAAAGTGCTTAAGTCTACCGGTGATTGACGCGAGACAATAGTTCGCGAGCCAAGGCTCCTAATCCAACGCGAGATGCGCATCGTGTACGCCGGCTTGCTCCAATGCGGCAACGATTCGATCGAATTCCGGCACATCGGGAACGGGACCGATGCGCACCCGGTACATTCTGCGTCCGGCAATGAAGTCATCCCGTACGAAAATCTTGCCGTAGCCGCCGCCGCGTAGTTTGGCGGCCAACCGCTCGGCGTTCGCCGGGTCTGCAAAGGCGCCCGCCTGCACGAACAGCACGGGGCGCGGCGCAAGTGCCGGTGCGGCCGCGGCGCCCTGCATCACCGCTGGAGCGCTGACGGGCGTCCCTACACCGCCGATCGACGCCGCTGCGCCTCCTTGGCCGCTCGCTGGCGGAATCGGGGCGACTGCAAGCAGCGGTGCGGACGGATCGCGCGTCGGCAAACTAGGGTCGATTGCGTGCACTTCCACCATCGCCGTGCCGTCGCGGAGCATGTCGAGCCGCGATGCCGCGGTATACGACAGATCGATGATGCGATTACCCACGAATGGGCCGCGATCGTTCACGCGCACGACGACGCTGCGCCCGTTTTGTAGATTCGTGACGCGCACGTAGGCCGGCAACGGCAGAGTTTTATGAGCGGCCGTCATGCCGTACATGTCGTAGGACTCGCCGGTGGAGGTTCGTATCTTATGAAAGCCGGGGCCATACCAAGAAGCCACGCCTCGCTCGACGTAGTCGGCGCTGGACGCCAGGACGTAATAGCGCTTGCCGAATACTTCATAAAAGGGCGGGTTGCCGTAGCGCGATCGCGGTTCGACGCGCGGCACGGCGTCGGGAACGGCCTGCGGAGCGATGGGCGGCGGCGCGCTCGGCGGTGCTGAGGGAGTCGATATCGAGCGCGCGCTCTGGGGCGACGTCGTGAAGCAGCCCGCAAGACCGACAGCGACGGCCAGCCCGAGCGGTGGGCCCAGGACGCGCGCGACTTTCACGGCTGGGAACCCACAGGTCGAGCCTCGCTCGCAGCGGCGGCATCAGGAGCGGCAGGCTCCGCCGGACCCGCGCCGGCGAGTGTCGCGGTCCTAAGCGCGGCAGCATCGAGCACCAGGATGCGCTGCTTCACGGCGGCTGCCAGCTCGTAGACCGCCATCGCGTACAACGCACTATGGTTGTAGCGTGTGATCACGTAGAAATTATTGTAGCCGACTCGCCAGTGGACGCCGTCGGACTCGTCGGTGGCGATGAGAATTGCAGGCGCATCCGGCGGCAGCGAACTGTCGAAGTTCACGCCCTTGGCTTTCAAGGATTCGACCGTATCGGCCAGGATCAGCTTGCGGCCGTCGAGATCCGACGTCTTGTCGGTATCCACGGCCGCTTCGCTGAGCACGGGCTCTCCCGGATTCCAACCGTGTTCCTTGAGGTAGTTACCCACGCTCGCGCAGACGTCAGACCAATTGCGCCAAAGATCGATATGACCATCCGCGGTGGCATCGACCGCAAAGCGGCGATAGTTCGAAGGCATGAACTGCGGCGCACCCATGGCGCCTGCATAAGACCCTTTGACCGCCAGCGGGTCGAGGCCGATGTCGCGCGCCAGCAGGATGAACTGTTCCAACTCGTCGCGGAAAAACGCAGCACGCGCCGGATAATCGAACGCCAGCGTCGCGAGCGCATCCAGGACACGATATGAGCCGGTCATGCGGCCGTAGTAGGTCTCCACACCGACGATGGCCGCGAGATACTCCGGCGCCACACCGGATCTGACGCTTGCCCGATCGAGGTCTTGCCGGTGTGCAAGCCAGAAATCCGTGCCTTCGCGAATGCGCCGTTCGGTCAGGAAGATGGGGCGGTATTCGTACCATGGCTTGGCCTTTTCCGCCGGCCGATTCATCGCGTCGATGATCGCCGGTTGGCTTGTCGCCGCATTCAGCAGTTTTCGCAAGCGGCGCTTGTCGATCGAATCCCGTGTCGATACTTCGTCGATGAAGCTCCTGACGTCGGGACGCCGGGTATCGATCGCGGCGGCCGGGCGGGCACCCGCGCAGGCGAGAAGGAGAACCAGAGACAAGAGTCGATAGAAACGTGAACCGTGCACGGTCATGACCCAATGAGCTTACGATGTGAATGCAGCGACATCAGTATGCCGAATCCGGCCAACAAGGTGACCATGGATGTGCCCCCGTAGCTGATCATCGGCAGCGGTACTCCGACCACCGGCAAGATGCCGCTCACCATTCCGGAATTGACGAACACATAGACGAAGAAACTGAGGGCGATCGCGCCTCCGGTGAGCCGTGAAAACGTGTCCTGGCCTTGATTGGCGAGATACAGCGCACGTCCGATCACGACACCGTACAGGGTGAGGAGCAACAACTGACCGAGCAATCCGAATTCCTCGCCGATCACGGCAAAGATGAAGTCGGTGGAGCGTTCCGGCAGGAATTCCAACTGCGCCTGGCTGCCGTTCATGTAGCCCTTGCCGAACACCCCGCCCGAGCCGATCGCGATCTGGGACTGGATGATGTGGTATCCGGCGCCCAAGGGATCGTTCTCCGGATTCAAGAACGTAAGTATGCGCTGGCGTTGATATTCATGAATGAAGTGCCATCCTGCCCAAGCTGCGCCGCCGATGAGGGGGATCGAAATCAAGATGATCTGTACCTGCAGCCCGGCCAGCAGCATGACGATGAGGCCCGAGGCGGCGATCAACAAAGCGGTGCCTAGATCGGGCTGCACCACGATCATGGCGGTCGGCACCCCAATCATGATCGCCATGATCACCAAGTCCTTGAAGGTGGGCGGTAGCGGCCGTTCGTGCATGTACCACGCGCACATCATCGGCACCGCGAGCTTCATGATCTCGGATGGTTGGAAGCGCATGAATCCCACATCGAGCCAGCGCTGCGCGCCTTTGCCGACATGACCGGTTACGGCCACCACGATCAACAGCATCACCCCGATGACGTACGCGACGGGCGCAAACAGGCGCAGGTACTGCGGAGTCGCAAGTCGGGCAAGCGCGAGCAGGGCGGCAACGGCAATGGCGATGTTGGCCAGGTGGTGCTCGACCATTTTGACGTTTTGTCCGGAAGCGCTGTACACCACCAAAATGCCGATGCAGACGATGATGGCGAGCACGCCGGTCAACGGACCGTCCAATCCCAAAGCGCGCAAGGTGCGGCTTCCGGCCGTCAATGTGCGGCGGGCGCGCGATGGTGTGAATTCGTCGAATAGCATGTTTCGTCACCTATCTAACGGTCGTGCAGGCGGCTCAAGCCGCCGGCCAGCAGCGGCCAGATCAATGCGCCGGTGACCGGTGCCAGCCAGCGGCTGAATGTCGTGACCGGATTGCCCGTGGCGCCATCCACCCAGAAAAGCACGAATTGATAACCCGTCAATAACGCAAAAATGGTCAGCGACTGCGACAAGAGCGAGAACACCCGCAGGCGCAGACGTAAATGCGTTGCCCAGGCCGCCATCAGGGTCAACGCCAAGGCATGCTGTCCGAGCACCACGCCGCGAATCACATCAAGGGCCAACCCGGCCGCGAACGCCAAGCCTAAGCCGCCGGCGCGCGGCGACTCGATCGACCAATAGAACACCACCAGCACCAGAAAGTCGGGTCGAAACGCATCGACGGCCGGTGGTAATGGTACGACTGCCAGGGCGAGCGCCACCAGTGCCGATAGTGCCATGGGCAATCGTCGAGCGGGGTCATCGCGCATCATTTCTTGGGCGCCCCGTGGTGCGGCGGCGGTACTGCCGCGGTTTGCGGTGCCGCCGCGGCGGCGCCTGGCGGCGCCGTTGACGGAGCGTGCGCCGGGCCTTGTGCCGCCGCCAGCGCGTCAGGCTGCGGCGGCGCGTCAGGCTTGGGCCACACGAACATCACCTCCCGCGAGCGGTCGAGCGCGGCGGCGGGCCGCACCTCGACATCGGCCAAGGATTGCGCCGGATCGCGCTTGACCTCCGCGACGGTGCCCACGGGGTAGCCCGCGGGAAAGCCGCCGCCCAGTCCCGAGGTCACCAATAGATCGCCGGCGACCACATCCGCGCTCGTCGACAAGTAGGGCAGCTTCAGGCGGCTCATGTCGCCGGTGCCCACGGCGATGGTGCGCAAGCCGTTGCGGTTGACCTGGACAGGAATGGCATGTGACGCATCGCTCACGAGGATGACCTCGCTGGTCAATTGTTCGACGCGCGCAACCTGACCGAACACGCCGCCCGCGTCAAGCACGGCCTGACCCACGAATACGCCGTCGCGCGCCCCCTTGTCGACCAGAACCCGCTCGCGAAAGGCATCGATGTCCAGGTCCATGATATCGCCCACGACAAAACGCGCGGCTACTACGGCGGTGTTGGCGCGCAACGCGCGTAACCTTTGGGTTTCCGCTTCGAGGGCCTCGTAGCGCTGCAGGCGGAAATTCGCGAGACGCAGCTCGGCCTCGAGTTTCGCCTTGTCGGCACGCAGGGTTTCGCGCGACGACACGCTCTGGCGAAACCAGTCCCAGCCTTCGAAGGGGCTTGCGACGGCGACCTGCACCGGGTACGCGACAACCGACAGAAAACGGCGAATCTGGCCGAGATGATCGTAGCGTTTATCGAAGATGATCAACCCCAAGGCCAGCAGGCAATACAACACGCAGCGAAGCAGCAGCCCCGAGGTCCGACCGGAGGCGTCGGTATTACGAAATGCGACCATGGGCGGGAGCTTCCCGGCTCCTAGCTTGCATTACTCCAATCCGAAGATGCCCGGTCCATGTTCCTCGGTGAGTTCGAGGATCCGGCCGCCGCCGCGCGCTACGCAGGTGAGGGGATCGTCCGCCACCACGACGGGCAAACCGGTTTCTTCCATGAGTAACTTATCGACGTCCCGAAGCAGAGCGCCGCCGCCGGTCAGCACGATGCCGCGCTCCGCCACGTCCGCGCCGAGTTCGGGCGGTGTCTGTTCGAGCGCTTGCTTGACGGCCCCGACGATGCCCTGCAGCGGTTCCTGCAAGGCCTCGAGGATCTCGTTGGAGTTCAACGTGAAACTGCGCGGCACGCCCTCGGAGAGGTTGCGGCCCTTGACGGATATTTCACGAACCTGCTGGCCGGGATACGCCGAGCCGATCTCCAACTTTATGCGTTCCGCAGTCGCTTCGCCGATCAAAATGCCGTAGTTGCGCCGTACGTAGTTGGTGATGGCTTCGTCGAATTTGTCCCCGCCGATCCGGACGCTGGCCGCGTAGACAATGCCGTTCAACGAGATGACCGCTACCTCGGACGTGCCGCCGCCGATGTCGAGCACCATCGAGCCGCGCGCCTCTTGAACGGGCAGGCCCGCGCCGACGGCGGCCGCCATGGGCTCGGGCACGATATCGACGCTGCGGGCCCCGGCGCCCTCGGCCGACTCCTTGATGGCACGGCGCTCGACCTGGGTGGAGCCGAAAGGTACGCAGACCAGCACCCGCGGGCTCGGGCTCAAGAAGCGATTGCCGTGCACCTTCTTGATGAAATACTGCAGCATCTTCTCGGTATAGGTGAAATCGGCAATGACGCCGTCTTTCATCGGCCGAACCGCGGTAATGTGACCCGGGGTTCGCCCTAACATGTTTTTCGCCTCGACGCCGACGGCAACGATGATCTTGCCGCCGCGGGTCGGTTCGTCCTGCACCGCAACCACCGATGGTTCATTGAGCACGATGCCGCGCTCGCGCACGTAGATCAGCGTATTCGCGGTACCAAGATCGATTGAGAGGTCATTGGAGAAATAACCTCTAAGGCGTTTGAACATGGGATGATTTTCTGATGGGAAAGGGGGTGAAAAAAGTTGCGCTAATGTAACAACCGATAAGACATATAACAAGGCAACGTGTATCATGCATAACAGCTAAAAATGCGCACTCGCGCGCACTTTTTGCATCAATATGAGCCTAACCCGTCAAGACGTCGAAAAGATCGCGCACCTCGCACGGCTGTCGATCACCGAACAAGAGATGCCGGTCTACGTGACCAGCCTGTCGAGCATCGTCAATTTCGTGGCCGAGTTGTCGCGTGCCGAAACCGGCGGCGTCGAGCCCATGGCGCATCCCCTGGACGGACAGCGCCAGCGGCTGCGTCCCGACGTGGTCTCGGAGACCGACCACCATGAGAAGTATCAGAAGAATGCGCCCAGCGTGCAATCCGGACTGTATGTCGTGCCGCGCGTCATCGAATAAGGCTTGCCGAAGACCGTGACGATGCTGCACAACCTTTCCATCGGCGAACTCGCCGCGCACTTGGGCGGAAGGCAAATCTCGAGCGTCGAGATAACGCGGCACTTCCTGGCGCGTATCGAGCGCTTGAATTCGGCGTTGAACGCGATTATCACGCTGACCGCCGCCGACGCGCTCGCCGCGGCGGCCGCTGCCGATCACCGTCTGGCGGCCGGAGAACGTGGCCCGCTGCTTGGCATCCCCCTTATTCATAAGGATATTTTCTGCACGGATGGCGTGCGGACCAGTTGCGGGTCGCGCATGTTGGACAACTTCATTGCCCCCTATGATGCGACGGTGGTCGCGCGCCTGAAGGCGGCCGGAGCCGTCATGTTGGGAAAGGCCAATATGGACGAGTTCGCCATGGGCTCCTCCAACGAAACGAGTTATTACGGTCCGGTGAAGAATCCGTGGGATACCGCAAAAGTGCCGGGAGGATCGTCCGGCGGGTCCGCCGCAGCCATGGCGGCACGCCTCGCACCCTATACCACCGGCACCGATACCGGCGGTTCAATTCGTCAACCGGCGGCGTTGACGGGTGTGACGGGCGTCAAACCGACCTACGGGCGTGTGTCTCGCTACGGGATGGTCGCGTTCGCATCGAGCCTCGACCAGGCGGGGGTATTCGCCCGCACGGCGGCGGATGCGGCGACGGTGCTCAGGGTCATGGCGGGCTTCGACCCGTTGGACTCGACCAGCGTGGATGCGCCCGTTCCGGATTATGCGGCTCTGCTATCGGCACCGCTCAAGGGCCTGAAAATCGGTTTATTGCGCGAGTTCTTCGACGGCTTGGAATCCCGCAACGCCACCCTCATTCACGACGCGCTGAAGATCTATACGTCGCTCGGCGCCTCCACCGTCGAGGTGAGCCTGCCGCACCTGCCGCTGTCCGTGCCGACGTACTACGTCGTTGCACCGGCCGAGTGCTCGTCCAATCTGTCGCGATTCGACGGCGTGCGTTTCGGCTATCGCTGCGACCAGCCGAAGGACTTGGCGGATATGTACAAGCGATCGCGCGGCGAAGGTTTCGGCCCCGAGGTCAAGCGGCGCATTATGACCGGCACGTACGTATTGTCGGCCGGGTATTTCGATGCATATTATTTAAAGGCGCAAAAAGTTCGGCGCCTCATCACCGATGACTTCCGATCGGCGTTTCAACACGTGGATCTGTTGATCGGGCCCACCACTCCCACGCCGGCCTTCGACATCGGTGCGAAGATCGACGACCCAGTCACCATGTACTTGAACGACATCTATACGATTGGCGCGAATCTGGCCGGATTGCCCGGCCTGTCCTTGCCTTGCGGCTTCGTCGATGGGCTGCCGATGGGTCTGCAGCTGATCGGACCGCACTTCTCCGAAGGCAAATTGCTCAACGCGGCTCATCAGTTTCAGTTGGTGACCGATTGGCACAAACATGCTCCGCGCGGATACGAGTGATGGCTGACTGGGAAGTAGTCATCGGACTCGAGATCCACGCGCAACTCGCCACGCGCTCGAAGATTTTTTCGGGTGCATCGACGGCGTACGGTGCACCGCCCAACACTCAAGCGAGCTTGGTGGATCTCGCATACCCGGGCGTGCTGCCCGTGCTCAACGCCGAGGCGGTGCGCATGGCGGTCAAATTCGGTCTCGCCATCGGTGCGACCATCGCGCCGCGGTCGATCTTTGCGCGCAAGAACTATTTCTACCCCGATCTGCCGAAGGGCTATCAAATCAGCCAATACGAGCATCCGGTGGTGAGCCGGGGTTCGCTCGCCGTCATGCTCGATGACGGAACCGTCAAGACCATAGGCGTGACGCGCGCGCATCTGGAAGAGGATGCCGGCAAATCACTGCACGAAGGGCTGGCCAATGCCAGCGGTATCGACTTGAACCGTGCGGGCACGCCGCTGCTCGAAATCGTCTCCGAGCCGGACATGCGTTCGGCCAAGGAAGCCGTCGCATACATGAAGAAGATACACACCTTGGTGCGGTATCTGGAGATCTGCGACGGGAACATGCAGGAAGGCTCGTTCCGCTGCGACGCCAATGTCTCGGTGCGACCGCGCGGCCAAGAGAAGTTCGGCACGCGCGCCGAAATCAAGAACTTGAATTCCTTTCGTTTCGTCGAAAAAGCCATTCAATATGAAGTCGCCCGCCAGACCGAGCTCATCGAGAGCGGCGGCAAGGTCGTGCAGGAAACGCGCCTGTACGATTCGGACAAGGATGAAACTCGATCGATGCGTTCCAAAGAGGAAGCGAACGACTATCGCTACTTCCCGGATCCCGATCTCCTGCCGGTCGAGATCGACGATGGGTTCATCGCGACCGTGCGCCAGACCTTGCCGGAGCTGCCCGATGAAAAGGCCGCTCGGTTTGCGCGCGATCTGGGTCTGTCCGTTTACGACGCTGGCGTGCTCTCTGCGAGCCGCGAAATGGGTGCTTACTTCGAAGCCGTGGTGGCCGGTTTGGGCACGGCACATGCCAAGCTCGCGGCGAATTGGGTCATGGGCGAATTGTCCAGTGCGCTGAACCGCGACAACGTCGAGATCAGCGCATCGCGTGTGTCGCCTGCAGCGCTCACGGGTTTGCTGGCGCGCATTGTCGATGCGACCATTTCGGGCAAGATAGCGAAGGACGTGTTCGAGGTCATGTGGTCTGAGGGCAAGGCGGCAGACGCCATCATCGAGGCGCAGGGACTCGAACAAATTACCGACTCCGGCGCCATCGAGGGTGTCATCGATGCCGTCATCGCTGCCAATCCGAAACAACTTGCCGATTATCGCGCCGGCAAGGACAAGTTATTCGGCTTTTTCGTCGGCCAGGTCATGAAGGCTACGGGCGGCAAGGCGAACCCGGCGCGCCTGAACGACTTGTTGAAGGTAAAACTGGGCTCCTAGATGCATGATCGCGATTCCCTGCATCGTTTCATGTTCGAGCACTATCCGATTCGCGGACATTTGGTACACCTGGACGCGTCCTGGCGTGCACTGATCGAGCATCGGGAGTATCCCGATGCGATTCGCACGACCTTGGGCGAAGCGGTGGTCGCGTCGCTGCTGCTGGCGGCAACGATCAAGTTCGAAGGGGTATTGTCCCTGCAATTGCAGGGCGCCGGACCCGTGCACCTGTTATTGGCGCAATGTACGGGCGGTTTGGGCATCCGCGGGCTCGCCCGCTACCGCGAGGACGACATTTCCGGCACGGCGGCGCGCGGCATTGCCGATTTGATCGGCGCCGGTAATCTGACCGTGACCGTCGAAAGCGATGACGGTTCGCAGCGCTATCAGGGAATCGTGCCCATCACCGGCGAGCGCTTGGCGGATTCACTGCAAATTTACTTCGAGAATTCCGAGCAGTTGCCGACTCGCCTGTGGTTGTACGCGGACGAAAAGGGCGCGGCGGGCATGTTGCTGCAGCGGCTGCCGGGCGAGGGGATGCGCGGCACGGCGGCAGCCGGCGTACCGGTCGCAGACCTCGTAGCCATCGACGACGCATGGCGTCGTGTGCAACTGATTGCGGCGACTCTGACGGCCGATGAATTACGGACACTGGCCGACGCGCAGATACTGCATCGGCTCTTCAATGAAGACGATGTGCGGCTGTTCGAACCGGCGCCGGTTTATTTTCGTTGCCGTTGTTCGCGCGAGCGCGTAAGCGGCATGTTGCAGGGTTTGGGCGAGGCGGAAACGCGTTCCGTACTCGACGAGCGGGGCGAAGTCGAAGTGCGCTGTGATTTCTGCAATCGCGCGTATGTGTTCGACGCCGTGGACGTGGCGCAACTGTTCAACGCCGGGGTTGCCAGCGACGCCGGCGGGTCCCTGCACTGAGCGGACACTGGCGGCGGACCGTGTCGCTCATGGCCACGATAGTAATGATTGCGCTGAGCGCCACGGTTGCATCGGCGGCCGTTGGGACGGATGGCGACACGCGGAACCGCGGTGCGGCGGCTAGCGGTGCGGGTCGTGCTGCATCAGATCGCGCGTTTTACGCCAATCGCTTCGAGAAAGTTCCATCGGCCGCCGCGATGACGGCCGTGGGGCGCGCGCTGTTTCGCGATCCTTCGTTATCCGCGTCGGGCAGGATGGCTTGCGCCACCTGCCACAGTCCGCTTCATGCGTTCGGGCCGCCGAACGGCCTTGCCGTGCAGCGTGGCGGCGTGGATGGGTTAAGGCCGGGGGTGCGTGCCGTGCCCTCGCTCATGTACCTGCAAAACGTGCCGGCATTTACCGAGCATTACTTCGATGACGACGGCGACGACAGCGTCGATCAAGGTCCGGCGGGAGGGCGCACGTGGGACGGCCGCGTGCAGTCGGCGCACGATCAGGCGCGGATGCCGTTGTTGTCGCCTTTCGAGATGGCGAATACCAGTATCGAGGCCGTCGTAGCCAAACTTGAACATTCAGCCAACGCGGCGCAATTCCGTGAGGCGTTCGGCGAGCGGGTATTCGAGGACAAGGCGTTGGCGTTTCAGGGTGTGCTGCTGGCGTTGGAAACCTATCAGCAGGACCCTGCCGAATTTTATCCCTACAGCAGTAAGTACGATGCCTGGTTGCGAAGCCAAGCGTCGCTCACGAGCGAGGAATCGCGCGGCCTGGAGGCCTTCAACGATCCGGCCAGGGGCAACTGCGCTCGATGTCATCC
>Ga0209517_10005773_pt1 | contig 15578 bp, 11 predicted proteins | sample PeaSoiMetSII2010_FD_187695 | JGI IMG/M metagenome (GOLD analysis project Ga0209517, IMG submission 187695) | Peat soil microbial communities from Weissenstadt, Germany - SII-2010 (SPAdes) (version 2) | ecosystem: Environmental > Terrestrial > Soil > Wetlands > Peat | place: Germany... | reverse complement strand
GGAGGATAGCCTGTCCCGCCTGCGAGAAGATGTCGTACGACAAAGAATCGTCAGTGATCGTGCCGCCCTGGGTTACGTCGAGTGTGCCGTATCGGCTCGGGCCCCACGCCTTCAAAGCGTTTACTCCGACCCGTTGGGCCGATACCCCAACCCAGATGGAGCCGGAACGCAGGATGCTCTCCCAACTGAAGAACCAGGTGTTCTCCGCGTCAAAACCGTTGGTCACGTTGTACCATTCCACCAGCACTGTGCCGTTGAACTTATCGCGATTGGCCGGGCGGCGCACCACCAGCCGTGTCATGTAGGGGTGACCGCTAGAAATCACGGTGCCGGTGCAGCTGGGGCAAGGCTGACCGACGCTCGGGGTCGGCGTGGTGTACTGGTTCGCGGTACCTGCGAAGAAATATTCCTCCTCGACATAACCGTGGGTCGCGAGGTCGTGATTCGTCGAGAAGAAGGTGTAGCTGTGCGAAGGGGAACCGGGTATGGCCGTTACCGGAATCGGACCGCTTAGGGTGGGGTTAGGTACGGAAGCGCCGAACGCGAAAGTCGCGAGTACAGCGACCGCAATGACTACCATGGCTCCCGGTGTGAGCATGCGCGACCGGAAGCCTCTGCGAGCCTTCATAACTCCTCCTCGTATCTGCTGTGGTTATCATGTCGTGAGGGTGAATGAGTTGCGCGCCAGAGTCTATGCGAGCTAATGTTGACCGAGATTTCCTCCTTGACTTCGAAGACGGCAAAAATTCTACGGGACTTTCCGATAGGGTTCGTTCGGCCCGGGACCGCGGCTTGGCGTGTTTTGGGGCAGCAGCCACCGAGTTGGGACTGCTCTTCGTCAGGCTGTGCGGGCGCAATTATGCTCCCGCGGAATAGGGTGTCAAGGAAAAAGACAGGCTGGTTCTAAACATGGACTAAACAGGATCGTTCAACCCAGATTGAGATTGGTGACCTCGGTCCATTGTTCTTGATGCGCTTAGCTAGCTCTTCTCCTCATCTTTGTAGGCCTGCTCTGCCTGGTACCGTTCGTAGCCGATCGCCGCGAAGTAGATGGCGCGATCGAAAAACTGCTCTACCAACTGGGCCAACTCGACCTCCTGGAACAACTCCACGGGCCGCGGGTCGGCCAAGACTTCCTTGGCCACATATTGCCAGAGATGTTCCTTGGTGGCGACGATAGCAAACATGAGGTGGCTCAGGCTGACGCCCTGGGCGGCGCGGCGCTCGCCGATGGCGGTGTAGCGCCGTTCGATGTCGCGCTCCGTCTTCCGCGTCAGCCATTCCCCCAGGTGGTGGTAGATTTCCTGGACCCGCTGCCGCAGTTCCTCCGGCGGCACCTTGCGAAGAAAGTCCTGGCAGCGCTCGCTGTTTTCCACGCGCTCCAGCACTCCCCGCGCCAACTGGCCGGAGTGGGTCTCGATGAGCCGGACCATGCGGCAGCCCAGCACGCTCAGCAGTGCGGCGGTTTGTGAGCTCTCCGCGATCATAGTCACCTCCCGGTTGAAACATAGGGCAAGCGCCCCGGGCGTCACCATGACGCGGGTCACCGAGGGCTGTGAGACGGGACGGCCCGGCCGTACAAAACCATTCACGAATTAGACCTGGACCACCGAGGGCGGACGGCGTCGTTCTCGCCGTCGTTGAAATCGGCTCCAGCCAAAGAAAACGCCCAGCGTCAGCCAGAACATGTAAATGCCGTACATCAATACCGCGGACCGGTACGGCGGCGCTCCGTTCGCGCAAACATGAGAGCCTACGTTGAGACCCAAAAGCACTCCGAACGGAAATATGACCGCGCTAACACCGACAAGCGCGGACATATGCCCGCCGATAACTCTGGGGGGCTTGTCGGTGTTCAGCATGTCTCGGGCACAGTCCGTGTACCATCCAACGCAATATCAGAAGAAGGTAGCTCCCAGGACGATGCCGCTGTGGGTAACGCAATCGAGCCCCACAGCTGTCCCCGTGATGATCAGCGGCAATCCTGCTAGAGGACCGGGCGCAGCAAGAGACGTGAGAGCTATCGGGCCATTTCCGGTTCGAACAGCGAGCCAAGGGAAGAAGGAAACCCAGTTAGTTGTGCCGGAGTGTCATCTGGATGACGCTGCGAGTGATTCGCATTGACGCCCTAAATCCGCTGCGATAGAGTCCCGCGTCAAGCCCACCCAAAAGAGCCCGAAAGTTGTGGCCATCGGTAGCATCGGGCGAACGTACGTTCCCAGGTTTTACAGCACAAGAAAAATCATGCCATCACGGCTGGAAAAGCTGTCGCCAACAAGGAGATCCTATGGCTCGCAGGGGTCGAAACATCCTCTTTCCCATCTGCTTTCTCGTTGCCAACTTTGCGGTTTGCGCCTGGGCGCAGCAAAGCTCGCCCTCGGCCGCCATTGTGCCGCGCCTTATCAAATTCAGCGGGGTAGTGGGTGATGGGGAGGCACAGCCCGGCTCGGGAGTTATCGGCATCACCTTTGCCCTGTATGCAGAAGCCCAGGGCGGGGCGCCGCTGTGGATGGAAGTGCAGAACATCCAACTCGATGGCAAAGGCCACTACACCGCGCTCTTAGGAGCAAGCAAGGCGGAAGGTGTTCCGCTGGAGCTATTCGGCACCAACGAGGCGCGCTGGCTGGGAGTGCAGCCGGAGAACCAGGCGGAACAGCCGCGCGTGCTGCTGGTCAGCGTGCCCTACGCGCTGAAAGCTGCGGAGGCCGAGAGCCTGGGCGGCAAGCCGGCGTCGGCCTACGTGCTGGCGCCAACCGGGGCCACGCCGCAGGCCGCCAGTTCAAGCAAGGGGTCGCCGGCGGCGACTTGCGCCACGCCTCCCTGCCCGGTGGTCACGCCCGGCGGCACCGCCAACTTCCTGGCCAAATTCCAGGACGCTACCACGGTGCAGAATTCTGCGATTTTCGAAAGTGGCGGGTTAGTTGGGATTGGCAATTCCAATCCCACCCGCACGCTGGACGTCAACGGGGAGATCCGCGTGGGGGGCGGCAACATCTTCATGCAGCGGAACCTGAACGATCTCGCGGGACGGAGGAACTGGGCCTGGGGAACCGAAACCTTCAATGTGGGCGACGTATCTCTGTTCGTGAGCACGTCGAACACTGCCTTTCCTTCGGTACCGGTGTTTACAGCCCTCAGCAGCGGCTTTATGGGCGTCGGAGTGGCAACACCCACCGCGAATCTGGAGATATCGGGCAAGGGTGGTGGTCTGTTGGTGGACAGCCCCGGGGCAATCACCGTCGTCAATAGCTCCAGTACCGCCAACTCGTTTACTGGCAGCAACAGCACGGCAATTGTGACCGGGATACAGAATGGTGCTGGAATCACAAATGTGGGCTTACCCAGCCCGGCGCCGCCTGCAGCACTGCTTGGCCAGGCGACCGCAACTACCAACAGCGTCGCTGGCGTCACTGGAACCACGGTCAGCCCCAACGGAATTGGTGTGGTAGGCGTCAATCTCGCCACCACCAGCGCATCCAACGCAGGCTCAGGTGTCTTTGGCGGTACGTTGGCTCCTGGCGGCTCAGCCGTTGAAGCTCATGCCTTCAGCGCTGCCAATGGCATCTATGCTCAATCCGATAGCGGAACCGGTGGCACCTTCGTCGGCCCGATTGCGCTCGAAACTCAGGGACCCTCTAACTTCAACGGCGATGTGGCTGTCAATGCCAACCTCTCCGTCAGCGGCACCAAGAATTTCCGCATTGACGATCCCCTCGATCCCGCCCACAAGTATCTCGTCCACGCCAGCATCGAGTCTTCCGAAGTGCTCAATCTTTACTCCGGCAATGTCACGCTGGACAAATCCGGCAAGGCTACCGTGCAATTGCCAGACTGGATGGAGGCTGAGAACAAGGACTTTCGCTATGCGCTCACCTGCATCGGTGGTTTTGCTCCGGTTTACATTGCTGAGGAAATCAAGAATAACCAATTCCGGATAGCCGGCGGCCGCTCTGGCATGAAGGTCTCATGGCAGATCACAACCTTACGCAACGACAGTTATGTTCGCGACCATCCGATGCTCGTGGAGCAGCCGAAATAGCGGCGGAGTCCTGAAGGGAGAAACCATGACCCATTCCGCAGTCTCGGGAGGCGTTTTGCTTGTTCTGCTGACGGCGGCCCTCGGCCATGCGCAGCAACCACAAGAGCGGCCCGGGCCAGCCATGGAAAAAGGAGCCGCCATGGGACCAGAGGCCGCCCGAGCCGGCGGCAATGAGCTGCGGGAAGAGATCGTCGCCCAGGAACGCGCCGAGCTGGATTCGCTGAAGACGGGAGATATGACCGCTTTCGCCAATTTTCTGGCCGATGACGCCGTCTTCGTCGACGCCCAAGGCGCCGCCGGCAAGGCCGAGGTGGTGAAGAACACAGCCGGTTTTCGGCTGCATGAATACACCATGACGGACGTCAGGTTCGTGGCGCTTTCGGCGGATTCCGGCCTGATCGCTTACCGGATGGCAGAGACGGGAACCAGCCGCGGCAAGGAATTCGCCGCCAAGGTCCACGTCTCCGCCCTCTGGCTCAAGCGAGGCGGCAGATGGCTGTGCGTGTTCAGCCAGGAGACCGCCGCAAAGTAGCCTTTTACACAAGCAACCCGGTCGCGTGTGTAATCGCGATTTCCCAACAGCTACGTTTGGCCCGTTAGTGTCGGCCATGATCATCATCACTGTCGCAGCGATCGCCGTCATGTTCATGTCCATGTTCATGATCATGCTTAACGACTACGGTAACGGTTGCCGAGCACGAGCTCGAGCCGCCGTAGGGATCGGCCACGGTCAGGGTGACAGGCGTTTCACCGAGGCTGTAGGGTCCCGGCGGCGACTGGGTGAGTGTGAGCCTGTCGCCATCAGGATCCGACGAGCCGTGGTTGATGGACGCCCGCACGGAGCACGCGGCACGCTTCGTCTTCACGGTGACATCCGCGCAGACGGCGACCGGAGGCCGGTTCGCGGGAACGCCCAATGTTTGCCCGAGGGCGACCAACCGGGTTAGCTCGCTATTGACGTCCTCCGGCAGCATGAGGCGCCGGCGTACCAGGTGGTTAATGGCGTGGCTGACTTTGGTGTAGTACTCGCCGTAAGTGGGATAACGCTCGGCGACGGATGGCCGCGGGTCACCACTGGCGATGCGGGCCGCCGCAGTCTTCGGGAACGGAATGAACTGGCCGGTACTTTCGCATCCGTCGTTGGCTTGCGAACCCGACCGCAGTCCCCAACCGGTATAGGTCGCCAGGGGCACAGAGACATCCACCAGACGCACGCCGGCGATATCGTTGCCATCGCTGTCGGCCTTGGGAATAAAGCTCGGATAGATGGGGCCGTTCAGCGGATTGTCCTCATACGGCGGAGTGATGTGCGGTGGATTGATGGTCGGGATGCCCCCGTTTGGACCGCCATCGTAGTAGCCCGGGCCGTAGTCGAACAGATAGCGCGTGGTCTTGAGACCGGTATAGGTCACTCCCGGAATGCTCGGAAATCCCATGCCGGACTGCGGCAGCGGCGGCACCAGTGTGCCGTTGTAGAGCCGGGGAACCTCGGTGCGAGGCATATGCCTGCCGTCGAGCCACTCGTCCAGATCAACCCAGAGGGCACGCTGGATGGGCGCTGAATTCAGCGGGTTCTGCAATTGCTGGCAGACGCCCTTGGTGGCAGAGTTCCCGGTGCCGTGCTGATGGCTGGAGATAAAGTAGAGCCGCGAGTACCTGGAATCTGGCAGGTCGCGTTTGCCGTCCGGCGTGGTGTGAAGCAGCGATCCCGCTTTCACCCAATACTCGTTCGCCGAATAGATTTCCGCAACCAGCGGGCAGGTGTGCGTCGCCTTGCAGCGGGTAAATCGGCTGTCGGTTTTGCCGGTGAATGGGTCGGTAGTGGTGACGTTGGCGAAGGGGAAAACGCCCTCGGCAAATAGGTGGTCCTGGCGATTGCGCTCGGTGCGGCCCGGCTGCGACCACCGGTAATTCATGTTGATGCCGTCGCCGGCGCCGATCCACTGCATCATCAGGTCGAAGACGATCTTGCCGTTCTCAGCCTGGTTGAAGCCAAGGTGGGTAAGATCGTTGAGCGTCCGCGCGGGTTGGGAAACGACCTCGGTCTCGATGCGAGTGATGTCGCCGGCCAGCGGATTGGGCGTGCCGAAATCATCCTGCGTCTCGTAGCGGAGCCAGGCGTTCCAGTCGCGGATGGCGGCGAAGCCCAGGCCGTTTACGGTGGGGTTCTTGGCCGTATAGGAGAACTCGTAGATGTCGTTGGGGACGTAGTTGCCGACGACAGTGAGAATCTTGCCGGTGGCGTCATAGCTCCAGCCGGAAGCCGGGACCACGACCGGAGTGTCGTCAAGGTGCACGCGATGGGTGAGCATGGCTTGCGACTGATCCAGCGTAGCCGCCGGATAGTTGAGGGTGTAGGTGGCCACGGCTGAGGTCTGAACGATGTACTCGAAGGCCAGGCCGGTGATGGTGGCTCCATTATTGGTGGCGACGGGCAGGTTAATGATCGAGTTGAAATTTGCCGTGCTAGTGCCGGCGGCAAAGTCCCACCCACTCCAAACCATCGTGTAGCCGCGAGGCATCAGGAAAGCATTGGCGAGCGCGGCCGGGTCGGTGACCGATCCCGGGTCATTGCCGCCGGGAAAACGTCCGAAGGTGTTCCAAGTCTTGTTGCCGCGGTTGGGCGGCTCGTACATCACCTTGTGGGCACCCTTGCTCAAGTCAATCGGCTTGAGGATGTAGAAGGTGAACGAATACTCCACATGGCCGCTAGCGTTAGTCGGCGCGAGCCCAATATCCGTGATAACCGCGTTCTTCGGATCGTTGGGGTCCACCTCGCCGAAGGCCGTCCCGACGAGCTTTTCGTATTGTCCGACTCCCGGCCACGAGTAGCCCCCGAAAGTCGGCGATTCCTTGGTGGTGATTACGACCTTGGTGATGCCCGCGCTCACCAGGGGCACAAAGCCGGCCAGCGCGAGGGTGATCAAGCCAAGGCAACACACTGCCAGACGTACACGAACCGGAAGCCAACGTGTCCTCATACACTCCCTCCTGGAGCAGCAATCGGAAAAACTTCCGATGGCTGAAGTTCAAGGGCGCGGCGGGATGCCGCTCGCCGGCAAACCATCTCGAACCCTTTATTGATAATTCCGGGAGGAAGAGTAATCAGTCGCCGCTCACCCACGAGCGGCGAATCGGCTAAGAAGCGCGCGGAGTCTATATCTCGCCCGGGGAGATGTCAACGGCCAAGCAAGGGTCGGTCCCGGCATTTACAAAACTTTACACCGGGCAGAGAGCGAAGCAGGGAAGAAACCCTGTTGCGAAAATCGGCCGACAGCTACCTCAGGGTGTTTCTACTGCCCGAGCATCCCCGATTTCAGATCCGCATTGGGCGGCTTCGGGCCGAGCCACACCGAGAAGAGCACGGGGCCGAAGGCCGGAGCGGCAATGGTCAGTTTGTCCTTGCCGTTGATGGCGAGGGTCGTGCCCGTGCCGGGGACGTAAGTGAAGACCATTTGGTCGCCCTCCTTGACGGGCTCGAGCGCGCCCAGCAACCGGTCGATGTCGGCCTTCATGGTCTTTTTGGCCTCCGGCGCATTGTTGTTGAACGACTCGTCGAATGCATCCGCCACCTGGCTCTTGCTCACGCCGCGCAGGAAGTGCATGACGATCCGCTTGGGGGCGTCGGCCTTGATGATGGCGCCAGCATCCGACGACTTCTGCTCCAGGTAGAGCCCCGCGACGTAGACCTTCACCACGAACTTCTTGCGCAATCCCAGGCCATTGAGCACCAGCGTGGTGCCCCCGACCTGTACCGTGTCCGGCAGCGTCACCCCGGCCAGACTGGCGGCGTGTAGATCAAACATCGATGCCACGACGAACACAGCAACGGCAAGCGATATGGCGGTCTTCTGCATGAGGACTCCTTGGGGCGCAGGATGCGACCCGCGATGCTAGCACAAGCCCGGCTATGAAACCGCGTGGTTGTCTGCCGTTATGCCGGGTATGATCCTTATCGCGGTGGATGTTGTTTCAGCGTTGTTCGTGCTGGGTGCGATCCGGGAATTCAGGAAGCTGGACGAGAAGAAAGATTCGAGCTGAGCTGGTGGCACTCCCCGAGCGCGCCTGTCGCCACATCCACATGCTTCCACGAACGCCCCAGCGGTTGCTCGAGTCGAAACTCCTCCGAGCTACTCCCCGGCCTTGGCGGCCAGCGTTTCTACGACGGCTATATTTTGCAGCAACTCCCGCGGCACGCCGTGCCGCTCCTGCAAATACGCCGGGCTGTTGTAAGAAACCCAGACTTTTCCCTGGCCGTCTTCCCAGACCAGAATCTTAAGCGGGAGATCGATAGCTATGCTGGGAGCAGCCAGCATCAGAGGCGTGCCCGCTTTGGGGCTGCCAAAGATCAGCAGTTTGGTGGGGCGCATTTTCATTCCCGCCTTTTCCGCTTCTCCGCTATGGTCAACCAGCGCGAACAGGGTGACTCCCTTGGCTTGCAGAATCCCCTTGAGCCTTTCCACGGTCTGGTCTACCGAGTGATGGCTGGGCGTGTCGATGATCCCGCTGCCTCGGCTTGGCGTCATAGATATCTCCTCATTACTTCCAGAACGCGACTGCGCGGAACCTCGGACGGAAACCAGATAGATCGCCATCGCTAGTCCGACCAATGCCAGGAACCAGGCGATCGCGGCCACCCGAGTTGAATGGCGAGAATGCCCCGGCTCGCCGCGATCCAGCTCCCTGACCAATTGGACGTGGCGCCACCCGGCGAACAGATTCACCACCACTCCGACTGCGATAAGCGCGGTGCCGAACCACAGCGACAGCCCGTAAGACCGTGCTGGGGGAGCATGCTGAATGACTTGGAGTTGCTGCAGAAAAAGCCCGAAACGCGCCACCACAAAACCGAATCCCATCAAGGCCAGACCGGTGCGAATCCATGCCAGAAGAGTGCGCTCAGCAGCCAGGTAGTCACTGAGGCCGGCGCTCTGCCTGACTTCTGCTGATCCATCCATTCAGCGATCCTTCCCGAGACATCGGCCGCTAAACGCGTTCGAGCACCGCCGCCATGCCCTGGCCGACGCCGATGCACATGGTCACCAGCGCGTAGCGGCCGTTCAGCCGCTCCAGTTGACGCAGCGCGGTGAGCGCCAGCCGCGCTCCCGACGCGCCCAGCGGATGTCCGATGGCGATGGCCCCGCCATTGGGATTGACCCGGGAATCGTCGTAGGCGATCCCCAGTTGCTTCAGGCAGCCCAGCACCTGCGCGGCAAAGGCCTCGTTGATCTCGATCAGGTCCATGTCCTCGAGCGACAGCTTGGCCCGCTCCAGGCATTTCCGGGTTGCCGTCACCGGGCCCAGACCCATGAGCCGCGGCGGAACCCCTGCCACCGCCGCCGCAACCACGCGCGCCCGGGGCTCGGCGCCGAACTTCTCGCCCACTTGCCGCGAGCCCACGACGAGCCCGGCGGCGCCGTCGTTGATCCCCGAGGCGCTGCCGGCGGTGGTGACTCCGCCTTCGAATAAAGGACGCAATTTGGCCAGAGCTTCCAGCGTGGTCTCCGGCCGCGGGTGCTCGTCTTCCGTCACCGTGAGCGGCGCGCCTTTCTTGCTGGGGATGGGAACCGGCAGCAGCTCGTCCTGATAGAAGCCGTTGCGCTGGGCGCGGGCGTACCTCTGCTGCGAGGCGCAGGCAAAGGCATCGGACTCGCCGCGGGTGACGCCCACTTCGCGGGCCACGTTGTCGGCGGTCTCGGCCAGGCTGTCGCTGCCGAACCCCGCGATGAAGCACGGATTCGGGAAGCGCGCCCCCAGGGTGGTGTCGAAGGCCTTCACCTCGCGGCTGTAGGGCGCCTCGGCTTTGGCCAGGGCAATGGGAGCGCGGCTCATGCTTTCCACGCCGCCCGCCAGGAAGAGCTCGCCCTCGCCGCAGCGGATGGCGTGAGCCGCAGTCACCACCGCGGCCAGCCCGGAGGAGCACAAGCGGTTGATGGTCTGGCCTGCGACCTCGACCGGAAGCCCCGCCAGCAGGCCGGCGTGCCGGGCTACGTTGCGGCAGTCCTCGCCCGCCTGGTTGGTGCAGCCGAGCACCACGTCTTCGTATGCCTCAGGCGGAAACGGATTGCGCTGCACCAGGGCCCGCAGGACCAGCGCCGCCAGGTCGTCCGGACGCACGGCCGCGAGCTTGCCGGCATGACGGCCAATCGGTGTGCGTACCACGTCGTAGATAAAGGCCTGTTGCGGCAAGGTTCCCGTCAATTGTCGGACAAACTGGGCAACAACGCCGGACGCTACTACACGTCTTTGCTGCCGTCAACGCGGAAAATGTGTTGACACGGGTCCGGCGCTGGCGGTACAGGTCGTCTCCAGCGTGAGCGATCCCAGCGCATTGGCGCCCATCCTCCACTTCCTGCCGGCCGAGGCATGGAAGATTTTGTTGGTCCTGTTCCTGTCGTTCCTGATCGGACTGGAAAGGGAGGAGCAGAAGCAAAGTCCCGAATACTACGCGTTCGGCGGAGTACGCACCTTTCCGCTGATCGGGCTGATCGGGTACGCGATGGCGCTGCTCTCCGGCGATCAACTGCTGCCGCTGGCCCTGGGCTTCGCCACGGTGGGAGCCTTTCTGTGGCTGTCCTATCGCTACAAGCTGGCTACGTTCAAGATGGCGGGCGTGACCTCGGAGATGTCCGGCCTCGCCACCTACCTGATTGGAGCGCTGGTCTATCGCAATCAGTTCTGGATTGCCACCACCCTGGTGGTGATCAGCATGCTGTTGCTGGAGCTGAAGGCCGCGCTGGAGGGCCTCACCAAGCGCGTTCCTCCGGAAGAGATCTTCACCTTCACCAAGTTCCTTCTGCTCACCGCGGTGATCCTGCCGATCCTGCCCCGGCAGGACATCACCCGCTTTCACATCAATCCGTTCAAGACCTGGGTGATTGTGGTTGCGGTCAGCGCGGTTTCCTATGGCAGTTATGTTCTGCAGGCGGTCGCCAAGGAGCGTGGCGGCGTGATTCTGGCGGCGGTACTGGGGGGCGCCTACTCCTCCACCGTCAGCACCGTGGTGCTCGCCAAGCGAGCGGCGCGGGAAGAACACGCCCATCTCTTTTCGGGAGCGATCCTCATCACCTCGGGCGTGATGTACCTTCGTTTGGCGGCGCTGGTGGGCTTGTTCAATCGCGCTCTGCTGGCGCGCCTGGCGCCGGCGTTTCTGGCGCTGGCTGCCGCGGCCATGCTGGGCGGATGGCTGTGGTCGCGACGTCCGGACCCGAGTTCGGAAGCGGTTCACAAGGAATTCACGCCGAGGAATCCGCTCGAACTTCACGCCGCATTCCTGTTCGCCCTGCTGTTCCTGGCGATCGTGGTAGTCACCCAGCTCGTGCTCCGCCACTTTGGCCGCAGCGGCGTGTACACCCTGGCAGCTATCATGGGCTTTACCGACGTGGATCCCTTCATCCTGGGTCTCACCCAATCGCCTAGCACGGTTACGCCGGTGCCGCTGGCGGCGACGGCCATTTTGATCGCGGCCGCCAGCAACAATCTGGTGAAGGGGATCTATGCCTACGTGTTTGCCGATCGCGGGACCGGGCGGCAGGGCGCCGGCCTGTTATGGGGGCTGGCCGCCTGCGGCCTCTGCCCGCTCCTGTGGTGGTGGGCTTTTTAGGGAAGCTAGTCGTGGAGAACGACGTTTAGAAGTGAACTATGAACCTGCAGCCCGCCGTTGTAGTGGACAAACCCCAACTTCCTGAACCTATTCATGAAGAAGCTGACCCGGGAGCGGGTTGTCCCCACCATTTCTGCCAGGGTCTCCTGACTTATCTTGGGGACTAGAGTCTCGGGCACGCCTTCTTTGCCAAAACGGGCGAGAAGCAGAAGTATCCGGGCCAGTCTCTTCTCGCTCGAATTGAAGAGTTGGTCAACCAAATCCTCTTCATATCGGATGTTCCGCGCCAATAAGTACGCCACGAACATGTCGGAAAGCGCGGGTTCCCGGTGAAGGGCTTGCATCATCGCCTTCTTGTCAACTCGCAGAACGACGCAATCCGTCATTGCAATTGCAGACCCCATGCGGAGAGGCTGGCCCACAAGGCAGCCTTCACCGAAAAAGTCGCCGCCACCTAATATACCGAGGGTTGCTTCCTTGCCACTGCTGGACACGACGCTGAGTCTTACTTTGCCCTCCCGGATATAAAACACTGCGTCCGTTGAACCCCCTTGAGCAAAGATTGTTTGTTTCTTTGAAAAAGACAGGATCTTCCTGCCCGCACCGATGGTGGCGAGGAATGCATCGGGGTCAAAATTGCGTTTCTTCTTGGCCGCCGCACGGGGAATCATACATTTGCCCTATTGCGAATACCACATGCCAATCTTGACTGTCGGTTGGAAATCCAACATACGCAGGATATTTTTGTTCGTGCGCACTTCCGATTTCGGGGGCCATGAAGTAGCGGAATCGCTTACCTGTTGGTCCGCGTTGCGTGCGTCGCGCTGCTTGCGCGGGCCAGCGGCGACGCCAATGTGGGGTATCCTACAGAAACCAGCGCGGGCAGTGGAATGTGCGAAAAGTGTGCAATTGTGACCAGACGAACCATGGCTGCCAGCCCTAGCATGCACCCGTTCGGAACCACGGCTGGCTTTCGTTTTTCGCTGAGGCGATTCCCCCAACGCTCCCCCAACGCCTAGCCCAGCTACGAACAACCCAAAATTCTCGTGAGGTGAATATGAACAACAAAGTAACACGTACGTGTCTTCTTGTCGTGGCGCTGCTGGCTCTCGTCGGGCTGGTTTCGGCGCAGCATCCGCGTGCGCACTTCGATCTTGACGATGTCCACGGCCGTTACATCAGCGCGGAGAATGCCGCCGATACTTCTTCTGTCCATGCATTCTCAGCCCCCGACGCGTCGCTGGTCGGTCCGCCCATCCCATTCGCCACGGCCGAGGTCATGGTCGCCGACGGAAAAGGGAACGTATGCGGCGAGTCCGACGGCTTCTACTCGGGGATCAGCGCCCCGGGTGTCAACCTCGGACCAAGCCTGTATCACGGACAGTACACCATTGGTGCAACCGATGGCCGCGTCGTGATCACAACTTGCAGTGACGCTAGCACTGTCACCGGAATTTGCCAGGACAGCAGTCCATGCCCTGCATCTGCCGAAGGCAACTCAACCAGACTGCAGGTGGGTTACATCCAAGGCGATGACGGAAACAAGATGGTTACGGTGAGCCAGTTCGAAAGCGGATACCCGGACTCCACCGGTTTCCTCGTACACAAACGCACGTGGTCAAAGGCGTCCGAGGACCGCAAAGACCACGACCGTCGCTAAACCCGGGGATTTACGGAGCCGGAAAGTAAAAACAACAGAGGTCGGCCCCGATCCGGGGGTCGGCCTCTGTTTTGGACAAGGCGGCCCTAGCCCTGAGCTGTGGCTCTGTGCTCAGGGCTTTTTTCCAAGGATCTGAGTCAGCGATGTTCCGCTTGTGGCGAAAAGTTGGGGTTGCGCTCCTGCGCTTTGGCCGCAGCACGGGGAGTCATGGTATGACTCATGGGGGGAGTATCACATGCCAATCTTGATTGTCGGTTGCGCATGCAACGCCACGCGGAATATTTTTGGCCGCGCGCACGGGCAACAGCAAAACCAACACTGTGTATAATCGCCGGGCGGAGTACGAATGAGCAGGGTCGCTGTTGCCGCGAGTTCACTCCGGCATCGGGGAGGGTGGTCGGTTCTGGTCTGTGGCAAGCAAAAACCCCCAAATCGTGCAGTCTGGCGAGCGGACGAACGCCGCGGGAAAGCCCGTCAGCAACATACTGCTTCTATCGCTGCCCGATAGTGACTACAACTCCCTTCGCCCTCATCTTGAATACGTCAGCTTGCCCAACCATCGAGTCCTTCACCAAGCGGCTGGAAGGCTGGAATTTGCGTATTTCCCGAATAGCGGTTTGATTTCTCTTGTAGTCGTAATGAAAGATGGAAGAACCGCCGAAGCGGGTATCGTTGGAAATGAGGGTTTTACGGGAACACCGGCGGCGGTTGGCCTGAGCCGGAGCCCGCTTCGGGCGGTGGTACAAATCACGGGGGATGGGTTTCGGGTAGAGGTCGAAGCTTTGCAAAACACTTTTGAATCCAATCCACACCTTCAATTGATGCTGTGCCGCTATGCCATCGTTCAGGGCATGCAGATTGCGCAAACCGCCGCGTGTAATCGGCTGCACGAGATCAAGCATCGCCTGGCGCGGTGGTTGCTCATGGCTCAGGATCGAGTGGATTCAGAGTCGCTACCCATCACCCATGATTTCCTCGCAACCATGCTGGGGACCGATAGGACCACCGTAAGCCTGGCAGCCGGTATTTTGCAGAAAAAGAAGCTCATCGAGTACACCCGCGGGGCAGTGAAGATCGTGAACCGCAAGAAACTTGAAGACTCCGCCTGCGAGTGCTACGGGATTACGCAACAGTACAACGGCGAGCTTGGCTTGAAATAAGTCAGAGATCTTATTCCAGACCGCAGAGCCCCTTCCCTATCCCGAAGCGCCGGCTTCCGCGGCGTAGGTTTTGCTTCCTATTTCTGCCAGCCAATAGGCCAGGAACGACACTCCGAATCCGACAAACCACGAGTAATCGTAGAGGAAGCGCAGTGACGGCACCACGAGTCCAATCCAGGCCGCGGCACAGCCCAGGAGCGTGGCCACGATTCCCCGCCAGCTCCATCCACCATAGACGCCGTCTTCCAGGTAGAGATCCTCAAGGTCAAGCCGCCGGCGACGCACGATCCAGTAATCGGCGATGAGCACGCCCGCGATCGACCCCAGCCCGCCGGAATAGCCGAGCAGCCATTTGAAGATGTAGCCCGACGGGTCGGCGAGCAGCTTCCAGGGCTGCATCACGATTCCGATCAGGCCGGTCAGCAGGCCTCCGCGCCGGAAGGTGATGAAACGGGGGAAGGCGTTGGCAAAATCGTTGGCGGGCGAGACCACGTTGGCGGCGATGTTGACCGACAGCGTCGCCACCACCACGGTGAACATCGAGACTGCCACGATCCACGGCTCGGTGAATTTTCCCACCAGCTCGACCGGGTCCCAGATGGCCTTTCCATAGATGATGGCGCTGGCGCTGGTGATGATCACGCCCATGGCAGCGAAGACGGTCATCGTCGTCGGCAGCGCAATCACCTGCCCCACCGCCTGCTCGCGCTGGCTGCGGCCGAAGCGCGTGAAGTCCGGCATGTTCAGCGACAAGGTCGCCCAGAAGCCGATCATGGCCGTCAGCGAGGGCACGAAGACGGGCCAGAATTCGTGCCAGGTGGCGAACCTGCCCTTCTGCGCCAGGATGGGGCCGAGCCCGTGCGCTTGCCCCAGTGCCCACCACACCAGCAGCGACGTCATGACCAGCACAAACGGCGCCGCCCAGTTCTCCACCTTGCGCAGCAGATCCATGCCGCGATAGATAACGACGATGTTCAGCGCCCAGAAGATCAGGAACGCAATCCACTCGGTGGGCGTGTGACCGCCGAAGTTGCCGGGAATAGCGGCCTCCCAGCCCGGCCACAGCGAGCGGAAAAACACGTGCAGCGCCTGCCCGCCGATCCACGCCTGGATGCC
>Ga0209517_10005772_pt1 | contig 15579 bp, 15 predicted proteins | sample PeaSoiMetSII2010_FD_187695 | JGI IMG/M metagenome (GOLD analysis project Ga0209517, IMG submission 187695) | Peat soil microbial communities from Weissenstadt, Germany - SII-2010 (SPAdes) (version 2) | ecosystem: Environmental > Terrestrial > Soil > Wetlands > Peat | place: Germany... | reverse complement strand
AGGGAAGACCTCGACAAAGCGATCACCGAAGCCATCTCCTTGATCACATCCGAAAACGCCCAAGCGTGGTTCAGGCACGCTACGAATACCTTACAGTAACAGTGAAAACGCTCTAAACAAAAGACTTACGCGCAAAAGGAATGGAAATCCAGGGGCTTTGCACCGAAAACCCGTCAGGTTTGCCGCCAACCCCGAAACCGGCTCACTGGCCAAAACCTGACGATCCGGCCCGCCGCCGGGCCGCTGTCAAGCCCCAACTCTGCATCCCCACCCATAAGCAACTGATTCCACACCCCTTCCGCTCACCCCGCTTTTGCAGAGCATTATGCCCCGATTGCCTAGCCTTAGACATAGCCAGACAAGCAGCGGAATTTCCGTGCTGGGCCAAAGCAGTTCCGATTCTGCTCTTGAGGGAAATCTGGAACTCAAGTGGCTTTTCCCTTAAGGAAAAGCCACCTTTCACGATGTCCTCCGGGGCGACAGGTGAATCGGAACTGCTCAAATATGCACGCCCTCCCCTAGCAACGAGCGGATGGCGCCGGGGTACGGGACCGCTGCTGTCTGGAAGGCTGGAGCGGTTCCACAATTGCTGTACCCCGAAATCACTGCCCTCAAGTGGCTTTTTCCCTATGCGGGGCCCCCGGCGACAGGTCTTTGTCGCTAGGGTGGAAGCAAAAGCCACCTTCAGCAGCGCCACAAAGGGCACGTGAGTTGTGGAACCGCTCCATCGCTCTCCGCTCGAAGCCAGACCGGAACCACGGCAGCTTCGGGACTTTGAGAGCAGCCAAAAGCAAGCCGGCGGACGGCCTGGAACAGAGCCGCCCGCTGGCGAAATCAAACCGCTGACCCCAAGCGGGCTGGGTCATGCCCAGCCGTCTCCAACCGATCTTCGACCAGGGCTGCCAACGCTGCCCCTTTTCTCGTGAAGGAGCTTTATGAATATCGTCTCAAACATCTGGAATCATCCTAGAACCTCGGTCACCGGCCTGCTGATTGCCGTTGTCACCATAGCCGGGGTTCTGTCGCAGCAGGGTGTTAACCTGGGCCACGCCGGCTCCGGTACGGTGGTCTCGCTGGTCAGCGCCATCGCCACCGTGTTCCTGGGATTGCTGGCAAAGGATCCGGGGCAATCTCAGACCCCTCCCCCCTCCCCCACCACCGGCGCCACCGCGAAACTCGGCGCATGGGCCCTGATCGCACTGCTCCTTCCGCTGCCTCTCATCACTGGCTGCTCCGCCACATCGGTGGCGCAGGGCATTGTGAACTGGACCCCGGCCCTCCAAACCGCCGTCGCTACGGTCGACTCGACGGCAGCTCTTTTGGCGCCGGCGGACGCGCCCATCTTTGCCGCCGCGACGGTCGGGTTCGACACCGCCTCCAACCTGCTTGTAACCCAGGCCAAGGCCTATCTGGCCAATCCATCGGCCAGTTTGCTGGCGCAGATTCAGAACCAGATTGTGACTTTCCAGCAGCAGGTGAATGTCTCATTGCTGCAGGCCGCAAAGATTGTGGACCCGGCCAGCCAGAAGCACGCCCTGGCAGCAGTGCAGGCTGTAGCGACCATCGTGAGCGCCATTTTGTCCCTGGTTCAATCGATTTCAAGCAAGGCTGCCGTGGCGCAGATGGCGGCTCACTCCACCGTCAAGATCGCAGCTGTCGAGCCTTATCTTGACCACTCTCAGGCCGCGCAGGCCGTGGCCGTCCACTACGGCGAGCCGATCGGCTTGGCTCAGATTCAGATAGCTCAGGCTGAGCAAAACCAGGCTCTTGCCGGCTTCTGAAGTTCCGACACAAAAGATGCGGGCCGTCCGTCGCGGCGGACGACCCGCACAATCCAGAGGAAACAGTCGGTCTCTTTCCTAAGTGTTCTGATCCCGCGCTTCCCCAAGAATCAACTTCAGCGCGATCTGCTTTCTTCCGCGATAAATTGTCACGCTGATCGTATCCCCGGCCTGGTGCTTGTCCATCAGGGCGTTGATGTCCTGCGGATCGGTGACCTCCTGCCCGTCGATGGCCACAATCAGGTCGCCACCCAGCATGATCGGCTGGTTCCCCACGTAAGCCTGTTCATTTCCGCCGCGCAGCCCTGCCCGCTCCGCCGCGCCGCCAGGAACCACCTTCTGAATCAGGACGCCGGAATCCGCTGCCAGCCCCATCTGCGAAGCCAGATCCGGCCCAATGGCGTAAGAAACAATCCCCAGCGAGGGCCGCTTGACCCGGCCATAGCGCGTCAGGTCGGCCAGAACCGCCTTGGCCGTGTTGATAGGAATGGCAAAGCCGATGCCCGAACTCTGGTCGGCGCCGTTCGAGGCAATCATGGTGTTGATGCCGATGACCTCGCCATGCGAGTTCAGCAGCGGTCCACCGGAGTTGCCGGGATTGATGGCCGCATCGGTCTGAATGGCGTCTTCGATGGGCGCGCCCTCAGAACCTCGAATGGACCGGATGGAGCTGATGATGCCCCTGGTCATGGTTCCGCTTAGGCCGAAGGGATTACCGATAGCGTAGACCTTCTGCCCAACGTTTAGCCCGCTCGAGTCGGCCAGCGTCACCGGCTGCAGGTCGGGCGCCTCAATCTGCAACAGCGCCAGGTCGTGCACCTTGTCGGTGCCCACAACCTTGGCCGCGTAACGGCGCTTGTTGCTCAGCATCACCTCGATGCCGCGGTTGGCGCCCTCCACCACGTGGTAGTTCGTCAGCACATGGCCCGCCTTGTCGAGCACAAATCCCGAGCCCTGCCCCTGTTGCGGGACCGTCCCGTAAAAGAAGTTGAACACCAGCGTGGTGGACGTAATGTTGACCACCGACGGCAGCACCCGCTTGTAGACGGCGATGTTGTTCTGCTCCTCGGCGTCGTAAGCCGGCGCGGCCTCGGCCTCGGTCAGCTCGAGCGGGGACCCGGCGCTCTTCCCGCCAAACAGCGAGACATGGCTCAGGGACAGACGGTCAAGGCTACTGGGCAAATGCGTGGTGAGAAAGTAGAATCCACCCACCAGCAGAACAATCAGGACAATCCTGCGCAGTTTCATGGCTTGTCGACCTGAATAACCTTCCTTGTGAACAGATACGGCGTACGAGCGACCCGGTTCCATGGGGAACGAACCGCCGCCAGCTCCTATTTTAAAGACTCATCCTCAAGAAATTTGTTGCTCTCCGCCTTCAGGCGCTGCCACAGCGCCACCACCTGGGCGTGCAGCGCCTCCCGATCTCCCGTGTTTTCCAGCACATAATCGGCGCGCGCCGCCTTTTCCGCATCGGGAATCTGATGTTTCAGCCGCATGCGCGCGTCGGCCGCCGCAGCCTCGCGTGCGGGGCCTGCGGGGCTTACCCGGGCTGCGTAGCGGGCAACCTTTAGCTCATCGGGCGCGGTCACCACCACCACACGCTCAATGCGTCGCCGCCAGTCGGCCAATACGCTCTCCCTCTCGCCGCGGGCCCGCGCATCCCGCTCGACTTCAAATATGAGCGCGGATTCCAGGACTGCGACCGCAGCCGGTTCGGCGCCAAAAACACCCTCCATCCAGCGTCTCTGCGCCGTAATCACTGCCGGATGCACGATCGCGTTCAGCTCGTTGATGCGGCCGCCCTGAAAGGCCAGCTCAGCGAGGCGCGCGCGGTTCAGGCGGCCGTCGGGGCTAACAACTTCCCGGCCAAACCGCTCCACAATTGCGGAAAAGACCGGCTGGCCCGGCTCCATCAGCGCCCGGCCCAGCTCATCGGCCTCGATCACGTGCGCGCCCAGCTCGCGCAAGTAGCCCGCGACGGTGCTCTTCCCGCTGCCCAGGCCGCCGGTCAATCCCACACGCAGCATCGGTTAGAGCCCCCGCCGCGGCAATTCTCGTCTCATCTGCGCCGCCCGCACTGTGTTGGCCATCAGCATGGCGATGGTGAGCGGACCCACGCCGCCGGGAACGGGTGTATATGCCCCGGCCAGTTGGAACGCCCGCGGATGCACGTCCCCCACAATCGTAGAGCCCCGCTTGGCGAAGGCTGCCGCCCGTTTCTCATTGCCCGCAAAGTAGCGCTCGAACTCGGCCCGGTCGGTGATGCGGTTGATTCCGACGTCGATAATAGTCGCGCCCGGCTTCACCATATCCGGGGTGATGAAGCCAGGCCGCCCGATCGCCGCCACCAGAATGTCGGCCTCGCGCGTCATAGCGCCCAGGTCCCGCGTCTTCGAGTGACAGATGGTGACCGTGGCGTTCTGGTGCAGCAGCAGCATGGCCACCGGCTTGCCCACAATATCGCTGCGGCCCACCACCACGGCATGCTGCCCGGAGATGGGAATCCCGCTACGCTTGAGAATCTCGATGATGCCGGCGGGCGTACAAGGCGCCAGCGCCGGCCGCCCCGCCTGCAAACGGCCGGCATTTACCGGGTGGAATCCGTCGATGTCCTTGCCGGGTGAAACCGAATCCAGCAGCGCCTTGGCGTCCACCTGCGCCGGGAGCGGCAACTGGATGAGAATGCCGTCGATCTCATCCCGATCGTTCAGGCTGCGCACCAGGTCGAGCATGGCTTCCGTGGTGATGTCCGCTGGCGGCGTGATCATCTCGCTATAGAGGCCCAGGTCGGCGCAGGTCTGCACCTTGCTGCGGACATAGATCTCCGACGCAGCAACCTTACCCACCAGCACCGCAGCCAGCCCGGGGCGAATGCCCTGCGCCGCGAGCCCGCGCACCTTCGCCGCCACTTCCTCTTTGATTGCCGTGGCAATCGCCACGCCATCCAGAATCCTGCCCATGGTTTGCTCCAACCCTCATCGTATCGCCTTCCGCGGCTCTCAGCCGAACCGGCTCCGGCCTGCATCCCAGTGCGAGCGACCTGCGTCACGGCTGAATGTGATCTTCCTCACATACAGCCCTGGCTCGAAATCCATAAGTTCAGACCTGCATACGGCCATGTCTGCGAGGTGTGCGCTAAATCACACCGAATCACCTTGCAAGACGTCCAGACGCGGCTGTTGCGGTGGGGGTTTGATGAGTGTCTTCAAGGATGCAGGGCATCTTTTCCGGTTTGCGGGGCTTTTTGTCCTCGCCTTTTTGATATTCCTTGTGGTGCGCCATTTCGTGGTCCCGAAGAGCTTTGGGCAATATGGCCACTATCGCGCTGCCGCCATGGGCGAAATCGCCGCCCACCCGGCGAAGTTCGCCGGACACGAGACCTGCGAGGGCTGCCACTCCGACGTTGCCGACAAGAAGAGCAAGGGTAAGCACGCGCATGTGAACTGCGAAGCCTGCCACGGGGCCTTGTTTCAGCGCTTGCCGGTCACCGACCAGCCCAAGCCGAACCTCTACGAGCGTTTCGTGGCCTTGTTCATTCCGCCGCCCCCGCCCGACCCGCCGCTGCTGCGCCATGCCGAGGACCCCACCTCGGTGAAGCCGGTGCTGCCGGACACGACCGTGCTCTGCGCCCGCTGCCACACGGCCAGCGCGGCCAAACCCAAGGGCTTTCCGCAGGTTGTGCCGGCCGACCACTCGAGCGGAATGCCGTGCGACACCTGCCATCAGCCCCATAGTCCGGGAATGGATGCAGCAGCCGCACCCGACGCAACAGTCAAGGCTGCGGGAGGTGCGAAATGAATTTGAATCGCCGGCAAATGCTGATCCTGTTGCCCGCCGCGGCCATCGCCTGGAAGGCGGTGCTGGCCGGAACCCCTGAAGAGGCGACGAATTACACCATGTCCGACCACTGGTGGGGCATGCTGATCGACATTCCCAAGTGCATCGGCTGCGGCAACTGCGTGCGCGCCTGCCAGACCGAGAACGACGTACCGGACGGCTACTTCCGCACCTGGGTGGAGCGCTACCACGTCTCCGACTGGGAGATGAAGAACCCGCAGGACATCATGACCAATCCCTTGACCGATCCCCAGGTCATCTCGCCCGACGGCGGCAAGGAAGGGTTCCCGGTCGACACCGATACCTCGGGCAAATATTTCTTCGTACCCAAGATGTGCAACGCCTGCGCCGACTCGCCCTGCACCCAGGTATGCCCGGTGGGCGCCACCTTCGTGGCCCCGGACGGCGTGGTGCTGGTGGATCAGAAGTACTGCCTGGGCTGCGCCTATTGCGTGCAGGCCTGCCCCTACGGATGCCGCTACATTCATCCGGCGAAGAGAGTCGCGGACAAGTGCACGCTCTGCTACCACCGCATCACCAAGGGACTGACCACCGCCTGCTGCGAAGCCTGCCCCACCGGCGCGCGCCAGCTGGTGGACCTGAAGAATCCCAAGGACCCCATCCACGCGTTCCTGAAGACCCACACCGTGCAGGTGTTGAAGCCCCAGATGGCCACCGGCGCCAAAGTCCTCTACAACGGCCTGGACGGCTCGGTGCGATAAGAGCGAGCAATGTTAAGAGCAAAGAACAAGCTGGAAGCTGGCAGCTGGAAGAAATTGGGTGATGGCTTATGAACGGTGTTGAAGGCTTCATGTATCCGAACGAAATCGAGCTCCAGTGGAGCGTCCTGATCGTCTTGTACCCTTTCATCACGGGGCTGGTGGCGGGCGCATTCATTCTCGCGTCGCTGGAGCGCGTATTCCGGGTCGACGCGGTGAAGCCCACCTACCGCCTGGCTCTGCTCACGGCGCTCTCGTTTCTGCTCGTGGCGCCCTTGCCCCTGCAGTTGCACCTGGGCCATCCTGAGCGCTCGCCGGAGATGTACTTCACCCCACACAGCACCTCGGCCATGGCCATGTTCGGCTACATCTACCTGTGGTACCTGATGGCGGTCCTGGTACTTGAAATCTGGCTTGACTACCGGCGCGAGATCGTGCTGCTGTCGCAATCCAGCAAAGGCCTGCTGCGCCTGGTCTACAAGGTCATGACCCTCGGTTCCAGCAATATCAGCCCGCACTCCCTGGCCATCGATGACCGCGTGGGCTGGATCGTCACCGTGATAGGCATTCCCTCCGCGTTCCTGCTCCATGGCTACGTCGGCTTCATCTTCGGCTCCATCAAGGCCAATCCCTGGTGGTCCTCGCCGCTGATGCCCGTGGTCTTCATCTTCTCCGCCATGGTCTCGGGCGTCGCCGGAGTCATGCTGCTCTATATGGCGACTACCAAACTGCGCGGGCTCAAGATCGACATCCGCTGCGTGGACTCGATCGCCATGTATCTGTTCTATATCTTCATCATCGACTTCAGCCTGGAGATGCTCGACCTGGTGCACCGCATCTACGAGGCCGACGAATCCTTCCGCAGCCTAAACTTCCTGGTGCACACGCAGCTCTATATCCCGCACATCGTCATCCAGATCTGCCTTGGTACGATCACCCCGCTCGTCCTGTTGTTTATCACCCAGGTTGTGAAACTGCCGGAGATCGTCCGCAAGCGCATGTACGCCATCTCCGGAAGCCTGGCCCTGATCGGCGTCTTCGCCATGCGCTGGAACGTGGTCATCGGCGGCCAGTTGTTCTCCAAGAGTTTCCTCGGCTATACCACCTACAAGATGGCCCTGGTTACAAAGGAAGGCTTGCTGGCGGCGATTTTCCTCACCCTGCTGCCGCTGGTCTTCCTGTGGGTGCTGGTCAAGCTGCTGCCGCCGTGGCCTGAGAACACCGCCCATGCTCCCGCCGCCGGAGACTAAAGCCGCGCCACAGTTAGGTTTTTCGGGTGGAATAGATGACCGATCTTCCCGACTCACTCGACCAGCTCACCGCACGCCTTGAAGCACTGGAGCAGCGTGTGCATGTTCTGGAACACCTTTCCACCGTCTCCAGCGCTGCGGCCGCCACGGAAGCACCGACGGCCATAGCTCCCCCGGCCGATGACGGCCTTTCGCTTGCCCAGGCCGGTAGCCTGTTCCCCGTGCTCGGCAAAGCCATGCTCGGCATTGCCGGCGCTTATCTGTTGCGCGCCGTAGCTGAGTCCACTTCGCTCCCCAGACTCGCGGTTGCGGCCATCGCCATCGTCTACGCCCTCCTGTGGCTGGTATGGGCGGCGCGCGCCAGGACTGCCACCTGGGTGGCCAGCGCCATCTATGCCGGCACCTCGGCCCTGATTCTTGCGCCCATGCTCTGGGAGCTCACGTTGAGCTTCAAAGTGCTGGCGCCCTCGGCCACCGCGGCCATCCTCGGCACCTTCGTGATTGCCGCCTCTGCGCTGGCATGGAACCGCGATCTCGCGCCCGTCCTCTGGGTTGCCAACGGGGCCGCGGCTGTGGCGGCCCTGGCTCTGTCCATTGCCACGCATCAACTCCTGCCGTTCATCATCGTGCTTCTGCTCATGGTTCTCCTCTGCGAACTCGCGGCGGAGTTCAACCACGAGCTGAGCCTGCGCCCTATTGTAGCGGCGGCCGCCGACCTTGCCATCTGGGCCCTGATCTTCATCTACGCCGGCCCGCAAACCGCGCGCGTCGATTACCCCCTCCTCGGCGCAACCGCCTTGCTGGCTCCCGGCTGCCTGCTCTTCCTCATCCATGCCGCAAGCGTCGCCGTCCGCACCACCGTGCTCGCACAAAACATCACCGTCTTCGAAACCCTGCAGGCCATCATTGCCTTCCTGCTGGCTGCCTCCAGCGTGCTCTATTTTGCGCCGCACATAGGCGCCATAGGACTCGGCGTCATCTGTCTGCTCCTGTCCACAGCGTGTTATGTGCTGGTCTTTGCCGTCTTTCGAGGATTCGACGCAGGCCGCAATCCCCAGGTGTTTGCCGCCTGGGGCACGGCCCTGCTGTTGAGTGGAAGCCTGCTGTGCCTGCCCCCGTTGGGCCTGGCGCTGTGCCTGGGCCTCACAGCCTTTGCAGCCACGCTTCTGGGCGTCCGCCTCAGCCGCCTCACGGTGCGGGTTCACGGCTTGCTGCTTTTGGTGTTCGTTGCAATTGGATCCGGACTGCTTGGCTATGCCTTTCAGGCACTGGCCGGGACCCTGCCCGATCGTCTTGTGGCCGGCGTCCTCGTCGCAGCAGCGTGTGCCGTGGCTTGCTATGCAGCCTGCAGGCCAGCTCCCGCGGAGACCCGGAAGCATCAGTTGCTTCACCTTATCCCAGCGGCACTGGCCGTTTTCTCCCTGGCCGCCCTGCTCGTTCACGGCCTGCTTTTTCTGGCCTCAGTGCGCATCGCTCCGGAACTCCATCACGTCGCCTTCATCCGCACGCTCGTCCTCTGCGCGGTGGCCCTCTCAGCCGCCTTTGCCGGTTCCCGCTGGCATCGCCCGGAGCTGACCAAAATCGCCTATGCATCGCTGGCCCTGGTCGCCCTCAAGCTGGTATTTGAAGACTTGCGCCACGGCCACCTCGAGTTCATTGCCGCCGCCTTCTTTCTCTTTGCCCTCGCCCTCATCGCTGTGCCCCGGCTGGCACGCATGGATCAGAGGGTTTAGGGCAGTCCCTGTCGCCTGATGTTGGCCGTCACGCCTTCCCGCCCTGGCACAAAAACACAATGGGCGGTGAGCCAGGTGTGCCAGCCACTCTGAGAGATTTCTTAACTGTTGAATACCGTTTGATTTGCCGACAAAGTCCTTGCCGGGTTGCAAATAGCGATCGACGCCGCTCCGACCGGCCCTTCGGCCGCCGCATCAGAACCAGTGATTCGTTGAACGGAGACTTTGCCAGTGAACACCGAGACGCAAAAAAACGAAGCCATCCGCCCGCCCTGGGCGCATCTGCGCCTTCCTCCGTTTCCCCAGGTTGCGATCCGGGTGCTGCAGCTGACGAACAACGAAAACGTGCAACTGCACCAGCTGAGCGAACTCATCTCCTCTGACGCCGCATTCGCCAGCGAGGTGCTTACGATCGCGAATTCGCTGGTCTATGCCCCCCGCTTTCCCGCCTGCACCATCCTCCAGGCCATCGCGGTTCTGGGCGCAAATCACTTGCAGGGGATGTGTCTGACGGTCGGCGTCCGGTCTTACCTCGGCAAGTCCCTTAACCACCCCCTCATCCGCAACGTCTGGCGCCACAACCTGGCTTGTGCCATGATCGCGCAGGACCTGGCCGCGGCTGGATTCATGGACAAGGACACAGCTTACACCGCCGGTGTCCTGCACGACATTGGACGGCTCGCGCTGGCAGTGATCCGGCCAACGGAGTATGCCGCTCTATTGGCAAAGCATGAGGGCTCTGGCGCCAGCATCTTGCCACTGGAAACAGAGTTGTTCGGTTGCAATCACTGTGAGGCGGGAAGACACCTCATAACCGACTGGAAGCTGCCTTCCGATTTCCACGGGATTGTCGCCGAACATCATTCCGCGCGCCGCATCGATGGCGCCTGGGGCATGGCCGAATTGATCAAGATCAGTTGCAGACTGGCGGACACAGCGGGGTTCTGCGCTTTCCTGGGGTGTGAAACCACACCTTTTCCCGACCTCACAAACGAATTGCCGCCGCGCGAGCGTGGGGCGTTCCATTCCAAACTTGAAACCCTGACCCGCGAAGTAGCCGAAAAGATTAGCGCGGTCGAGTCTCTTTGACCCTGCCGGGCCCCGACCCTGGGGCACACGCCGGGCTCGCCCGACCGCATTCAATGGCTACTGAAGGGGTTCTGAGACAACTTCGATCTCCTGCTTGCGCGTGCTCCCCGGGACGGCGAGCGATCCCAGAACCACGGACTTGGCGGACACGAGGGTCGCCATTCCTTCCAGCGCGGTTTGGTGGAGGACGGGATCCTGGCCACCCAGGCCCGACTTTTCGTCTGAAAGGCTCGATTGCTCGACTTTTGTACGCAACCTCAGGCCATCGCCGCGCCCGTCCACGGTGGCTTCAATGTGCAGGCCGACATCCTGATACTGCACCTGGGAGCCCGGGGTTTCTGAATCGGTAGTGCCGGTGACGATGGGCACACGGCTGCCTTGCTTGAGAACGGTTCTCTCTCCGGCCACCGCAATGAGGGTGTAGCGCTGCGTGGCGATGCTCTTGCCGTTGTCCGATTCGGTGATGGTGTAGGTGAGGCGATAGACCTTCCTGGGCCGGTCAAGGTCCGCGAGAATCTTCTGCGCCAGCGCGATGTCGTCGGCATTGCCGTGGATGGAGATGGCGTGCTGCGATGAAATGGAATAGAGCCGCGCCTTGGGGAGCATATTGCGCAGATCGGTTTGGACATCGTTGATGTCGTTCTGCTCGGTGAGGTTGGCGAGGTAGAGGGTCTGATATGCGTCTGGGGCGGGTTTCGCTTCGCAGGGCTTGGCGTCTGAGGACTGCGCATGTACGAGTGCGTATGGCGCGAAGAGCATCAGGGCCGACGCGAGCAGAGGCAACCATGGGGCGGAGTACATCGTCCGTCTTCCAGTGAGGTGACAATTCGAATTCATTTCCAGCCTCTCAAAGTGGGTCGTGAGAAGAACGCCAGGCTGCATCTCCGGATTGGCGCGTTGGCTTCTTCTATTCACACAGACGCTCTGTGTCAGGTTCCGCTCGACGACATTTGTTTGAGGGGTGTTCCGTTAAGGCGCTGTCCATAGGTTCGACAGATGCAGGGAGCCGGATCGTATTTCGTGGCAACGAGGAAGGGAGTTCTGACGCTGGCGCTGCGGAAGAGCGGGCTTACGGCATTTTAGGAAACAGTGCGACCTTTCCGGCGGTGTGCAGGGCCATCGCTCCCTGATGGTCGCGCCGGCCTCAGGTCAGTAGCTCCGACTACAGAATTTCCTAAAATGCTATAGCTGGCCGTGAGGGGCTCGTGGTGTCCCACCCGGATTTGTGGTTGGAGTAGGAAAGCAAGTGAAGGGTGGAACCCGCCCGGAATCCAAGGTCACAGAGGCGAGATCTGGGGCACCCGGCAAGGACAACAGTAGTACTAGGCAACAGACACGGTGCGCCAACCATCTAATACCACGGTTGCAGTAGCACGGTTGTCAAGAGGGAGGATTTGCATGTATTCGCGATGTTCGAAGTCTGCCTGTCTGGTTCTTGCATTGGCAGGTATTGCATTCATGGCTGCGGGGTGCAAGAAGCCCCCGGCGGTGACGTTGGCGTGCCAGGCCAGCCCACCGGCAATATTCCCCGGCGAGCCGGTCACGGCGACCGCGACTCCTGGGGCGCTGGACACCAGGAAGAAAGTGGATGTGATTTACGGCTGGTCAGGAACGGGAGTGACCGGTAACGGCACAACGGTTACCGTCGATACGGCTTCCCTGACGCCGGGCAGCTACACGGTGAAGGGGACAATCAAGGAAGGCAAGCCTGGCAAGGAGGGCTTGAAGCCAGGCCAGTCCGCCGAGTGCACGGCCAGCTTTACAGTGAGGGAGTTCGAGCCGCCGACCATCAGTTGCACGGCCAGCCCAAGCACCATCAAGCCGGGTGAAACCAGCACCGTAACCGCGACCGCCGCGAGCCCGCAGAAGCGCCCGCTGACTTACAGCTACACGGCTACAGGTGGCGCGATCAGCGGCAACGGAACGACAGCCACGTTCTCCTCGACCGGCGCACCGACCGGGTCCGTGGGAGTTGCCTGCAACGTGGCCGACGACAAGGGCCATACCGCAGGCGCCAACACCAGCGTGACCGTCCTGGCTCCGTATGTTCCTCCCACTCCTCACGTCGAGGCGCTTGCTCCGATCAGCTTCGAGAAGGACAAGAAGCGTCCGACCCGTGTTGACAACGAAGCCAAGGCGATGCTTGACGGCTTGACCCTGAGCCTACAGAACAAGCCGGATGCCAAGGTTGTGATTGTCGGCGAAGCGACGGCGGAGGAGAAGGCCCCGCCTAAGCATGCTCACAAGCATGCCAAGGCGATAGACATCGCCGCCCAGCGCGCGGTCAACATCAAGGCTTACCTGGTGACCGAGAAGGGCATTGATCCGTCCCGCGTTATCGTTGTAACCGGCACTGCCGATAGCCAGACGGTGGAAGACTACCTAGTGCCCGCGGGAGCTAATTTCTCGGTCGACGTCCCCGGAACGACTCCGGTGGATGAGACCGTGGTGACGCCGGAGGAGCGCAAGCCCCTGGGTGAGCGGCATCATAGACACGCGGCCAAGGCAAAGTAGTCTGTCAAGACGCCCGTTACCCGCTTGGGGACGGGCGTCAACCCCTTGGAACAAACGAAACCGTCAGGCTCTCATGCCGCTCATGGTATGGGAGCTTGATGGGAAGCTAGAAGCTTCTCTTTCAATTTTTCCAGGTTGACCGGTATCCCTGGTCAACCATTTTCTATTGGTGCGGCCAGGCACGCGGGTTAAATTGAAGAAGATACCACGCCTGTCCCTTGGTGGACAGGAAGCGAGGCCAGCCCCGAGGGCTGGCTTTAGTGTTTGCGGTCTGAATCGAAGGTGCGGCATCCAAAACATCAACGTCGAGGCCTGGAACGACCGGACGAAAATGCCCCGGCTAATTAATGTTGTGGCCTCCCACCCCGTTTGGGTTAAAAGAGAAAGAGCGAAATTGGGCGGGCCACCCGCCAGGGCCTCGGCCGAGGGAGGCAAACGGGCCGAAATGCGACGATTTTGCAGGTTGCGCAGTCCGTAAGTCCTTTGTTTTAGCACGGGGCAAAAAGCGTGGGACACGTAAGTCCTTTATTTCGATAGGGGGAAACGGTCATTATTGGAGTAACCTGCTTGTTTTCATGGGACTGGGACGAAAGTGGGGGAGGGGTGGCATGTAGCATGTATTTTGTGGGGCAGCGGGCCTTCTGTGGGAGAAATCGCCGCTTGTGCAGAGCTGGCCCATACGGACATTGTGCGCTGGGCCGCTTTAATTATCTGCAAGCGGCGGGGTGAAATTGCCACGGCGAACTCAGACAACCGGCTTTGCGGGCCCCGGCTGCGCTTGAGTGCTCCACTGCCCTATCGGGCTTCGGGATTGTCCCAAAGATCTTCGGGCGATGGGGGCTCTCCGCCCTGGCGGTCGAGGATGCGACGGAAGGCTTCGCGGTCGGCGCGGCTGCGGCGAGCGAGGAAGAACTCCTCGGTTTGCATGGCGGCTATCTTCTCGGCGGCGGCGACCACCAGGAATTGATTGATGCTGGTCCCGTCGCGATCGCTGATGGTTTCAAGAGCCGTCTTCAGCGAAACCGGCAGACGCAGGGGGAAGGTGGCGACTTTGGTGGTCATAGTTTGATCCTCCTCAGGGCTTCGCCGGGGCGTGCGGAAACTGGTGCCCACCGACCTATTCCACCAAATGGAATTGATTGATCCTGACTTCCCCCTCGGGAAATGAGGCCGTGATTTGGAGATTGCCCCCCATTGCCTCTACGTAGCTGCGCAATGTGCTGATGTACATATCGGTTCTGCGTTCCAGCTTGGAGATGGACCCTTGATCGACCCCCAAGGTGCTGGCCAAACCGGCCTGTGTGAGTTGGCGGGCATGGCGAAGTTCGTCCAGAGCCATTTCCGCAATGGCCTTCTGAACCCGCTCTTCGGTCCGGGCGCGCCGCTCGGGGGAAATCTTCGCCTGTAGTTCTTTGAAGTTTCTCGCCATCTTGATCTCCGTACCAGAACCCCATTATGGATCAGAGCGCATAATGGGGTCTAGTGCATATTGCCCGGGTTCAGGAGCGGCGGATTGAACAGGTTTCCCCGGCCACATATGCATTTCTCGACGGAGTTGAAGACTGTTCGCTAGAATCGAGTCTGCGGAGGGATGATCGGCATGAGGGAACTCATCTTTGAGGTCACGCAGGAGGCGGGCGGCGGGTTTGTGGCCGAGGCCATTGGTGAGGGCATCTTTACGCAGGCCGATAGCTGGGACGACCTGAAGGCCAACGCGCAGGAGGCGGTTCACGCCTACTTCTTCGACTCGACCCCGCCGGCGTCCATCCGCCTGCGGCTGGTTCGGGATGAAGTGTTGGCCGTGGCATGAAGCTGCCGCGCGATCTGAGCGGTGAGGAGCTTGTAAAGCACCTATGCCGCCGTTGGGAATACCGGCAGGTGCATCAGGTTGGGAGCCACGTCATTCTTGAAACCAGTTCCCCCGGTCATCAGCGTATCGCCGTTCCGGAGCATCATCCGCTTCGGGTGGGCACGCTGAACGCGATCCTCTCCGCGGTTGCCGCGCTCAAGGGCGTGACGAAAGGGGAGTTCTCAAGGACCTCTGATTCGGCTTCGATTTGGATGCGTGGACTGCGGAGAGGCCGGAGGGTTGGGGTTCGTGCTCTCCCACCCTTCGCTACAAAGAAACAAAAATACAAGTTCAAGAAAACAAAGGAAAACCGTGGGACGCCCGTTTCATCTCCCGTGGGTCGGCGAAGCCGGTGGGCGACTCGGAAGAAGCGAAGGATGGGGCGCACAGCTCCTAAAGGCCGATGACTCTATTCCAATCCGAAATGTAGAGGTAGATGCGATTGAACTCCGTCGGCAAGAGCATTCGGTTGTGCGCAATGAAATTCCTAACCTTTTCCAATTCTTCCATACGCTGTCTTAACCAGTGCTGAGAGGGGATGAGATCTTCGAAGAATCCCCACTTCTCGATGATGATTGAGGAAAGGTGGCTGAAATCGACGAACCCAAGAATGTTTGATTTCTCTCCTTCCAGCCAAGAATCGCTTTGCGCGGACTTCTGCCTAGACTCCGCGAATGCCTTTACCTTGCTGGGAAGCTTGTCCGCCCAATCAACTCCGTCCTTTTCTTCGAGAGTCTCCTTAATCAGTGCTCGGACTTCGTTTTCGAAGCAGTGCAGGACGGCATAAAGGCGTGCCATCTCTAT
>Ga0209517_10005771_pt1 | contig 15579 bp, 19 predicted proteins | sample PeaSoiMetSII2010_FD_187695 | JGI IMG/M metagenome (GOLD analysis project Ga0209517, IMG submission 187695) | Peat soil microbial communities from Weissenstadt, Germany - SII-2010 (SPAdes) (version 2) | ecosystem: Environmental > Terrestrial > Soil > Wetlands > Peat | place: Germany... | reverse complement strand
TGCACGGGATTTTAACCGCCTCGTTCACCCGCAAGGTGAAACCTCCTGCTCCTGCTTCACCAAAACGGGCTTGACTCAACCGCCCACTTGAAGCCGTTCGCCACACATCTCTCGCGCACTGCGCACTCCAGCACCGCCGGTTACGGACGGATCACGGGCAAGATGAGCCTGAAGCCGGACCTTGTTTCTCACGCAAGATGAGCCTGAAGGAGGGATTCCGCATGCTGGGGATTGATCATCAGCATGAAAGACGGAGAGAAACTAAGCCTGGAGCAGATCCGGGCGTTCTTGGAGGCCAGCGAAGACCTGGGCTTCCAGGCCCAGGACCGGGGGGACTTGTAGGGCGGGGTAAACCAGATCCTGCGGGAGCACGACTGCGGTCGCCTCAAACGAAGGGGCAAAGGCCTGGTGCGGCGCTACGTGGCGCGGCTGACCGGGTTGAGCCGCGCGCAGGTGGCGCGGCTGATCCGGCGCTACCAGCAAGGCAGCCAGGTGCAGCCGCCAGCGTATCGACGACATCGTTTCGCCCGACACTACACGCCCGCCGACATCGAACTGTTGGCGGCCGTGGACGCGGCGCACGAAACGCTCAGCGGTCCGGCCACCCAGAAGATCCTGCAGCGGGCGCTGTACGAGTTTGGCGACGTGCGCTACCAGCGCCTGGCGCGGCTCTCGGTGGCACAGTTGTACCGGCTGCGGAAACGCCCGGCCTACCGCCATCGCCGGGTGGCGTATCAGTCCACCCATCCGACGCAGGTGGCCATCGGAGAGCGGCGCCCGCCCGATCCGCGGGGCCAGCCCGGATACTTGCGTGTGGACAGGTGCATCCAGGCGACCGGGAAGGAGTCGAAGGTCTGTATCCCATCAACGCGGTGGATGAAGTGACGCAATGGCAGGTGGTGGGGGCCACCGCACAGATTTCGGAAGCCTGGTTGATGCCCGTGCTGGAAGCCATACTGGCGCAGTTTCCGTTTCGGATTCGCGGCTTTCACTCCGACAACGGGAGCGAGTTTATCAACCACACGGTGGCGGGATTACTGAACAAGCTGCTGGTGGAACAGACCAAGTCGCGGCCCCGGCACAGCAACGACAACGGCTTGGCCGAATCCCAGAACGGAGAGGTGATTCGCAAGCACATGGGCTACGGCCACATCGCCTCGGCGCACGCGGAAGCGTTCGACCAGTTCTATCGCCGGTACTTCAATCCGTATCTGAACTTCCACCGGCCCTGCGGCGTACCCCAGACCACGATCGACGCCCAAGGCAAACAGCGGCGAGTCTATCGCTGGTACGCCACACCTTGGGAAATCCTGCGCCAGATGCCCGGTTTAGCCGGGTTCCTGCGTCCCGATCTCACGCTGGATCAACTTGCGCCATCGGCCCAGGCCCAGTCCGACACCCAGGCTGCCGCCGAAATGCAGGAAGCCAAACGCAAGCTGTTCGCTCGGCTCCACTACAAACGCAGTGCGTGAAAACCGGGGAGGCTGTGGAAATGACGGGCTATGGAAAGCGAGGAAAACCAACCCCAGGTTTCCCTCGCTTCCCACAGCCCTTCGAAATCGCTGCGCGATTCCCACATTCCCTCAGCCCGACGACGAGTTCTTATCCCCCTCCAAAAATAACCCCAGAAAGGACGCCCTGCGGCGGATCGCTTCGCTCCCCTCTTCAGGCTCATTCTTCGATGAGAAAATGCTGCCCAAGTGATTGAACTGGCGCTGGAGAGGTCCCCCGTTTTTAGGCGAGGGCATGCGGGTAGTGCTCCAGGATGAGCCAGTCTAGTGTTATCAGGGACGCACTGTGAAGGCGCGCTTGGGCGACGATGATACGGTCGAAAGGGTCGTGGGTCCAGCGCTCGGCAAGGGCTTGGTGGACCACCAGCGGGAACGGCGTGTCGCACACGCGGAGGCCGATTTCCTCCCGCAGTTCGTTCACGACGCGCACGGCCGGCACCTTGATACGCTTAATTTCGTGCAGGTTCTCAAGCTCCAGCAGAACCATGGGCGAGATGCGGAGGTCGTCTTCCCGATCGATCGCAGTCTGCGCCCGGCGACTAAACACGTCCGTTTCCTTGCGGTTGAACGCTGCAACCACGTGCGTATCGAGGTACGTCACTTGAGTTCAGACCACTCCTTCGACCAGTCCATATGAGTGATGGACTCGAGATCGCCGACGAAGTGGTTGTGCTTCTTCAGGCGGGCGAGTTTGGAGGGCTTCTGGTCGGCGACGATGCGGAGGGTGCGGCCCTTGCGTTCGATCTCCACGGGCACGCCGGTTTCGGCGACCTGGTCGAGGATGGAGTAGATGTTTTCGCGGAGCCGGGAAGCGGTTAACTTCATGCGGGCAGTATCGCACGTACGAAAAGTAGAACACGTACGTACGATACCGCTGGCGGGTCGAGAAAGAGAAAGAGCAACGCTGTGAGATGGGGCCGCGCTGAACGCTACAATACCTCTGGTGCGAGGGTCTATCCTCCAAATCAACATTTCGAGCGGCGGCGTGCCGAAGCGGGCGATTCCCGAAGGCTTCGTCACCCTTTTGGGGATCGAGGGCGACCTGCACGCGCATCCAGAGGTACATGGGGGACCCTCCAAGGCGTTGCTGCTGATCACTTCGGAAGGCACAGCGGAGCTGGCTAAGGAAGGGTTCCCGCTGTTCCCCGGTGCATTGGGCGAAAACATCACCACCGTGGGACTCGACCGGCGCGCCATGCGGCTCGGGCAACGCTACGCGATCGGGGAAATCGTGGTCGAGCTCACCAAGGTCCGGTCGCCGTGCAGAACAATACAAGTGTACGGCGCCGGCATCGGCAACGCGGTTTACGATGACCGGGTGAAAGCGGGCGACCCCACTTCCCCGCGTTGGGGCCTGAGCGGGTTTTACGCCCGCGTGATCACGCCCGGCACGATTCAGACTGGGGACGGGATCGAACTGTTGGGTGAGCCGCTGGGCGTGCCCGGGAGTTCGTCCGAGTAGCGCATGCAGCGACTTCTGAATCACTCCTTCAGAGACCGCCCGCGGGCGCAGCGGGAGGTCGATGCGCTCACCCAACAGTTGCCGGAGCGGGTCCAGAACCTGCTCGAGCTGATGCTGATGGCGTCGCCCGCTCCCGAGCAGGGGCTCCAGTATTTCACCCGGCTACGCGAGCGTCAGCCCGCAGCATTCGAGCGGCTGACGCGATCGTCCGCGGGGCTGCGCTGCCTGGTGGCGATTTTCACTCACAGCCACTTCCTGTCCGAAGAGCTGCTGGAACATCCGGATTGGGCCGATCCGCTGCTGGACACCGCCGCGCTGACCCGGCCCGTGCAGCCCGAGGACCTGCGGGCCCGGTTGATCGCCATACTGCCGCCGGGTGTACCCGATCCGCTGCTGCTGGCCCGGTTCCGCCGTCGCCAGATCCTGCGCATCGTGGTGCGCGACGTTCTAGGACTCGGGACCTTGCCGGAAGTCACCGGAGAGTTGTCGGCGCTGGCCGACGTCCTGGTGGACGTGTGCTACGAACGGATTCATCAGGACCTGGTCGCGCGCTACGGCGTCCCGTGGTCGGACGGCGCGGGTTCTAAAGGCAGCGAAGCCCACTTCGCCGTGATCGCCCTGGGCAAGTTGGGTGGGCAGGAGCTGAACTACAGCTCGGATATCGACCTGATGTTCCTGTACTCGGCCAACGGGTTCACCCGAGGGGCCCCCGGCGGCGCCGGCATCTCGAACAGCGAGTTTTTCAAGCGTGCGGCCAACCAGCTCACGGCGCTCCTGTCCACCTACACGACCCAGGGCATGTGCTACCGGGTGGATTTGCGTCTGCGCCCCGACGGCAGCTTGGGCGAGGTGTGCGTTTCGCTCGAAGGCGCGCGGCGATACTACGAAGAGCGCGGGCGCGACTGGGAATTGCAGATGCTGATCAAGGCTCGCGTGGCCGCGGGCCACCGGCCCACGGGGCGCGCTCTGCTGGATTTCGTCGAACCCCGGACGTATTCTTCCACTACGCTCGATTTTTCGGCGATCGAGCAGCTCTCGGCCACGCGCGAGCGGCTTAACGAAAAACTGGCTGCGCGCGCGGACCGGCGGCGGGGCGGCCCGCGGCAACGCCGGCTGGACGTCAAGCTGGAGCCGGGCGGCATCCGCGACATCGAGTTCCTGGTGCAGTGCTTGCAGCGCCTGCATGGCGGCGCGGAGCCCTGGGTCCGCCATGGCGGAACGCTGCTGGCGCTGTCGCGGCTGCAAGACAAAGGCCGGCTGTCCGGCGCCGAGTATGGACGGCTGGCTTCGGCGTACCAATTCCTGAGGCACCTGGAGCACCGGCTGCAATTCGACGAGGATTTGCAAACCCACACCTTGCCGAAAGACGCCGGCGCGCTGGAATTGCTGGCCCGGCGCATGCCCGGCGGAGGATCGGCCGAGTGGCTCACCAAGGAACTCGCAACGCATTTCCGCAACGTGCGCGAGATCTATCATCGCGTGGTCCACTCGCGCACCGATCAGCCCCAGATCGCGGGCCAAGCGCCGGCGGGGCGGCATGCGGCGCACGTGGTCCGGTCGCTGGAGCAGCGCGCACCCGCGCTGTTCGATGTCCTGACGGGCGTATTGTCGCGGGGGGAACTGCAGCGCGGCTACCAGGGCTTTGAACATTTCCTGGAGCGGATTTCGCAGGACTCAGCCCGGCTGGAGAGATTGGACGCGGATCGCGATCTAGCCGTTAGGATTCTGGATCTGTTCGAACACAGCCTCTACTTCGGGGAAGAACTGATCCGCGCTCCGGAGTTGCTGGACGACTTGGCACGGGCGGGCATCCCGATCATGGAGGACGAGCCGGCGCCCCAGGAAGCCGCCGAGTTGCGCCGCTGGTACCGCCGCGAAATGCTGCGCATCGGGGCCGAGAGCATTTGCCGCTCGCAGCCGATTTTCGACACGCTGGCGCGCACTTCCGAGCTGGCCGACGCCGTGATTGCACGCGCCTACGAAATCGCGATCTTGGATGTGACGGCGGCCAATCATCTCACCGGACGGGCCTCGGGATCCGCTGTGGGACAGCTCCGCGCGGGTCAGATGTGGATCGTCGCGCTAGGGCGCCTGGGCATGCGCGAGTTCGACCTGTCCTCGGATGCCGACCTCATTTTTGTCCTCGACGATGCCGGCGCTTCTGAAATGCCCTTCTGGACGCGCGTGGCCGAACGCCTGGTGGATTTGATTACGGCCTACACCGGCGCGGGCACGTTGTTCGCCGTGGACACGCGCCTGCGCCCGAACGGCGGCAGCGGGCCTCTGGTGCAATCGGCCAGCACCGTCCTGGAATATTTCGCGGACGCGGCCGAGGCGTGGGAAGGCATCACCTACCTGAAGTCGCGCAGGGTGGCCGGCGATGCCAGGGGCGCCGAACGTTTCCTCAAGCGCCTGCAGGAGGTGGACTGGCAGCGCTACGGGTTGGGCGGACGTTCGCGCGCGGACCTGCGTCAGATGCGCATGAAGCTCGAAAAGGAGCAGGGGCAGGCCAATCCGCTCAAGGCCGGGCGAGGGGGCTTTTACGACATCGACTTCCTGCTGATGTATCTCCGCCTGAAGAGCGCCGGAGTGTTTTATAAGGTGCTGAACACTCCGGCCCGCATCGAGGTGCTGGAGAACCTGGGGCATTTGGATCCCATTTCGGCGCGCTTTCTGAACGAGGCGGCGACGTTTTATCGTGCGCTGGACCACGGTTTGCGCGTGTTCTCGGGGCACGCCGGGGGCAAATTACCCAAGTCCGGCGCGCACTTGGAAGCGCTGGCGGCGCTGGTGGCGCGCTGGACCAAAATCCCGCTCTCGGATCTGCCCCGCGTGCGCGCCGAAACGCGCGCGATGTTCGACCGGTTCTTTGGATAGACGCGGGATGAGCGCTTTGCAGCATGATAGGAGTCGATGAACTACCAGCACGAACTTGATTTCGTCAGGCGCATTGCAGTGCAGGCCGGAGAAAACGCTCGGAGCCTGCTGGCCCACGGCATTTCCGCGGAGACAAAGGCCGATGCTTCCCCGGTCACCATCGCCGACAAAGAGAACGAACGTCTGATTTGCGACGCCATCGAGCGGGAGTTTCCAGAGGACGGCATCCTGGGAGAAGAAGGCGCGTCGAAGCCGGGCTCGAGCGGCCGCCGTTGGATTGTCGATCCCATCGATGGGACGCGTGATTTCGTTCGGGGCAACCGGTTCTGGTGCGTGCTGATCGCGCTGGAAGAAGCCGATGAATCGTTGGTCGGCATCGCGCATTTCCCCATGCTGGAGGAAACGTACTGGGCGGTGCGGGGGGGCGGAGCTCATCTGAATGACGTCAGTCTGCGGGCTTCGTTCGGCGCAGCGCTCGACGCGAGCTGTTTCAATCCCAACGGCCTGCATCTTCCCGAAGCTCGGCCGCATTTGGTGCGGGTGACCGAGGTGATGCAGCGCTGCTGGGCGGTGCGCGCGTACGGAGGAGCGCTCGATGCGTGCATGGTAGCGGCGGGCAAGGCCGAGCTGTGGTTTGAACCCAAGGTCCAGCCGTGGGATCTGGCGCCACTCAAGCTGTTGATCGAAGAAGCGGGCGGCGTGTTCCTGGCGCTCGACGGTTCCCGGCGCATCGACAGGGGCACGGCGATCGGCTGCGCTCCGGGGCTGGTTTCCGAGGTGCGTCAGGCGTTCGGCATTCCGGTTCGTTGAGGCAGACTGAAGCCACGGTCTACACTGGACGCTGAGCGCACAGGCGTCAGTCCGTCGTGCGCGACCGAACAATATGGAACAGATCGCGCTGGACTGGCAGCCGCTTCGCCGCACCTACACCGTCAGTGAACTGACCGCGGAGATGCGCGGCGTGCTGACGGAGCACTTCACCGATATCTGGGTCTCGGGAGAGATCTCCGGCACCAAGGTTCCTCCCAGCGGACATTATTACTTCACGCTGAAGGACGAAAGCGCGCAGATCCGCGCCGTTTGTTACAAGATGACCGCGCGGTATTTGAAGTTCAAGCCGCAGGACGGCATCGCGGTGGTGGCGCGCGGGCGCATCGACGTTTACGATGCGCGCGGCGAAGTGCAGTTCATGGTGGATTCGCTCGAGCCTCTGGGTCACGGCGCGCTGCAGTTGGCATTCGAGCAATTGAAGAAGCGGCTGGCGGCGGAGGGGTTGTTCGAGGCGTCGCGCAAGCGGGCGATTCCGGCGCTGCCGGAGCGGATCGGCATCGTGACCTCGCCCTCCGGCGCGGTGATCCGCGATATCCTGCAAATCCTGGAGCGCCGCGCTCCCGGACGGCACATCCGAGTCTACCCGTCGCTGGTGCAAGGCGACGGCGCGGCCGAGCAGATCGCGGCGGGCATCGAGTATTTCAGCGAATCCGGTTGGGCCGAGGTGGTGATCGTAGCGCGCGGCGGCGGATCGCTCGAAGATCTGTGGGCTTTCAACGAGGAACGCGTGGCGCACGCCATCGCCGGGTGCTCCGTGCCGGTGATTTCCGCGGTGGGCCACGAAACCGATTTCACTATCGCGGATTTTGTGGCCGATCTGCGCGCGCCGACGCCTTCCGCGGCGGCCGAGCTGGTGATCGCCACGCGGCAGAGTCTGATCGAGCAGCTGGATGCGGGCGATTCGCGGCTGATCCAAAGTGTGCGCTTGAAGCTGGCGCTGTCGGCGCGGCGGTTGCACGGCGTGGAGGTCGATCCGGGGCGTTTGCACCGGGCCATCGGGAGGCGCATGCAGCGCGTGGACGAAATGGAGTTCCGCCTGCGGGAGACCGTGCGCGCCGTTGTGGACCTGCGCCGGCGGGCTCTTGAAAGCGTGTCCGCGCGGCTCCGTCAGCGCGACGTCCGGTTGCGGCTCGCCGAGGAGCGCCGGAGGCTCGAAGAAGCACGGCGCAAGTTGGAGATGCTCGAGCAGCGGGGCACGCAGACCATGCGGTTGCGGCTGAGCCGCGCGGCGGGGATGCTCGCGCCGCTCGAAGCGCATTTGAAGCAGTTGAGCCCGGTGAAGATTCTCGAGCGCGGGTATGCGATTGTGGCGCATCAGGGCCGCATCGTCAAGTCGCCCGCGGACGCGCCGGTGGGATCGGATGTGCGGGTGCGGCTGGCCGAGGGGGAACTCGGCGCGCGGGTTACTGAACATTAGCAGGGGCGAAGAACGTGTCGGCATGAGTGCCGACATGGCACGCACGAGTGCGTGCTCCACAGGCTAACCCGGGACGGTGGCTTCGGCTAGCCAATACATCTGCGGTTGCGCCACTGCGGTGGCGGGGAGAGCTCCGAATACACTGCCGTCCGCGCGCGTCAGATAGCGCTTCTCTGCCTCGGGACCGTTCATGGCCAGGATCTCGCGCACTTCCAGACCCACGCTCTTCAGGTAATCGGACTCGTCTCCTTCGGGGAGGCCGCCCAGCCACGGCTCATTCTCCAACAGACGCTTCCAACGCAGGAACGCTTCCTTGGGCGGCCCATCGGGAATTTTTCCCACGGGGACATTGGCCAGCATGGGTATCACTTTGGAGAACACGTAGTCGAAAACTACAGAGCTTCCGGGCGGCGAGTGGCTCGCGATCCAGCGGAAGGTTTCGCGGGTGACATCCTCAGGAAGGTACATCGTGACTCCCTCCCAAATGAAGAACGTCCTCTGCGCGGCATCGTAGCCGGTCCGCAGCAGCGCGTCCCCCGGCTTTTCGTGGAGGAAATCGAACGGCGTATACGTCAGATTCGCCGGCAGCGTGGCGATGATGCCGGGAATCAGTTCCTGAATCCGCCGCCGCTTGTACTCTTGCGTGGCGGGCCGGTCGACTTCAAACACGCGCACGTCCCGCAGCAGTTCCGTGAGCCGGTACGCGCGAGTGTCGAAGCCCGCGCCCAGGATCACCACCTGGCGTGCGCCAGAGCGAATCGCCTGCTCCAGTTTTCCCTCGACGAATCGCGTCCGCACCAGTAGGGTCCGCGCCGGGCCTGCCGCTTCCATGTTCGACAAAGCTTCTGTGTAGTCCTGATCCAGCGCCTGAACCACGCGCTGCTCGGCTAGCAGCTCGCGTTCCGAGGGGCCGATGACATGCTCGGCCAGCCAATCCGGATTGCGAACGGTGGGATCGGGGTCGCGGGCCCCCAGCGCGCGCGAGGCGGCGGCCCAGATGGAGGTTCGCGATGGCAGACCGCTGTCAGGTGTAACGCCCGGCGTTTCGCTCACGCTATTCCAACCTGTAGTTGGGAGCTTCCTTGGTGATGATCACGTCGTGGACGTGGCTCTCGCGCAAACCGGCCGACGTTAACCGCACGAAGCGGGCGCTCTCGCGGAGTTCGCCGATGGTGGCGCAGCCGCAGTAGCCCATGCCCGCCCGCAGGCCGCCCACCAACTGATACACCATGTCGGCCAGCACGCCTTTGTAAGGCACGCGGCCCTCGATGCCTTCCGGCACCAGCTTGCCGCTTGTGTCCTGCGCGTAGCGGGCACTGGTGCCCTCGCTCGACGCCTGGCTCATCGCGCCCATCGAGCCCATGCCTCGATAGCTCTTGAAGGTTCGGCCCTGATACAGAATCGTTTCGCCGGGACTCTCTTCGGTGCCCGCGAACAGGCTGCCGATCATCACGCAATCGGCGCCCGCCGCGATGGCTTTGGTGATGTCGCCGGAATACTTGATCCCGCCATCGGCGATGATGGGCACGCCGGAGCCCCTAGTTGCCTTGGAGCACTCAGCGATCGCAGTGATCTGCGGCACACCCGCGCCGCTGACCACGCGCGTGGTGCAGATCGAACCGGGGCCGATGCCGACCTTGATGCCGTCCACGCCCAGCGCGATCAGATCGCGCGTGCCTTCATAAGTCGCTACGTTGCCGGCGATCAATTCCACTTCCGGCAGCGCGCGCTTTACCGTCGCGACCGCGTCCATCACGCCCGCGCTATGACCGTGCGCCGAATCGATGGCCAGCACATCCACTTTCATGCGGACCAATTCCTGCGCGCGTTCCAAAAAGTCGCCGCCGGAACCGATGGCCGCGCCCACCCGCAGGCGGCCCTGCGCGTCCTTGGCAGCGTTGGGATACTTCAACTTCTTCTGTATGTCCTTGACCGTGATCAGGCCCTTCAGGTTGTAGTGCTCGTCCACCACCAGCAGCTTCTCGATGCGGTGCTGATGCAGGATGGCCTCGGCTTCTTCAAGCGTGGTGCCCACGCCGACCGTGATCAAGTTGTCCTTGGTCATTACGGCCGAGATCTGCAGATCGTAGCGGGTCTCGAAGCGCAGGTCGCGATTGGTGAGAATGCCCACCAGCTTGCCGTTCTTGGTGACGGGGATGCCGGAGATGCGGTAGCGCTTCATCACTTCGAGCGCGTCCGAGATCTTCTGTTCCGGGTCGATGGTCACCGGATCGACGATCATGCCGCTTTCCGACCGCTTCACGCGGTCCACTTCCTCGGCCTGCCGCTCGATGGTCATGTTGCGGTGGATCAGGCCCATGCCGCCTTGTTGCGCCAGCGCGATGGCCAGGTGCGATTCGGTGACCGTGTCCATGGCCGAGCTGACCACCGGGATGTTCATGCCGATCTTGCGCGTGAGCCAGGTCCGCGTGTCGGTCTGCGCGGGCACCACGTTGCTGCGCGCTGGGACTAATAATACGTCGTCGAATGTGAGACCTTCGGGGATCGTTTCAGGGATCATGCGGGGTTACCTTTGATGATACAGCACGGTCCCCGACGGTCGCGGATTGCCGAGTACTTCACTGCGCGTCGATCCGGGCCTTCGCGGCGCGGATGGCCTGCACCAGATGTTCCACTTCGTCCGCCGAGCGTCCGGCCAGGTAAGCGGTCAGGTGATCCACCCATTGCTCTCCGCCGGCGGGGAGCTGGGCGGCGAGCTCATTGGCAACGCGTTCCAACCGCTCCACGTCCTTCACCTGCAGCCTACTCTGGACGGCGGAAACCGGCACGTTGGCGCGCGCGGCGATGGTTTCCAAAACATCCTGCGCGGTGACGACGTTGGTGGCGGTTTCAGTTCGGCGCGCATGCGTTGCAGTGTTTCCCGCTCCCGCCGCTCCTCCTCCGCATGCGACTTGGCCTGGGTGAACTCGTGGTTCCCGACGGCATTCTCCATCTGCCGCACGATTCGCCGGATGCGTCTCTGGATCTCGGCGATGTCGGGAGGATCGCGCTCGCACCGGAGTTTGACGCGCGCGGCGGCTTCGTCGATCAGGTCGATGACGCGGTCCGGAAGCTGGCGATGCCGCAGAAACCAGCGCGAGGCGGAGACGGCGGCTTCGACAGCCTCATCCATGATGACGACTCCGTGGAATTTTTCGTACTGGCTCTTCACGCCCTTCACGATGGCGATGGCCTCGTCCTCTTTCGGCGGCAGCACGCTCACCACTTCGAACTGGCTCGCCAGCCGCGCGGCCCGCTCCTGCGTCAAGCGGAGGCCGAAGGGCGTTCCGGTCGCGATGCACCGCACTCCGCGGACCGGCGGGAGAGCAGGCAGCGCCTCCAGGGCGCTCCCGCCGACCCCTTTGCCGGCGAGATCGAATAACCCTTGCACATACAAAACCGAATTTTCGGGAAGGTTGACATCCAGGAGCCGGGAGTTGCGCCCCATCTCGAACAACGTGGCGGCGTCGAACGCCAGAATCTTCCGTTCGGTCAAGCTGGCGGGGGCAACGCCATCCGCGATTAGCTGCGCGAGGCCGCGCACGATCGCGCTCTTCCCAACGCCGCTTTCGCCGATCAGAACCACGTTGTTCCGGGTGCGGCGCGAGAGAATCCGGATCACGGATTCCATCTCGCGCTCCCGCCCGATCAACGGACCCGGAGCGCTGTCGCGCGCTTCCTCTGTCAGATCGTGAAAGCCTGGGGGAATTGCCACGGCAAACCTGGGCCGAGGCGCGTCGGCGGCCGAAGGATCGCTTCCTGCTCGAGTCCGGGAATCGTTACGCCGGCATCCAGCAGGATTTTCAAAGCAATGCCGCTTGTTTCTCGGAGCATGCCCTGCAGCAGGTGCGCGGGGCCGATATGATCCTGGTTCAAGCGCTTGGCCTCGTCGGCCGCGTGCTCCAGGACGCGTTTGCAATCCGCGCTCAAAGGGAGATCCACGGTCGTGGCGGATTTCTCCGGATGCGAGGACTGCTTTCGTATTCGCTCGCGGATCGCGTCTATGGCAGCCTGCGTTTTCAGTAAGCGCAGCGTCAACGGAGGATCGGCGTGGAAGATCCCGAGCAGCAAGTGCTCCGTGTCCATGCAGGGGCCGCCGAGCTGCGAGACTTCGTAGCGGGCGAAGAATACGGCTCTGCGCGCCGTCTCCGTGTATTGCTCGAACACCTTCTCAGGGTAAGAGTCCGGTCAACGGTATGCCAGCTTGGCCTTGCTCGCTTCTTCTTCCTTGATCCCCGCCCCGAACAAGCCCTCGAAGAAGCCTTCCTTCACCAGCCGGTCGACCGTGCCGTTGTCGATGACCTTGTGAAAATCGAAGGCCCTCAACTGCGCCCCCAGCTGTTCATCCACAGGATGATCGATCATGTAGCGGACCGCGGCGTTCAGTACGTAGGGGACTCGTTCGAACGTGTTGGTTTGGGCGTAGCGGTCGTAGACCCGAGCCAGATCCGCGGGATCGTCGTTGTTGTTGAACTTCAGGTACGCCTTGAGCGCGAAGGCCTTGTCGTCGTAGAAACGCTTGATCGCGTCCGCGTGGGCTTTGATCAACGCATCGACTACGCGCGCATTCGCCGCCGCCCAAGTCTTCCTGAATATGAAGACCGTAGGCGCATAGAGGTCGTCGTAATCGCTGGTGTTGGCGAGCGCCTTGTAGCCCTGCTGCTCCAACTTGAAATACACCGGAGCCGTAATCATGGTGGCCTCCACGCGCCCGCTGACCAGCGCCGCCGCGCGGCCGTTCACGTCCGTGCCGATGGGCACCCACTGCACGTCCTTCGGTGTCAGGCCGAACTTGCTCAACAGGCCGACGGCGTAGTTGTAAGGCGCGTCGCCGATCTGGCTCACGCCCACGCGCTTGCCCTTCAGATCGCGCGCCGAAGCGATGGACTTCGCGGCCATCAATGCGAACAGGCTCTTGCGGTACGGGCTGGCCAGCATGATCAGGGACCCGTCCTTGGAGGCGGCCGTCATGGCCTGCTCCAGCGGATAGGTGGTCATCACCGCTTCGCCGCTGACCAGCATCGCGATACCGGCGGGGTGAACCCCGAATACCGCGTTCACGTCCAGGCCGTACTTCTGGAAATAACCGCCCTCAAGCGCGATGTACATGGGCCAGGAAGTGCCGGTGCGCGTCGCGTAGTTGATGGTGATTTTCTGGAGAGGCGAGGTCTGCGGCCAGGCCGTTGGCGCCGTCAAGACTCCGGCCAGCAAAACGAATCGGGCGATGCTTGTGCGCACCGCGCTATTGTATCGCGCCGGGCGCAGGCCCGCGTCCGCCGCGCCCGCCTGGGGGGTTCCCCACGCCGTCAGCGCCGCCGCGCCCGCCAGGAGGACTCGAGTTGTAAAGCTTAAGGTTTCCCGGTCCTTCCTTCACCGTATAATCCACGGGCACTTCAAAAAACGTGCGCAGCGGATCGGCCCGCACGATATTCGTCAGCCGGTACACCTGCTCGCCGGTGCGCGGATCGTTGTGCTTGGTCATCACCGTCATCTTGAGGTCCGGCGAATACCAGGTCTCGCTGATCACTTCGATGGGCCGCTCATTGCCGATCTGACCGGCGGGGATGGTTTGGGTCACGCGCGTGCCCTGAGCTTGCACGCCTTCGACCATCTGCGTGCCCAGGGACTCGCTCTTGGAGTTGACCTGCCCGAATGCGGAAGCCTTGGCCTCGCGCGCGGCGTTCTCCGCCTTTTGCACGGCCAAGGGAACCGGTGAGGGCAACCCCCTCGCGCCAGGCGTCTTGGTCGCCGTTCGCCGCGCGGGATACAACGTGTAGCCCACGCCCGCCACCGGATCGGAAATGAAGACGGTCTGCGGCATCTCCACGCCCGGCGCCAACTTCGCCAGCGCCGCCATCGTCTCCTCCCGGCGCTCCCGCCCCTCGCTGTCGCGATACACCATCGACGAGGACCGCTCCACGATGCGATTACCGTCCCCCAGCATCTGCGTGGATTCCGTCACCGCCTCGGCCGAGTACGGCGCGTTCTTCACGGGAGTCCTGCCGATCGCCTGCAACCTGGTCATGGTCTTTTCTGCCGCTGCTAGTTCCTGGGCCACCCGGGCTTGTTCCTGAGCCGCCCTGGCGCGCGCGGTCGCGAGTTTAGCGGCGTCCGCAGCTGCTTCGGGCGTCTGCGGCGACTGCGCCGCCAGCACTGAAATCATCGCCACCGTCAGACCTGCCAACCAAAATGTTCTCATTGGACTTTCTCCTGATGAATCATTGCGACTGTTCGAAACTCACAAACCGGATGGCCCGCGCCATCCCCTCTTCGCCGATCAACACGTCGGCCAAAACCGGCTCTTCCAGGCTTTCCTCGCGCACCGGCAAGCCCACCACGCGCATGGCCGACGCGGGCAAGCTTACGCGCACCAATTCTCCGCGCTCGAACGGCGGCGGCGCGTCCAGCAACGGAAAGAACGGCGTATCGATTTCTTCCGGAGCCGCCGCTTGAATCGCCTCCGCGCGAACCGCACGCCGCGGCGGGTCTGCCGGCTTCAGCGGTTCCGGCGTCCGCACGGCAACCGCCATGCCCGCTCGCGACGGAGAAACTCTCGGATGCGGATGCCGCCGCCCCGCAACCGCCACGAAAGCCGCAATCACCACCGCGGCCGCGATGGCCGCTCGCCAGGCCACGCGTTTCCGATGCCGCCGGCGCAACGCTTGGAGCAACCGCACCTCAACACGCGCGGGCGCTTGGCAGCCGGAATCGTGCTCCCCCAGCGCCTGCAAAACCTCTGCCAGCCGATCATCGTCCATGGACACACACTCCCACCGTGCCCAGCTTCTGCTTCAGCAGCGCCCTGGCCCGATTCAGCCGCGAGCGCACCGTACCCACCGGACATTCCAGCGCCGCCGCCGCTTCTCCATAACTCAAGTCCTGCAGATCGCACAAGACCACTACTTCGCGATACACCGCCGGCAGACGCAGCACGGCGCTGCGCACTTGCTCGATGGTCTCGTGCCGCGTTAAATCCCCCAGAATGTCCTCGCCGCTGGCGCAGTCCGCGCCGTTGGCATCGATGCTCGATGCGCGATCCCGCTCCAGCCGCCGCAGGACCAGCTTGCGCGCGATCCCGTACAAAAAGGCCGCGACGGTTCCCCGCGCTTCCTCATACCGCGACCCCGCGCCGAGCACGGCCAGAAACGTCTCTTGCGTCACGTCCTCGGCGGCCTCCACGCTTCCGGTCATCTGCATCGCAAAACGGTAGATCCCGCCCTGCCGCCGCCGGTACAGCGCCGTGAACGCTCCTTCGTCGCCCGCGAGCGCCTGCCGCAACAGTATCGGGTCGGTGACCATCATCGCTTCCGTGAGTATTTCCGTGCGCACGCGAATAAGGTTCCACAAAATCGTTGCGGCTGGGAACGCTTAGAGCATCCCGGGTAAAGGGGGTATTTACTTGACTCAGGTGGCCCCAACCTGTAGCATGGCCGGCTGTGGAGGAGTATCCCCGGAGTCTGGCCGATTTCGAGGCTCGGTTC
>Ga0209517_10005770_pt1 | contig 15579 bp, 17 predicted proteins | sample PeaSoiMetSII2010_FD_187695 | JGI IMG/M metagenome (GOLD analysis project Ga0209517, IMG submission 187695) | Peat soil microbial communities from Weissenstadt, Germany - SII-2010 (SPAdes) (version 2) | ecosystem: Environmental > Terrestrial > Soil > Wetlands > Peat | place: Germany... | reverse complement strand
CGCGACGCCGCCTGGACGCATCCAATCGGCTGCGAAGAAACACAAGTAAACAGAAGCGACCGTTCAACCGCCCGGTTCCGAGAACTTAAGACTCAGCCGGCGGCCACGGGCGGAGCGGCGCCAAAGGACTGAAGCGCCAGGTAGGCGAGTCCGAAGCGTTTGATGTTGTCGAGTTGCTTCTCAAAGTGGTCCCCGTGGCCTTCTTCGTCGCCCACGAGATTCTCGAAGATGTGCTTGGAGGCCGCGTCGGCGTGGGCCCCGCACTCCTGCGCGGCGCGATTGTAGTCGCGGGCGCTGGCCTGCTCCATTTCGATGGCTTTGGCTAACATCGCCGCCGGGTCGGTGATCTTCTCGACCGCGCACGCCGGCGCCATCTCGACCTCGCCCTTCAGAAAGAGAATCCGCTCCGCCAGCGCTTCCACGTGGCCCATTTCGACGATGGCCGTGCGCTTGAACAGTTGGGCGAGCGGGCTGAAGCCCTGATCGTCCAGGTGGAAGTGAAAGTACATGTACTGATGGACGGCTTGCAGCTCGTCAGCCACGGATTTGTTCAATAGCTCGATGCTTGTATTTGACATAAACAACTCTGAAAACACGATTATACCTTGGCGGGTGCGGCCGGTGACACTCGGCAAATAGAAGTTTGCCTGCGCACCCGCCGCGCATTTGACAGCCTGTATCAAAAATGGTACTGTGACGTTGCCGCGCGATTCTACTTCTCCGAGACAGGCCGGGAACCCGTGCGGGAATGGAGCGACCTGACCCGCGGCCGGGCGGCCCGCGCTCCGTCTGCGTGACTGGAGAACAGATGGCGCGTGGAGAAAGCGCATGAAAAAGAAAAACATTGGATCCTCCTTCGACAGTTGGCTCAAAGAGGAAGGCATCTACGAAGAGGTCACCGGGACCGCCATCAAGCGCGTTCTCGCCCGCCAGGTGGAAGCCGCGATGAAAGAGGAGAATGTTACCAAGGCCGAAATGGCCCGCCGCATGCACACCAGCCGCGCCGCGCTCGACCGCCTGCTCGATCCCGAAAACGATGCCGTGACCCTGAGCACCCTGCAGAAAGCCGCGACGGCCGTCGGGCGCGAAATCCGCCTGGAACTGGTTTAGAGGGGAACCGGTAGCCCATCCGTCCCGCGCCCACCTTGCCGTTAAACCTGATACAACAGAGTGCATGGCACAGGAATCGACGGACCGCCGGCAGTTTCTGAAGGCGGCGGGAGGCGTTGCGCTTGCCTCCTCGTTTTTCACGGGCAACGTTCGGGGCGCGAACGACCGGGTAAACGTCGCGTTCGTCGGCGTCGGCCGCATGGGCTCGGGAAATATCGGGTATGCCGCCAAGGCGCCCGGATTCCAAATCGTCTCCGTCTGCGATGTCTATCAGCAGGCGTTGGAGAAGGCTCAAGCCCAGGCCAGGCGGCTGGGTTTCGAAGAGGTCAAGGCGGTGAAGGATTTCCGCGAGATCCTGGCGGACAAGTCCATCGACGCCGTTTCCATCGCCACGCCCGACCACTGGCATGCCTACCTCACGGTGGAAGCCTGCAAGGCCGGCAAGGACGTGTGGGTGGAGAAGCCCGCCTGCGTCTACGTGGAGGAAGGGCCCAAGATGGTGGAAGCGGCGCGCAAGTACAAGCGCGTGGTGCAGGCCGGCACCATGCAGCGCTCGGGCGGGTTCTTTCAGAAGGCGCGCGAAATCGTCAAGAGCGGCGAACTGGGCGGCATCAGCTTTTGCCGCACCTTTCAAGCCGCGTCGGACAAGAAGGAAGGGTACGGCAATCCGCCCGATTCCGATCCGCCTCCGGGCCTGGATTGGGATCTCTGGCTGGGGCCGGCGCCCAAGCGTCCCTTCAACGCCAACCGCTGGGGTGTTGGCGAGAAGCGCTGGTCCACCTTCCGCTATTTCTGGGACTACGCGGGCGGCGCGATGACCGACTGGGGCGTGCACCTGCTGGATATCGTCCAGTTCGCTTTCGACGAGACCATGCCCGTTTCGGTATCGGCCCAGGGCGGAAAGTTCTATGTTAACGACAACACGGAGACGCCCGATACCATGCTGGTAACTTACCGGTACCCCGGCTTTATCGGCTCCTACGAGAGCCGCACCGTCAATCCGTATCCGCTGTATGGCGATACCTACGGCACGTCGTTTCACGGCGCCAACGCGACCCTCATGGTGAATCGCGACGGCTATTCCCTTTTCCCCAACGCCAAGGGCGCGGAGCCAGTGGTGGAGCGGAGCAAGGAAATGGCGGACATGAACGTGCCTCACTGGAAAAATTTCCTGGAGTGCCTGCGCACACGCGCAAAACCGGTTTCCGATATCGAGACCTGCGTGCGCAGCACCACCACCTGCATATTGGCCAACCTGGCGATGCGTCACGGCATGACGCTGGATTGGGATGACCAGGCGTTCACCGTCAAGCAGCACGAGGTGAAGCCGTTTTTGAAAGCGAAATATCGTTCCCCGTGGAAGCTGGAGGTCTGACAATTTATGAAATGGTTCCTACTCACTGTTACCGCGCTCGCGTGCCTGACGGCGGCCAGCGCTCAGAATCTGACCGGCCGATGGACCGGACCAGGTTCGACCGCCGACGACGGCCAGGAGTTCGTGCTGGCCATTACGCAGGCGGCCGACGGCTCGCTGACCGGCTATGTTCAGGGGCCGCGAGCTGACGACCGCATCGTGGGCGGCAAGGTAGACGGCAACAGCCTCACGATCGATGTCGAGCGCGCGGGCCGCGGCGGCGCTATCCAGAAGCTGACCTACACCGGCACCGTGGATGGCGGAAAGATGAAGCTGACGCTTCCCGTGCCCCCAGGCCGGGGCGGCGCCGGCGCCGCGGGCCGGGGTCCCGCTCCCGGAGGAGCGCCTCCCCCCGGCGGACGGCCCGGAGGAGGACGCGGTGGCCAGCCGCAGGTAGTCGAATTGAGCCGTGTCTCGACCGAGGCGCCCAAGCCGCTGCCGCCCCGTCCAGCCCCGGTCTCCCTCCCGATGCCCGACCCGGTGAAGTCCAACGGCCTCGCCAAGACTCCGCCGATGGGTTGGAATAGCTGGAACAAGTTCCGCAACCAGGTGAGCGACAAGATGATCCGCGAGATGGCCGACGCCATCGTCAAGAGCGGAATGGCCAAGGCGGGATACGTCTACGTCAACATCGACGACACCTGGGAGGCCGCGCACCGCGACGCCAACGGCAACATCGCCACCAACAATAAATTCCCCGATATGAAGGCGCTGGCCGACTACGTCCACGGCAAGGGGCTCAAACTGGGCATTTACTCGGGGCCCGGGCCCAAGACCTGCGCGGGCTACGAGGCCAGCTACCAGCACGACGAACAGGACGCCAAGACTTTCGCCTCGTGGGGCATCGACTACCTCAAGTACGACTGGTGCAGCGCCTCGCAGGTTTACGACGACAAGCAGGCCACCATGGCTGCGGCCTACGCCAAGATGGGGACTGCCCTGCTGAACTCCGGCCGCAGCATCGTCTACAGCTTGTGCCAGTACGGCAACCTGGACGTCGGCGAATGGGGCGAGCGCGTGGGCGGCAATCTCTGGCGCACCACCGGCGACATCAGCGACCGCTGGGAATCCATGAACAATATCGGATTCAACCTGCAACCCGGCCGCGAGAAATTCGCAGGCCCCGGACACTGGAACGATCCTGACATGCTCGAAATCGGCAACGGCGGCATGACCGACACGGAGTACCAGACTCACATGAGCTTGTGGTGCCTGCTGGCCGCCCCGCTGCTGGCCGGCAACGACATTCGCGACATGAAACCCTCGATCGCCGAGATCCTCATGAATAAGGAAGTCGTCGCGGTGGACCAGGACAAGCTGGGCAAGCAGGGTCTCCGCGTCTCGAAAGCGGGCGACCTGGAAGTGTGGGCCAAGCCGCTGGCCGATGGCGGCCACGCCGTGGGTCTGTTCAACCGCGGCGAGAGCGCGGCCAAGGTGACGGCCAAGTGGAGCGACCTTGGCGTGAGCGGTTCGCACAAGGTGCGGGACCTCTGGAAACATGCGGACCTCGGCAAAATGGCCGACGCTTATTCCGCTGATGTGCCGTCGCACGGCGTAGTGATGATCAAGATCGCTAAATGAACGTCGAGTGGTTCCGCAAGTTGTGCATGTCGCTTCCTCACACCACCGAGGAGGTGCTGTGGGGAGGCGACCTGGTCTTCAAAATCGGCGGCAAGATGTACGCCGTGGCGGTGCTCGACCCAGGGCCCGTTTGCATGTCGTTCAAGTGCTCGCCGGAGGAGTTCGCGGAGCTGGTGGAGCGTCCGGGGATCATACCGGCGCCCTACTCGGCGCGCTACCATTGGGTGGCGCTGGAGAGCGAAGATGCGCTGCCGAGGGCGGAGATCAAGCGGCTGGTAAAGCAGGCGTACGACCTGGTTTTCGGGAAATTGCCGAAAAAGAAGCAGGCCGCGTTGCGGGGTTGAAGCCTAGATCCGGAAGCCAGCGAGAGTGTGCTAAACTATTTGGATAGAAGGGTTTGACCAGTGGCAATAATTTCGACTCCAATCAGCGGGCAAGAGCGGGCGAAGCGGGAGCAGGCATTCGTAACAACCGTCGCCAACCTTCGAATCGAGGATTTCCATTTGGATGACGAATCGAAGCGCATCTTCCAACAGCACACGGATGGCGAGATCAGCTTTGAAGAGTTCCGGGCCGCGATAGATCAGTTGAATGAGCGACGATTCGGACCCGTATCTGTATCCCGGAACGGACGTTCTTAAGAACGTTCCAGGTCTTCGTGACTCGGAGCAATTAGCCGCCTTCGAAGCCCTCAACACAGGTGCCCGCTCGTATGAACTCCTACAGAGTCCAATTGCGGGCGGGTTCGACATCGCGCACCTGAAGGCCATTCACAAACACATTTTTCAGGACGTCTTTACGTGGGCGGGAGAATTTCGCACGACCGTGCTGGGTAAGGCGGAGTACCTTGGGCAGCATCCGGCCTGGTTCACGGCCCCCCGGCCTCCTCGAGCACGAGGCAGAACGGATCTTCGAGTGGCTGCATCGGGCGAATTTGCTCCGTGGGCTCCGTCGGGTCGAGTTCGCTCGCCAAGTTGCTCAATTGCTTGCAGCGGTGAATCAACTTCATCCATTCCGGGAGGGGAACGGTCGAACCCAGAGGCTCTTCATAGATGCGCTTGCGCGGCGGGCGGGACACGAACTGTGTTTCGACGTGGTTAGCAGGGAACGGATGGTTCGGGCGAGTATCGAGGCGAATAACGGCTATCTCGGAATGATGACGCGGATGTTCGAAGAGATCACCGACGCGGACCGGATTCAGCCGTTACGCCGAGCCATCGCTTTCCTTTCCCGTGAGAAGTTCAATTGCAACGAAACGTACATCGCGACGACGACGGTGGGTCAGAGTTACGAAGGCACGCTAGTCGGGCGCGACGGCGAGGCGTTCATGATGCGGTCGGATGATGATCGGATTCTCGTTGGTCGCGCGGTCGATGTAGATCTGGCGGCGCGAAGCGGAGAGCGTACTGCATTTCGTGCCGCGACGTCAGGGCCGGCCCCATTCCCCAAATGACAACCGGCCCGCCCGCCGGCTTGTGGTACAATTCTGCACACTTGTGTGAATTGGACCTCCCTCACCTCAGAGGAGTTGATAGGGGCCTGTGTCGAAACTGGCGACCCGGCCGCGTGGGAAGAGTTCGTGCGGCGGTTCCGTCCGGTGATCGCGGGCACAGTCATGCGGACTGTGCGGCGGTTCGGCGAACGCGCGCCGGAGCTCATCGACGACCTGATTCAGGAAACCTATCTCAAGATCTGCGCCAACCGCTGCCGAATCCTGCGTGAGTTCAAGCCTCAGGCTGCCGAGGCTGTCTTCGGCCTGCTGAAGACGGTGGCCTTCAGCGTGGCCCAGGACCACTTCCGGGGTGACCTCGCGGCCAAGCGGGGAGCCGGACGGCGGGAGGCTACGCTGGAGACTTACACCGAGAGCGCGGTTGCTGGACGCGAAGGCCTGCCGCAAGTGGAACGGGAGATTCTGCTGCGGGAGATCGACGAGCACCTGGCAGCCGTGACCGAACCCGCCGCGCGCGGCCGCGACCGGCAGATCTTCTGGCTGTACTACCGGCACGGGATGACGACGCGCGCCATCGCCCTGATACCGGGTATCGGCCTGACTCAGAAAGGCGTGGAGAGCGCCATCCAGCGCCTAACGAATCACGTTCGAGCGCGTCTGGCGGAAGTAAAGCTGAGAAGCCCGGAAGGAAAATCCTCGGCAACCTCGTTATAGGAGATGTAGTTTGGTAGAGCCCGACACTGGACATTTGACGGCGGACGAGATTGCGGGCCTGATCGGTTTCGACGGGCCGGGAACAATGCCGGAGGAGCGGGCTGATCATGCGCGTTCGTGTGACATTTGCAGACGGATCATCGGGATGCATCAAGAAGAAGACAGTCGGCTGCGGCGTCTTGCCGGAGGCCCCCGAGGAGCGCCCGGGTTGAAGTGCCCCGCACCGGCGGAATGGGCGTCGCTGGCGGCCGGATTGGCCGAAGCCGGACGCAGGGATGAGCTGTTGGCTCACGCCAGCCAGTGTGACGCCTGTGGAGCGGTGCTGCACTCGGTGGTGGAGGATTTCTCGGAGGACATGACGGACGCGGAATCACAAGCGCTGAAAGCTCTGGAGAGCGCGAAGCCGGAGTGGCAGCGCGATGTGGCCCGCCGCATGGCCGATCGCTCGCGGAGCCGGCCAACCTACATCCGGACCTGGCTGGCCCGCGCGGCGGCGGTGCTGGTCGCGGCCGGCGCGGGATGGCTGGCGTGGAATCAGTGGATGGCGAGCGACCCGGCCCGCCTGATCGCCAGCGCGTACACCGAGCAGCGGCCCTTCGAGTATCGGATGCCCGGCGCCGCTTACGCGCCGGTGCGCCAGGAGCGGGGCGTGACCTCGGCGTTTCAACGGCCGCAGGCGCTGAACGACGCGATCTCCAGGATCGGCGGCGAACTGAAGAAGAATCCGGAGGGCGTGAAGTGGATGGAATTGTCGGCGCGGGCGGAAATGCTGGAACGGGATCCGGAGGCGGCCATCGCCACGCTGCAGCACGCCCTGGAACAGAAGCCCGACGATGCGGACCTGCTGGCGGATCTCGGCGCGGCGTATGCGCTGCGCGCGGACGATCGGAACCGGGCGGTGGATTACGGCTACGCCATCGACTATCTCAATCGCTCGCTCCAGAAGAAACCCAATTCCGCGGAGGCGGTGTTCAACCTGGCCCTGGTCTACGATCGGATGAACGCATATCAGCTTGCCATTGACGAGTGGCAGCAGTATCTGAAACTGGATGCGGGCGGGGCGTGGCGGGAGGATGCGCAGCGCCGCCTCAGCGAGCTGGAGCAAAAAAAAAAGTCCGGCAGCAAGCCTTAGATCGGATTTCCGATAAGAACCCCGAAGCGCTGTTGCGCAGAGTCGAAGCGGGCGAACCAATGGAGCCGGAAAGCTACCTCGACGTGGCCGTGACGGAGTGGCTGCCGCGGCGGTGGGACAGCGGTAAGTACGAGAGGGTGCTGAGCGCGCTGGCTGCCGGTTTCGAACAGCGCCACGGCGATCGGTGGCTGCGCGATGTGCTGGCTGCGAGGCGAAGCGAGAGGCTGGCCGCGGGGCTGGCGGCGCTGGCCGAAGCGGCGCGGGCGAATCTGGCGGATGAGTCGGATCGCGCGCTGGCGAAGGCTGGGGTGGCGGCGGATGAACTACGGGCGGGTGGCAGCCGGGCCGGCGCGCTCCGCGCGAAATTCGAGCAGACATACGCGCTTCATCGGAGCGTAAGGTCGGCGGCTGAATGTGTCGAGAAGGCAGTTGCGTTGGAGCGCGAGGCGGAGGCGATGAAGTATTCCTGGATTCTCGGTCAGGCGATTCTTGAACAGGGGAACTGCCGTTCGCTCCTGGGCGATTCCGGCGTAGCGCACCGTGATATGGCCCGCGCGCTGGTGCTGGTTCGTAACGCCGGCTACCGTGACCTCGAACTGCGCGCGGCCGGCATTCTCGCAAACGCTCAGACCTCTGCTGGAAACCTGCTGGCTGCCTGGAACCTCGGCAGGGAGGGACTGGCGAAATACTGGAGCGGATCTTATCCTGGTATTCGCGCTCAGCAGATCTACTTTAACCTGGTGCGCTCGGCTGAGAGCCTGGACCTTCGCCGGACGGCCTACGTGTTCGAGAGCGCAGCAGCCATGGCGATCGCTGAGACCCCGCGCCGCCGCACGGAGGCTACAACCAGGGCGCATCTTGCCCAGTTGGCGGTCGAGGTGGGCCGGCCGGTTGAGGCGAAGGCGGAGTTCGATCTGGCCGGAAAGCTGTTCGATCAACTGCGGCAGGTGTCCGATAGGGCAAATCGCGTGGCGGCAGAGCTGTCTCACGCCCAAGCCGAAATCGCCGCGGGCAGCCCTCAAGCCGCGCTGCAGCGCCTGGAAGCGTTCCGCCCTTTTGCCGAGAACGGTAATTCCGCCCAGGATCGGATCAACTTCCAAGAGGCTTTGGGAGATGCGCTCCATCGGTGCGGTAGGCCAGACGAGGCGGAAACCGCATACCGGCAGGCGATCGCTTCGAGCGAGCATCGCCTCGAAACGATCCGGGGATTTCGAGAGCGCGCTCAACTCATACTGGCCGCTGACAAAGCGTATCGCGGTCTCGTCGAGCTTTTGTGGGAGCGAGGGGATCGGGCTGAAGCGCTTCGTCTCTGGGAATGGTTTCGTGCCAGTGAAGAGCCGGGACAGCGTAGCGGGCCGGACCTCGACCGGCGGCGGACGCAACTCCGGAACGAGTCGTTCCTGACCTATGCCGTTTTGCCGGGCGGCCCCGTGGCATGGCTGTTCGATGACCGTGGGATCGAAGGCTGGCGCCTCGACGTGAAGCTGGAAGAGCTGGAAACCGTGGCTTCTCGCTTCCTCCGGGAATGTGCGGAACCGACATCGGACCGGCGGGCGGTCCAACGTGACTCGAGACAGCTCTTCGATTGGCTGCTCGCGCCCATTGGCCATCGTCTCGATCCGGCCAGAACGCTGGTGATCGAATCGGATGGAGCGACCGGCGCAATTCCCATGCAGGCGCTGATGGACGAAAATCTCCGGTACCTGGGAGAGCGATTCGCCATCGCGGTAGCCGGCGGCCTGGCGGATTATCAGCGCCGGGCGACGGTTGGACCGGTGAGTGCCGACGCGACGGCACTGGTCGTTGCGAGTCCCGCCCTTGGCGATGAGACCTCCAGGACCTTTCCGCCTTTGGCCGGTACCATGCGTGAGGGCCGGTCTGTTGTAAAACGATTTCGCGGCTCGGTACTGCTTACCGGCGAGCAGGCGACTCTGGGAGCGGTGGAGCACTACCGCCCGGGCATCGAATTGTTCCATTTTGCCGGCCACGGATTCAGCAATGCCGGCAACGGGGGCTTGTTGCTTTCGCCGGACGAGGGCGACTCGGAGGGGGCCGGAGTATTGGACGGGGCGCGGATGGCGCAGCAGGACTGGAGCCGCTGCCGGCTTGCGGTGCTCTCCGCGTGCTCCACAGGCACGGGCGAAGCCAGAGGGCCGGTAAACCCGGAGAGCCTGGTACGGGGACTTCTGTGGGCCGGTGCGGCACGCGTCGTAGCATCCCGTTGGAACGCGGATACACAGAACGGGGCGCTGTTCATGGATGAGTTCTACACCGGCCTGCTTTCTGGGAAGGACGTAGCCGCGGCTCTCCAACTTGCGGCGCGCCGCTTCCGCCAAGATCCAGCGACCAGCCACCCCTATTTTTGGGCGGGATTCCAGAGCTTTGGAACCCGCTAGAACCGTAACCACCAAACCAGCGGATGGAGAAGAGCAGTGGACACTCAAGAGAATTCTCAACACAACGGATCCGGGAAACTCAACGTGATCTTTCACGGGGCATTCACGTTCGATCAACGCACAGAACCGAATCGACTCCTGGCCTTGATGCCCAAGATTCCGCGCCACGTCTATCGTGCGGGAAGCTGGCTGGCCGAGACGGACCTTCGAGGCCGGACCCAGTCGGAAGAAGTCGTTTATGAGCTGTCGGGCGTGAAGCCGGGCGCCGGCAAGTTTAGCCCTGAGCAGCATCAGAATGTGATGCTGAAGCCGCAGCCGCAAGAGAAACCGGCGGTGGCCCCTTATGCCACGCTGAAATTTCCACTCCCCAAGCAAATCACGTCTTTGCAGGTGGCGGAGATCCCCCGCGCCGCGTTCACCCACCCCGAATACCTGCTGGTAGACACTGATCCCCAGCACATTGCAACCGTGCAAGTCTTCACCTATGACATCCTGGACGAGAATGCGCTGTCCCTCAAGGCGCAAGACGGGGACGGCCATTACTGGGAGCCGGTCTTCACCGGAGACTACATCAACCTGCACATCTTCGCCGCCGAGGACCACTACCATAAGCCTTCCAATGCCCAGGAAGACTTCAACCAGTGCGTTAGCCTGCTCGGCGGAGTGAAACTGAGGCTGCAGACGCGATCGCTCCATACGAGCGGGATCCTGGATGCCGGGCAGTTGCCGCCTGGAGTAGCCCCGGAGGAGACCGAGACCCTGGCGCTCCGCACCCTGCGCATGGCCCGGCTCGGGCGTCTGGTTAGCCAGAACGGCGACGCCAACCTGGCGTGGTACGGGAACGACGCGCTGGACGGCGATGTGGAAGCCTGCGGTCCGGTTATAAGTTGACGTGAACGATGGAACAACATCGGGAGGTAATGAGATGAACGGACAAAACACACCGGGAATTGCGTACGATTTGAAGGGAGCCAAGGAACAGGCGGTAAAGCTCCTGCTCCGTCCGAACAGCAATGTCGTCGGAATCGGTATCGGGAAGAAGGTCAAAGACGGCCAGGCGACACCAGAGGACTGTGTACGGGTCTACGTTGTATCGAAAATCGGCCCGAACGATTTGAGCCCTAATTCCCTGGTGCCATCGAATTTTCTGGGCGTTCCGACGGACGTGATTGAAGTCGGGCACTTCGGACGGAAGGGACACCACACCCAACCCAGAGAAGACACCACCCCGCGGCCGGGTTCTCCGATCCGGGTCAAAACCAACGCCCCCAACGTAAACGAAGGACAGAGGGGCACGCTGGGCGCGGTGGTCACGGACGGCACCCGCCAGTACATACTCAGTTGCAATCACATCCTGGCGGTGAACGGCCGGGTACCCAAGGAAGCCAATATCGTTTCCGCGGAATTCGTCGGCACGGAGGATACGATCGCCGAGCCTGGCTCTTTCATCGAGTTCCAACGCGACGGCGGCAACTCCGTGGATTGCGCGGTGGCTCCGCTGCCCGCGCGCACCATCGTGCAAGCAACATTCACGGATGGCCTCGGGTTGAGTCCCGATGGTCCGGCCGACCCCCAGCCCGACATGAAGGTGACTAAATTCGGAGCGGTCACCGGCCGCACTTATGGAACTATCGCGGATATCGACGCCGATCTGTATGTCGACTACAGCTTCGGCACGTTCCGCTTCGATCACCAGGTCATGATCGATGGCGGGAGCGACACTATCCTCTTCGCCGCAGCCGGAGATTCCGGCTCTATCGCCGCGGACACGAGTACCAAGCGGGCGACCGCCACGGCCATGATCTTTGCCGCATCGGGCCGATTCGCCGTGGCGTGTCCGTTGAAATTGGCGCTGGAGAAACTCGCGGCGGAAGCCAAGGTCAACAAACTGTCCGTGGTGGTCTGAACCGCGCGGCAAAAGGAAACCGCCGCGACTTCTCGTTCTTTCTGGCATAAGGTCCGTCACCACAAGGAGGAGATGAATGGCCGCGTTCGACATACCACGCCCTCGAAGGTCTGCGTCTTCGGGGGAAAGCTCCGTCGAGCCGGCCGCGTCTCCTCAGCCAAGCGGCGCCGATACGCAAGCCGCCGACTCCACCATCACCGGTGACCCCGACACCAGTCCCCTCCCGCTCGTCAGCGAGCCAGCGCCGCTCCGATGGGGCCATCTGGAGCACCTGGAAAAAATAGGCCGGGGCGAGTTTGGCGAGGTTTATCGTGCCTGGGATGTGCAGTTGGAGCGGGAAGTTGCCCTGAAGCTCAGCCGCGCGGACCGCCGCTTCCAGGCGAGCGGCTCCTGGGGCGGTCTCCAGGAAGCGCGACTGCTCGCGCGCGTCCGGCACCCCAGCGTGGTCACGGTCTATGGTGCGGACCATTGCGAAGGCCGCTTCGGAGTTTGGATGGAGTACATTCGCGGGCGGACCCTGGAAGCCCTCCTGAAACGCAAGGGAACGCTGGCAGCGCGCGAGGCGACTCTCATCGGCCTCGACTTGTGCGCCGCCGTGGCCGCCGTCCACGGTGCGGGACTGTTGCACCGCGACATCAAAACCAAGAATGTCATGCGCGAGCGCGGCGGCCGCATCGTTCTCATGGACTTCGGTCTGAGTCAGGATATCCTGAGCTCGAGCCGGGCCGCCCGGGAAATCTGCGGCACTCCGGTCTACATGGCGCCGGAATTGCTTTGGAGGGAGCAGGCCACGGTCCAGAGCGACATCTATAGCATCGGAGTTTTGCTGTATCACCTGGTTACGGGATGTTACCCGGTGGAAGCTCGCAACCTGGCGGAGGTGCGACAGGTCCACGAGCGCGGAGAGACCATACCGCTCTGTGACCGCCGCGCCGGCCTGCCGGAGCCATTTCTCTGGACGGTGGATCTGGCGCTCGCGCCGGACCCGGCCGACCGATTCGCCAAGGTGGGGCAAATGTTCGAGGCGTTGAAAGCGTCGCTCGACCTGTCCTGACACGCTGCTTCGTCTGTCCCCCTGTTTTATGATGGGGTGCGTGAGTCGCCGCATTCTGTTACTCCTCGCGTCGGCGGTTCTGCTGATGGGCTGGTTCTCGCCGGAGATCTCCGATACGGATTTCTGGTGGCACCTCAAGACGGGACAGTACATCTTCGAACACCACGCGCTGCCCGTGCCCGATCCGTTCGCCTACACCACGTCCATGGGCGGCCCAGCCTATTCCGGCGAGGAGCGCACGCGCTACTTCAACCTCACGCACGAGTGGCTGACCCAGTGGCTGTTGTACGCCATCTACCGCGCCGCCGGTTTCCGAGGCGTGGTTGTGGTTCGCGCCGCGATGCTGACCGCGTTCTGCGGCATCGCCGGGCTGATCGCTTACCGGCGGTGCGGCGGCTTCTACCGCGCTCTGGGCGTTGCATTGGCCGCGGCCGGAGTGGCCGCCGGGTTCGCCCTCGACCGTCCATTCATCGTCACGTTTGTGCTGCTGGGGGCGACTATCGCCATCCTGGAGTTCAACCGCCGGCTTTGGCTGCTCCCGCTGGTGCTCGCGATCTGGGCCAACTGCCACGGCGGCTACTTCCTGGGATGGGTGGTGATGGGCGCATATTCCGCCGAGGCCATTTTCCTGCGGCTGTGGAAGAAGCCGCTGGCCGATGACCGCCGGCTGTGGATTGTGTGCGCTGTTTCCATCGCGGTCTCCGGCCTCAATCCCAACGGCTACCGCATCCCCTGGATTCTGGCGGCCTACCGCAACAGCTATCTCACCTCCCGGCTGATCGAGTGGGCGCCGCCCAGCCTGTGGCCTCCGCACTGGTACGGAGTGCTGCTGTTCGCGGCGGCGGCGGTGCTGGTGTGGGCGCGGCGCCGCGTGCGCCTGGTGGACTGGATGCTTTTCGCGGCCTTCACGGCCGCCGCACTTACGGCATCGCGCAACGTCATCCTGATCGGCCTGCTGGCGCCCATCCTGCTGGCTTCCTACCTGCCGCAATGGAAGCGCGCCATCCCCGCGGCGCTCGACTGGGCCGCGGCGGCTGTGGTGCTGGGCTGGTTGACCGCCGGGATCGCGCTCGGGAGTTTCTTCCAACTGCGCGCGAACGATTGGAAGTGGCCGTCCGGCGCCGCCGATTTCCTCCTGGCGCACCACGTCCAGCAGCTCATGTTCAACACCTACGAGTACGGCGGCTACCTCATCTGGCGGCTGTGGCCGCGGGAGCGCGTGTTCATCGACGGGCGCTCGCTGAACGAGTCGGTGTTTCTGGATTACGCCAGGATTCTGTACAACCACGACGAGAGCGGCGGCAAGAGCGCCCAGGAACTGCTGGACCAGTACGGCGTCGAGATCATCCTCATGAACGGCTTCGAGTACACCACCGGCAACGTGTACCTGCTGGCGCCGGCGCTGGCGGACCCGCGGCAGACGGAATGGAAACTGGTTTACGGCGACCCCGAAGCGATGGTCTTCATGCGCCATCCGCCGCCGGGCGTCGAGCCCCTGGCTTCGCTGGCCGTGTTCGACCGGCTCGAGGCGGAATGCGATCTCCACATTCAGCGCGAGCCGCGATATACGCGGTGCGCCCGAAGCCTGGGCCAGGTCTTTCTGAAGGTCGGAGACGCCGTGCGCGCGCGCCGCTGGCTGGCGGCGTACCTGCGGCTCCCCCACGATCCCGACCCGCAGGCGGAACAGTCGTTGCAGCAGTTGTTGAATGGAAGATGAGGTCGAAGCGGTCGGCGATCAGCTTCGCCTCACGGTCAGGAACGCGGCGCCGCCGTACCGTGAACCATCGCCTGGAAACCGGCGTACGCTTCCGGTCCGTGGGATTCCATCCATTTCACGAAGGCGGTACCGACGATCTCCAGGTTGTGCCACGAGTGCGGGTTCTTGTTGACGGCGCGGAACCCCGGGACTAGCTCGCGCACCCGCTCCCAAACAAAGAGGCACTCTCCGTTCGACTGAAAGAAGAGGTCCTGGTTGAGTACCCCCGAGGTCACAAGGGAGGCCGCCATTTCCCAGTAGCTGACCACCATCCGCACGTAGGCGTTTTCTTGGCTTCCGGGTGGGGCGATCTGCATCAGCTCTTGGGGAGTCTTGGCCGTGAAATTCGCGGCAAACCACTCGCGGGCCTGCCGCAACTTCTCGTCGCGCCGCAGCTCGAAAAGGCGCAGGATCAGGTTGGCATCGTCGTAGGTTGCTTGGGTAGTCGGCATATTGCCGATTATACCCGAGCCTCCCAGCTTTTTCCCCGCCGGTCACACGCGATACGTATCGGCGCGCCACTGCTTGACGGCGCGTTTGATGGCGTCGGGCGTCATATTCTCGTCGGCAGCCTTGCGTGCCAGCGCTACGAGCTCCTGGTCCGAAGCGAAGCGGAGGGCCACGATCTGGAGCATCCCGAGCCTGGGGTCCAGGAGCTTGCCGGTCAGGACGAAGTGGCGGAGGTTCTCCTCGGCGCGGATCGCCCGGTCCTGCGCCTTCAAGGCGAAGGTCCGGCAGAAGACGAAAAGCATCAACGCGCTGACGACCAGCACCACGATCAGGGATGCGCTATAGAGGCGCTGGTGGTCTCCCAGCGACAGGTACAGATTGACCAGCGAGCCGATAAGCGTCAGCACGAGCATGGAGAATAGAACCACGTGATACAGCGGGACGAATCTTCTGTGGGTGGCGTAGGTCTGCGTTTCCATGGTCTTAGTTTAAACCCAGTGTCTTAGCCATTGTCATGAAATAACCAGCTCAATCGGCGGCAACCGCTCCCTTACGGTCGCGGCTCTGAGAGCGCATCGGAGCCGCGACCGTAAGGGAGCGGTTGGCACGGTTATTT
>Ga0209517_10005769_pt1 | contig 15581 bp, 15 predicted proteins | sample PeaSoiMetSII2010_FD_187695 | JGI IMG/M metagenome (GOLD analysis project Ga0209517, IMG submission 187695) | Peat soil microbial communities from Weissenstadt, Germany - SII-2010 (SPAdes) (version 2) | ecosystem: Environmental > Terrestrial > Soil > Wetlands > Peat | place: Germany... | reverse complement strand
CGACGCCGCCCCGCCGGCCGCGTGGACGGCCTTTCGTCAGCCCGTCAAATCCGCGGATGCCGTTCTTTTCGTCACGCCCGAATACAACCGCTCCGTCCCGGCGCCGCTCAAGAACGCAATCGATGTCGGTTCGCGGCCCTATGGGCAGAGCGTCTGGAACGGCAAGCCCGGCGCCGTGATCAGCATCTCGCCCGGCGCCATTGGCGCTTTCGGCGCCAATCATCATCTCCGGCAGTCACTGGTTTTTCTCAACGTGCCGGCCATGCCGCAGCCCGAAGCCTATATCGGCGGCGCGGCCGACCTTTTCGACGCAAACGGAAAGCTGACCAAGGACGGCACGCGCGAGTTTCTGCAGAAATTCCTCCAGGCCTTCGCCGCCTGGATCGAGACCAACATCAAGCGCTGACGTCGGGTCGGGCCGCCGCCTTCCGCTCCAGCACGGCGACGAAGAATCCATCGGTGCCGTGGCGCGCCGGGGTGAGGCGGAGCATGTCGCCCTTGGCGGGACACTCGCCGCCGATCGTCGCTTGCCATAGCGCGGCGATCGGCAGCAGCGTGAAATCCGGATGCGCGCTTAGAAAGCGCTCGACCTGCGCCTCGTTCTCTTCGCGCAGCAGCGAGCAGGTGACATAGACGAGCCTGCCGCTCGGGCGCACGAGGCGCTCGGCGCTGTCGAGGATTTCCGCCTGCAGCGCCGTGAGCTCGGCGAGGTCCTCGGGCGTCAGGCGCCATTTCGCGTCGGGATTGCGCCGCCATGTGCCGGTGCCGGTGCACGGCGCGTCGATGAAGACCCGGTCGAAGCTCTTGCCGTGATGCTTCACCCATTTGTCGCGCGCGCTCGCGAGCGGCTTGCGCTGCACGATGCTGGCGCCGGCGCGGCGCAAGCGCTCGGTCGCGCGCTCGAGCCGCTTCGCCGCAATATCGCTGGCGACGAGATGGCCGCGGTTTTCCATGCTGGCTGCGAGCGCCAAGGTCTTGCCGCCGGCGCCGGCGCAAAAATCGGCGACGCGCATGCCCGGCCGCGCATCCGCCAGAAGTGCCGCGAGCTGGGAGCCCTCGTCCTGGACCTCGACGAGCCCAGCGCGGAAAGCGTCGAGGCTGCCCAGGGGAATGCGCTCATAGATTCGGAGCCCGATGGGCGAAAGCGGGGTACGCATCGCCTTGACGCCCTCCGCGGCCAATGCGGCGCGCGCCTTGTCGCGGTCGCCCTTGAGCAGATTGACGCGGAGGTCGAGCTGCGCGCCCTCCTGCATGGCCGCCATCTCGCGGGCGAGATCGCGGCCTAGCGCCGCCTCGAGATGGGGCGCGAGCCAGCCCGGATAATTGCCGCGCACCCAGCCCGGCATGTCCCGGTGCCGGAGATCCTTGCCGGCGACGGCGGCGAGGAACCGCCTCTCCTCGGCGTCGAGCGGCGCGGGGCGGAAGCGGTCGCCGTCGCAGGCCTTGGCGACCGCCTCCGGCGTCCAGCCCTCGATGAGCGCCAGCCCGGCGAGCAAGCGCCGCCTGGCATCGACCGGCAGGCCGCGGCCCTGGCGCTCGATCCACCAATCGAGCGCGGCGCGATGGCGCAGCACGGCATAGATATGCTCGGAGATGGCGCCGCGGTCCTTGGCGCCGGCGAAGCGATGGCGGCGAAAATACCCGCCGACGATGTCGTCCGCCGGCGCCCTTCCCGCCTCGATCGCAGCCAAAAGCCCGATCGCCGCCTCGACCCGCGCGCCGGGGGTCACAGCTCCTGCGGATAGTTCGGCGCCTCGCGGATGACGGCGATGTCGTGAACGTGGCTCTCGCGCAGGCCGGCCGAGGTGATGCGCACGAAGCGGCAATTGCCGTGCATCTCCGCGATGGTGCGGTTGCCGGTGTAGCCCATCGCCGCGCGCAAGCCGCCGATGAGCTGATGGACGACGTTGGCGACCGGCCCCTTGTGCGGCACGCGGGCCTCGACCCCCTCCGGCACGAGCTTCAGAGTGCTCTGCACCTCCTGCTGGAAATAGCGGTCGGCCGAGCCGCGCGCCATGGCGCCCACCGAACCCATCCCGCGATAGGATTTGTAGCTGCGGCCCTGGTAGAGGAAGACCTCGCCGGGACTCTCGTCGGTGCCGGCGAAGAGCGAGCCCATCATCACGCAATCGGCGCCGGCGGCGATCGCCTTGGCGAGATCGCCCGAGAATTTGATGCCGCCGTCCGCGATCACGGGCACGCCGCGCTTGCGGCAGACCTCGACGACATCGAGGATCGCGGTGAGCTGCGGCATGCCGACGCCGGCGACGATCCGCGTCGTGCAGATCGAGCCGGGCCCGATGCCGACTTTGACGGCATCGGCGCCCGCCTGCATCAGCGCCTCGGCGCCCTCGGATGTCGCGATATTGCCGGCAACGATCTGCGTGTAGTTGGAAAGCCGGCGGATGCGCGCGACCGCCTCGAGCACGCGCTGGGAATGGCCGTGCGCGGTATCCACCACCAAGACGTCGACGCCGGCATCGAACAGCGCCTCGGCGCGCGCGACGCCGTCCTCGCCCGTGCCGGTCGCGGCAGCGACGCGGAGCCGGCCCTGGTCGTCCTTGCAGGCGTTGGGGAAGCGCTGCGACTTCTCCATGTCCTTGACGGTGATGAGGCCGACGCAGCGGTAGGCGTCATCCACGACCAGGAGCTTCTCGATGCGATGCTGATGCAGCAGCCGCTTCGCCTCGTCGCGGTCGACGCTTTCCCGCACCGTGACGAGCCGCTCCTTGGTCATAAGCTCCGCGACCTTTTGCTTCGCGTCGGTGGCGAAGCGCACGTCGCGGTTGGTGATGATGCCGGCGAGCCGTTGATTGCCGCGCTCGACCACGGGAATGCCGGAAATGCGGTGCTCCGCCATGAGACGCAGCGCATCGGCCAAGGTCTCGTCCGGGTGGATGGTGACCGGATTCACCACCATGCCGGCCTCGAATTTCTTGACCTTGCGCACCTCGTTCGCCTGCTCGGCAATGCCGAGGTTGCGATGGATGACGCCGAGCCCGCCGACCTGCGCCATGGCGATGGCGAGACCGCTCTCGGTGACCGTGTCCATGGCCGAGGAGATGATGGGAATGCTGAGCGCCACCTCGGGCGTGAGATGGGTCCGGGTATCGGTCTCGGTGGGGAGCACGGCCGAGGCGGCTGGCACCAGCAGGACATCGTCGAAAGTGAGCGCCTGACGGATGTCCATGCTGCCTCCCGCAAATGGGTTGGCGCCGCACTATACAGCACCGCGCCTCCAAGGGAAGCGCGGGCGGCGCAACCCTAGGCGGCGCCGCGGAAGCCGAGCGCCACGACATAGACCTCGGCAGATTCGGCACGGCTCGCCGGCGGCTTGGCGTGGCGGACCGTGGCGAAGTCGCGCTTGAGGCGCGCGAGCAGCGCGGCCTCGGTGCCACCCTGATAGACCTTGGCGACGAAAACGCCGCCCTGCGCCAGGACCGAAACGGCGAAATCGTAGGCGGCCTCGACCAGCGCCATGATGCGGATGTGGTCGGTGGCGGCATGACCGGTGGCCGGCGCCGCCATGTCGGAGAGCACGACATCGGCGACACCGCCCAGAGCTTGCCTGATCGCTGCTGGCGCCGCGGGATCGAGGACATCGAGTGCGAGGATCTGCACCCCTTCGACCGGCGCCACCGGCAGAACATCGACCGCCACGATCCTGCCGCCGCCGGCTTTGCCGGGCTTGACCCGCGCCGCCGCGACCTGGATCCAGCCGCCCGGCGCCGCGCCGAGGTCGATGACCTTCGCCCCCCGGCGCAGGAAATGAAAGCGATCGTCGAGTTCGATGAGCTTGAACGCCGCGCGCGAGCGATAGCCCCGGCGCTGCGCCTCCCGCACATAGGGATCGTTGAGCTGCCGCGTCAGCCAGGCGCGCGAAGAGGGCTTGCGCTGCTTGTCGCCGGCGAGCCGGATGGCGGGTTCGCGCGTTCCCACCGGCGCCCGCCGGCCGCGCCGCCCCTTATCGCCCTCGGCCATCGCTAGCCTGCGGCGCCGGTGAACAGGCCGAGCAGAATGCCTTCGCGGATGCCGCGGTCGGCGACGACGACGCGCCCGACCGCCCAGAGCGCGCAGATCGCCTCGAGAATGGCACAGCCCGCCAGCACCAGATCGGCCCGATCGCCGCCGATGCAGGGATGCGCCACGCGCTCCGCGTAAGTGAGCGCGGCAAGCCGGCGCGAGGCCCGGCGAATCTCATCGAAGCTCAAGCTCGAGCCGTCGACACGCGAGCGGTCATAGCGCGGCAATTCGAGATGAACGCCGGCCAGCGTCGTCACCGTGCCGGAACTGCCGAGGAGCTGCACTTTTCCCTCGGCGATGCGGCCGCCAATCGCGTGGCGGCGCTCGAAAGGGAGGATCGCCTGGCGCATCTCCTCGACCATGGCGTCATAAACATCCTCGGTTACCGCTCGTCCGCCATAGCGGTCGGCCAAGGTCACCACGCCCTGCGGGACCGACAGGAATCCCTCGATCCGCGGCTCGCCGTCGGGGTCATCTTCGAGGCTGAGCCAGACCAGCTCGGTCGAGCCGCCGCCGATATCGAAGACCAGCGCGTGCGGCACCTCCGGCGCGAGAAGCGGCGCGCAGCCCGCGACCACCAGGCGCGCCTCCTCGTCGCTGGTGATGATCTCTATGGGAATGCCGGTATCGCGATAGACGCGCTGCAAGAACTCGGCGCAATTGGCGGCGCGCCGGCAGGCCTCGGTCGCGACATAGCGGGCGCGGCTGACGCCGCGGTTTCTGACCTTGCCGGCGCACACCCGGAGCGCCGCAATGGTGCGGTCCATCGCGGCCTCGGACAGGAGGCCCGTCGCAGCCAGCCCCTCGCCCAAGCGCACGATGCGGGAAAAGGCGTCGATGACCTGGAAGCCCCTGCCCCGCCGCCGCGCTACCAGGAGACGGCAATTGTTGGTGCCGAGATCGAGCGCCGCACAGACCTCGCGCCCGGTGTCCCGTGCGGGCGCGGCATTGGCCGAGGGCAAGGAAGGCTGCGGCAAGGCTCTGATCCAACGCAAAAATGACGGAGCCGCCGCTCCGCCGGGCCGGGCCCGATGCTAACAGAGGCGGGGATCGCTTTGAATAGCCGGCGCCATTGTGCTATCTAGCGGCCAAGGACGCCGGCCCTGTTGGGGGATCGTCTAACGGTAGGACAGCGGACTCTGACTCCGCCAGTCTAGGTTCGAATCCTAGTCCCCCAGCCACCTAAGAAACCCGCATAATATGGGCACTTCTGCCGCCTCCGGGCGGCATTCTTTTGATCGAATCGTGTTGCAACACGTTCCCAAAGAAAATGGCGGATTCCCTAGCTTTCCGACGCGTTCCCAAATGTTCCATGCAGCACGCATGCAGCACGCGACTCGGTAGATGTTCGATCATTGTTTCGCGCGCGACGAAGCGCTGCCGAGCGCGTTGCGAAGCACGCTGTGTTCAGCGACAGTTGAGGCGCATGCGCGACGGCGTAGCCCTGGGGCGCGATCCGGCCGGCAGGCCGTAGAAGGGGAGCAGGACGGCGGCGGCCCTACTCGCAGCGCCCCCGCGGCTTAATCGCCGCCACTGCCGCCACGGCGTGGCGCAGGGGCGCGACCCGGCCGCCTGCGGCATGGGGGCGCCGGGCGGGCGGAGGCGCTCGCGCTACTCCGCACTCAACAGACAAAAGGCCCCGCCGTAGAAGCGGGGCCAGTTCAGGGAGGAGGAAGGAATGCATCGGGGGGATGCATTCCTTTCCACACATAGGATCTTAGGGCGCGGAACGAACATTCATCCCCAACCGGGCGGCGCTTAGGTGCGCCCGACCGGCTCGCCAGGTCGCGGCGCTGGCGCCGGTCTCGGGGATAGTGCCGCCGCGGGTCGTGATCCTGGGCCCAAAGCGCGACGCAGCCGCGAGTCGATAACCATATCTTGAAGCGCGATGCACGCATTCCCATGTCGATAAAATCGCGGCGAGATCGCCGGGAGGCCCGAAGGAAACGGACGCAGCAAGCGACCGAGGGCGCCGCCGCGTAGGTTGTTGCGCGCGGCATCGGGCCTCGTTGTATGGAAAGTTTTTTTCGGTTTTCGGATTACGAAGTGTTCGCCTACCTCGCCGCGGGGCTCGCAACGCTCGTGGCCTGGGACTTCGTCTTCGAGACCCATTGGATCATCGGTGCCGATTGGAATACGGCGACGGGCTTCGCCGTCGTATTCGCGTCCTACATCGTCGGGCAGATCGTCGCGTGGCCCGCGGCCTGGCTGCTCGAGCGTCGCCTGGTCCGTGACGTGCTCGGCGCGCCTTCCAGGACACTGTTCGGCGATCCGCCGCCCGGACGCTTCACCCGGATCAAGCTGAGGCTTTTTCCCGACTATTTCACGCCCCTAAATCGCCTAGTCGCCGAGCGCGTGCGAGCGCGCGCAAGCAGCGACGGGCATCCCGACGCCTCGGGCGAGAGCCTGTTCTGGACCGCCTTCACTTGTTCGAAGCGCGACGCCGCGACGTGCGCGCGGATGAACCAATTTCTGAAGCTGTATGGCTTCTGCCGCAACATCGCCTTCGTCGGGATCGCCACCGCGGGGGCGATCGTGATTCGAACACTCTGGCACGCGCCCGGCGCCGGATTCGGCGCCGACGCTCGCCCTCGTCTTCTGTGGGCAGCGATCGCGCTCGCCGGCGGCGTCGCCATGTTCTACCGCTATCTCAAGTTTCACCGCCTGTACTCTGTCGAAGTCTTCGTCGGATACGCCAATCCACCCCCAACCGAACGAGCGTCGCATGAGGGTAGTAATCCATAACGTCGATCACGGGCAGTGCGCAGTGGTCACGCCGCCGGTCGGCGATCGCATCATGGTCGACTGTGGAATTCTCAACGACGGCAACTCGTATTGGTGGCCGTCCATCTACTATATGCGGCAGCCCTTCGGGCTGCTCGCGCTCACGAACCTCGACGAAGACCATGCGGAGGATTTCCGAGGGGTCATGGAGCGGTCGCCGCCGAGCCGAATCCTATGGAACCCGACTGTCGGAAACCGCGAGCTTTTGGCCTTGAAGCGGGATGGCATGCGCGAAGGTATCGTGTCAATTCGCTTCCAACCGCGACCCCCTTTTCGCGTCCAATCGCGACCCCTCTGGGGTAGAGGATTGGGCTTATCCGCGTAGTGCATAGGAGGGACCCGCGCCCGGAGCGCAGCGCCCTCGGCGTTGCGCGGAGCGAAGGGCGTGGGAGGTGCCTGTGCACCCACGTGGATAAGCCCGGGAGGGGGTCTGGGGGAGGGTTTTGTCAGCTGCGGTTTTTGAAGCGCCAGCTGGTGTTGCCGGTCTCGATGATGTCGCAGTGATGGGTCAGGCGGTCGAGCATAGCGGTGGTCATCTTGGCGTCACCGAACACTTGCGGCCAATCGGAGAAGGCGAGGTTGGTGGTGATCAGCAGCGAGGTGTTCTCGTAGAGCTTGCTGATCAGATGGAACAGCAATTGGCCGCCGGATTGGCTGAACGGGAGATAGCCCAGCTCGTCGATGACGATGAGATCGTGGCGCAGCAGTTTCTCGGCGAGCCTGCCGCTCTTGCCCGCAGCCTTCTCCTGCTCGAGCTGGTTGACGAGATCGACGAGGTTGAAGAACCGCCCCCTGGCGCGGGTGCGGATCACGGCAGAAGCGACGGCGATACACAGATGGGTTTTGCCGGTGCCCGTGCCGCCGATGAAGATTGCGTTGCGCTTGGCGTCCAGGAAGGCGCCGGTCGCAAGCTCGCGCAGTTGGCCCTCGTCGACCGGCGTGTCGGCGAAGATGAACTTGTCCAGGTCTTTGAGCATCGGGAACTTGGCGCCGCCGATGCGGTAACTGATCGATCGCGCCTGACGGTGAGTGCGCTCCGCCCGGATCAAGGCGGCGATGAGGGGATAGATCTCATCGCGCCGGGCGAGGCCTTTGCCGGCGATCTCATCGAAGCTGGCGCGCATGCCATAGAGCTTGAGCTCGCTCATGGCGTCGAGGATCTCATGGCGTTCCATCAGGCGACCTTCCTTATGCTGTCGTAGCGGCCGCAATCGGCCGCGGGTTCGATCGTCAGGCGCAGCGCATCGGGCGTGGTGATGCTGGGCGGCGGCGCCGGTTGGAGCCGCCGGGCGAGCACCGTGAGAATCACATCGCCGCTGGCGATGCCGGCCTCCAGGGCTTCGGCGCAAGCCGCCTCGACCGCAGCCAAGCCATGATCGAGCACGGCGCCCAGCACCTTGACGAACTGACGATCGCCATCGGCGTGGCTCTTCAGCTTGGCGCGAACCTGGGCTAGGGCGGGCGGCAGGTCCCAGTCCTTGAACGGAGCGCCGTTGCGCAACGCGCCGGGCTTCTTCACCAGAACCGGGAGGTAATGCCAGGGATCGTAGATAATCTGTTCATGCTTGAAGCTGCGCTGATGGTCGGCCACCATCTCGCCGTCGAGAAGAACGACGATGCGTTCGGCGTGGGAGCGAACCAGAACCATGCGCCCGGCCGCGCGAGCATCGACGCTGTATCGGTTACGATCCGCCGAGATCAGGCAGGTGGTGCTGGCGCGGACCGCCTTCTCGACGAAGCCGTCGAACGGCCCGCGCAGCTCCATCAGGTTCGCCCGTTCGTCCTGGAACACCTCCCAGATGGTCCGATTCTTGAACTCCGGGTGCTGGGTCCGTTTGGCGTAGGCGATGCACTGATCTTCCAGCCACGCATTCAACTCGACGAGGCTCTTCACTCGCGGCTTAGGGCGGAACAGCTGGTCACGCAGATTGCCGACCTGATTCTCCACCTGGCCCTTCTCCCAGCCCGACGCCGGCGTGCACGCTACCGGTTCGACCAGGTGGTGCGAGCACATCTGCAGAAAGCGGCGGTTGTACTGGCGCGCCTTGCCGACGAAGATCGCCTCCACCGCCGTCTTCATATTGTCGTAGATGCCGCGTCGGCAGACCCCGCCGTAAAACCGGAACGCCTTGTCATGGGCGTCGAAGACCAGCTCCTGGGTCTCGCGGAAGTAGGCGCGCACGAACGGCATGCGACTGTGCGACAGCTTCATGTGCGCCGCCTTGATCATCAGCGGCAACCCTTGCAGCGTGATCGTCTCGTGGCTCCAGTCGAACTGGTAGGCTTCCCCGGGAGCAAAGCTCATCGGCACGAAAGCCTGAGCCGGAACACGTGCCCGTTCGTTCCGCCAGCCCCTCACGAACCGGTGCACGCTGTCGTGCGCGCCCTCATAACCGCGCCCGCGCAGCTCCTCGAACAGGCGCTGCGTCGAGCGGCGCTCCCGCCGCGGCAGCTTGGCTTCCTGCTCCAGGATCTCGGTCAGAACCTCGACCCACTCGCCCAGCTTGGGCGCGGGCTGCACGCCGCGCTCGTACTTGAACTCGGTCGCCCGGCCGCGAATTACCTTGCGCACCGTTGCGCGCGACACCGCCAGCGTCCGCACGATCTCCTTGATCGGACGATGCTGATCAAAATAGGCCCGCCGGATCTCGCCGATAATGTCCACGCCAATCATCCCCCAAACACCCTTCCCAGCCGACACCGGCACAAAGGAAGGGAGGCTGACACGCAGCCTTAGAGGGGGTCACTATTGGACGCGAAAACCGCCCCTCAGGGGGTCACTATTGCGCGCGAATTTACAGGCCAGAAGCGAGCTGCTTCAGCTTCCCAGCTTCGAAGAAGGTCGCTTGCTCAAGGAACTGGAGCAATGGTTCTATCGCCTTACTGCTAGGCGATTCGATCGCGAATTGTCCTTGGAGATCATTGGCACGCTCAAGGAAGCGTACGACGTTACCGAGCGTCGGGCTTTCGCCGAAATCCTCGGACGATTCGCGGAACAACACCTAGACAAATTAGAGACCATCTACGACGACTATCGTCTCGATGATCGGTGCAGCCCCCTGTTGTTTCAGCCTGAGGCCCTCATGGTATTCGAGCGACTTGAGCACGATGAGTTCCGCCTGAAGGATGTGTGGTGTTCCAAGCTGCCCGAGATACTACTTAGCGGCCTCTCGATGGTCTGGGGCCGGTCGATCTGAATTGCCGCCACCGCGGGTATGACCCCCATAGCCAACTTGGCGCGGTTCGTTAATGCAAGCTCCTTCTCAAAATTTTAGTCGGGCGCCTCTCGTTCGCAAATTCAGGCCTTACGGGTCCGCACGTTCTTGCTGCTCAGCATTTCGTATAGGGCGTCGACCACAGCCGCTTCGATGCGAAGGTAGGCGGGAAATAGCCGCTGAAGTATTGGCTTGGGCTCCCTCGCTTCCCAGAGCAATGGCCTCCCAGCATCGCTTTTTCGCTTGCCCTTCGAAAAAACTTCCGCATAGCGCTCTGGCGCAATTCCGATGAAGGGCACAAAATGGACTTTTGATCCGGTCCTCCTGGCTCTACCCTCCACAGATATGGAGTCGGGATAGAGCTCTTCCGCCAAGCTCTTTGAATACGGCTCGATAAACACGACGCGATCGATGCCTGTTGAGACGATATGGCGCGCGCAGATATGGCAGGGAAAAGTCGTGCAGTACAGGGTCATTCCCTTAAGCGAACGTCCCAAACGCGCCGCGTCCGTGATCGCAGCCATTTCAGCGTGAACGATACGGCCGAATTCAAGCAGGTTTGTTACCAGCGCATCCCGCAGTATGGCGTTTGAACCTCCGTTAAGGGCTTCGGCTGCGAGGTCGTCGATCTCTCGATCCTGTTTGTCCGCCGCCAGCCAACCGCCCTTCCGGAACCGCCGGAGAACATCCTCGACGATTTCCCGTTTAACTCGGACGTTCGAGTCCTCCCCAAATTTGAAATCACGAAAATCATCCGAATCACCTTCCCAATATGCGCCGCCTCCGGCGCGCGGAACCTCATTGCATCCAAGAGATATGACTTCGCCAGCTGGCGAAACGATTGCCGCACCTACTTGTCGTGACAGGTCTGACGAACGAAGGGCGGCAACTCTCGCAAAATACATGCCGTGCTCGTCTCTCGAGGGCGTGCAAAAATTGTCGCCAAAGAAGGCTCTCACGAAGCGGGAGCACATGGTTCTGACCCTGTCGTCGTGTTCGGCGCTGATGACGACATCCGCAAGAGGAAATGTGTTTCGAACCCGCTGACCGAATAAATTTTCCTCCTCCTCGTCATCCACCGAAATGAGTTCCTGAGCACGAGCGCGGTAAGTGTCGGTCTTCTTTTCTCGGTAGTTGGACTTCGCTATTCGTAGCGTAAGATCGTCCAGACGACGCTCCCCGGATGAGTAGGCGGAAATCTGAACAAAACCTCGACCGTAGACGCGACGCAAGGTCTCAATTTCTTCGGGTCTTTTCAGCTGATTCAGAAGGTATGCGGTGCGGGGCGCCCAATTCATTGGGTTTCCGGTGAGCTTACGCCGCTCGTCGCGTACTGATGCCACCGTGAACAGGGCCAAAGCATCTTGTCGATCCAAGCGTTCTCGAAGGCGATTGCCTGCATCCATGTAAGAGCGATATCTTTTTTCTGTTGGCCGATCGGCCAGTTCGAACTCTCCTTCAATCTGCTTGAAGGCGTCAGTGACGTGAACATGGACCGACTGGTAGCCGACCCGCGAGAGCTCCTGCTCAAGAGCAGTGGCGACAAGCCGTAAATCAGTGCCAATCGGTCCCACGAGTCCGAATACGAGCTCCGGATCAGGCATGGGCGTTAGCGCATCGATGGGCACGGTCGGCGAATTCGGTTTGTACTCGTTTAGGGGTTGTGCAGCGGCGGCGAGCCCACTCAGTTCCGAGGCGCGATCAGCGGTCGATTGTCGTGAGCGCGACGCCGATTTCCGATCGATCTTCCGTTTTTTGGCTGGCAAGGACACCTCCGCACTTTGAGACTGAGAACACAGCAAGAACAACACGCTAATGACACTATACGTAGGGGCTATCGCCTAGTATAATACTAATTATCGTGCCGGGGAGGTTATGTTGGAACAGCAGAAATCCGACGGATGGCTTGATCGAGAGCTCACAGCAGCTGTAACGGAGGTCAACTCTTGGCCACCCGAGGAGCGCGCCGCTACCCCAGCCGCGCGGTTTAAGGCGGCGGCTGAAGCGAGTCGATCTTCTAGCGGTCCTAACGGGATGAAGGTTGAAAGCGGGGGAAAATAGCGCGCCCGCGGATTTTCTCGTCGCTGAACGGCGTGGCAGAAAGCGCTGGAGTTACGGAACAGACGATGTCCGTCTCTGGCAGCGTACCCATGCGTTTCGTACTAACCCACGTCGGCTCATTGGCGTGATACAGTCGTTATGCTGCTGCGACCGCCTTCGTCAGCCGCCGCAGCATGACCAGCTTGACGCTCATCGGATGCCATCGGCCGCCACGAGGCGTCCGTACGCCGCTTTCGTTGAGCGCCCTGGCGATGGCGCCGTAACTCGTTGCCCCCGTTTGGGACCTGATGCGCTCGATCTGGGCAACAATGTCCGCCGCACGGCTCGCAGCCTTCGCCTTCACCGCGGCGAGAGCAGCCGCGTTGCCGATCTGCTTGCCCCGGAACGCCCGAGCACCGTTGGGGTTGCCAAGCTTCACGCCGCGCGCCTTCGCCGCCGCCAAGGCATCTTTGGTGCGGCGTGAGATCATGCGCGCCTCTTCCTCGGCGACAGCGCTCAGGATATGGATCGTCAGCCGGTTCGCGTGAGGGTTATCGGCGGCGATGAAATCGACCCCGCTCTCCATGAGCCGCGAGATGAAGTGCAGGTTCCGGGCAAGCCGATCGAGCTTGGCGATGATCAGGGTCGCACCATGAGCCCGGCAGGCGGCCAAGGCCGCGGCTAGCTGCGGCCGATCGTTGCGCTTCCCCGACTCCACTTCCACGAACTCCTGGATGGGCCGCTCCTCGCCCAGGTGCCGGTGCACCAGCTCGCGCTGGGCCTCGATCCCCAACCCCGCCTTGCCTTGCTTGTCGGTGGAGACGCGCAGGTAGGAAATGAACCGCCCTGTGGCCATGAATGCGCCCCATATAAAACCGATCTAACGACCGTTACATCGGTTTTATATGGAACGCCAGTGTAATGACGATACTAAATGAGGCGTTTTAGCGGCCCCCTTGGTAGTATCATGATACATCATCGCTGATGTACAATGGACACGGCATGACCAAGGTTGGTGACAAATTCCGCGCCGCGCTCGACGCGCTCGAAATATCGCCCGACCGGTTTGCCGAGCTCGCAGGGGTCCACCGGACCAGCGTTTTTCGCTGGTGCCGCACAGCGCCGCCGAAATGGGCGCAATGGATCGTGATGCTGTTGCTTGAGCGCCGCCGCCTAGCCAACACACTCACGAAGCTGCCGCCAGCCGAGTGACACGGTTACGCAGGTCATATGGCCAAAAGCAATTCCGCCACATCGGCTCACGATTCGGATTCGCATCATCGATGAGGGCGGGGTCGGTGGCGGTGTAGTGGACGGCTGCCGGTATCTCAGACTGCCGTGACCGGTGTACAGTTCGGCGGCAAGGCCGACCGCTCGATGGTGGGCCAGGCCGGCGCCAATGTTTATTTTACCCCCCAGTCGCCGCGCAATTCCGCGCGGCAGGCTTCGGAAAAGGCCCGCAAAGGATCAGACGCGTGGTCATTCGTCGTGTGGCGCAAGTCCTTCAATGTCTTGTTGGGCTCGGGGTACGTGGCCACGATCTTTCGGGCGACCTTCTCGGCTTCCTCGATTATCGGTGGCGATGATAGGATGCGCATGCGGCTGATTAGCGCGTAGAGAGGAATCATCTTGGTCAGGTCGGCTGTATCGTGTGTCAGCGCATCGATATACAACGTCGATCCCTCCTCAACGAAGTCACGATATAGCTTTTGCCTGCGCATTCTCTCGCGGATGAAGAGCCGTGCCTTGAGCTGGGCGTTCTGACTGACCCATGAGCTGAGGAAGGAAGTCAGTCCGCCGATCGCGGAACCTGCCAGTGCGGCAAGAGCGGAGAGATAGGCTGCGTTCATTGTGTGCCCCATCCGTGTCAGTCACAGCGCCGGTCGGCGCCGCACGACCATAAATGAATTTATGCCAACAAGCGCGCGGAGATGTGGGGCAACACGCGGGGGTGGTTGCCGGGCGGCGCGCTGGATGACGACAAGGAACTCCTAGCGGACCTGATCGGGGTGGAATACGGGTACACCGTCAGGGATGGTGGTGATGCCATTATTCTCGAGCGCAAGGAGAATATGAAGGCCCGCGGCCTCGCTAGTCCTGACATTGGCGACGCGCTCGCGCTGACGTTCGCATACCCCATCGAGCGCTCAGACCGTACACGGCAGATTGCTCGCAAACCGATGTTCGAATCCAAGTACAATCCATTCGCGGGGATGTGGGACCCGAACCAATCAGGACATGGGAATGACTACTGGAGCCGCTTCTGGCGCGGACCGGGGTATCGGTGAAATAGCGTCCGGCTCTGGGCCGAAAGCGCCCACCCGTTAAAATGCAAGTCATCGATGTCGCATAAGTGCCAGGTCGCGGAAGCTGGATTGATCCGCGCTAACTGACGGCATTCGACCCAAGTCTGTCATTGCGCGGCTATTGAGCAATTCTCGAAAGCAGACGTTCGCCGTCCTGCTTTGCCGGCAGGATTGCGCCCATCCTCGCCGCTCAGGCAATGTTGGCCGCTTCTCGGAAGCGGACATTAGGTCGGCACATGCGTTCGACCGGCATGTGCCAATAGGCGACATCCACGCCTAATATCTGCGCGCTCAAGGCGGCCATCTTAACCGACGCCTTTCAGCGGCGTCTCAGCCCTCTGCCGTGACACTTGTCTCGAGTGCCGCGAGACGCTGCTCCAATTTTACTAACTCGTCTTTCGGCAAGTTGCCCGCGCATCCGGCCGCCACGCGCCGCGCGCGCTCGAGCAGTCTCGTGCGAAGATCGGCATGCTGGGTGGTGCTTGCGATGTCGTTGAAGGCGCGCATTAACCTCAAGCTTACCGCGACGTCGGCAACGGCATAGTGCCTGATCTGATCGAACGCCGTATCGAGCAGGCCATCGAAGCTCATCCACGGCACGACGAGCCGCAGTACGTGCGGCGGCGCGTAATAGTGGGACGGCGGCGGCATACGGCTAATCCAAAGGATTATGATCCGGCTGAGCTGGTCCACGCAGCTGATTGCCGTGCTGGGATCGTTGACCGCGGGAGACATCGCGCGGAGCGCGATGTCGACGATCTGTATGATGCCGAACTCAACATCCTGCTGCATGGTGCGCGTCGGACCGATATCGAAGGCAGCGATGAGATGGAGCGCGCGGTCGGCTGGCACGCGCTCCGCCTTCGACACGCGCGCGAGCGGAACGCCGGCTGGCACGAACTGGCCGACGCGGCGCTCCAAATGCACGCAAATGCGGTAGGCCTTTGCAAGGGCAATAAGGTGATTGATATCGACATAGCAGATATAGCCGGACTGCCGATTGAGGATGGGAGTCCCGTCCTTTGCCGGAGGCGCCTCGCTCCGATCCGGCAATGGGAACGGCCCTCGGGGATAGGGCATGAACTCGTCGATGACCAGTTCGGTTTCGCGCGCAATTCGATCCACGATGTGGTTGACGCTGATTGAGCGGGAAATGTGGTTGATGAAGTAAATCAGCCAGCCCACACAGACCAGCGCGAGCACCATCGCCCCC
>Ga0209517_10005768_pt1 | contig 15584 bp, 9 predicted proteins | sample PeaSoiMetSII2010_FD_187695 | JGI IMG/M metagenome (GOLD analysis project Ga0209517, IMG submission 187695) | Peat soil microbial communities from Weissenstadt, Germany - SII-2010 (SPAdes) (version 2) | ecosystem: Environmental > Terrestrial > Soil > Wetlands > Peat | place: Germany: Weissenstadt... | reverse complement strand
GCCTTCAGCCGGTTCTCGCTCAGAATCGCATCCAGCTTGCCCTTGTCGATCCCCGACGCTGCGATCTCGTCACCCGAGAACGTCACCGTCCCCTTGGCCGCCAGAATCTCGTTGACCGCGCGGAAGCTCGCGTTGCTCCCGTGGTTGAACGGCGCGGCGAGGCCGCTCACCTCCTTGATGGGCCGCAGCGAATCCCGCGCCTGCTTGGTCAGGGGCGTAGTCACCGCGTGCACTTCCACGCCCATCTGGTACGGCAGCGTCCACCCCGTGACATCGTACGGACGCTGCGTCAGCGCCGGGTAGACCTGCGGCTCGAACAACTCCTTCACCATCCCCGCAAATGGCTGGTTCATCTGGATTACCCAGGCATCCGGCTTCACCGACTGGTGCACCTCGATGCCCTGCAGCATCAGCTTCTCCAGCAGCAGCGCCGCCGCCGGAGCGTCGTGCTGCTCGCGCGGAATCTCGTAGGCGAAGGGAGGCTCCTTCTCGAATTTCTCGATGGTGTCGCGCGCCGCCCGGTACTTGTTGTAGGTCATCTGCTCGCGGTACTTCGAAGCCAGGTTGAGCACCGCCATGTCGGCCTCCAACATGTAGCGGCAGGCATCCGACAGGCGCCACCACCCGCCCTTCCACGGGCTCGAATACAGCATCTCGGTGCCCAGCCCCTGCCGCGCCGCCGGGAATTCGTCCACCGTGTAGAAATGCGGCGTGGCGTACCGGTAGAGCGCCGTCTCCGTGAAGAACGAAATGGTGTGGCGGAAGTTGCCGATATTGTCGATGTAGCCCGGATACCACACGTCGAACGTTTCCTGGTGCATCGAGCCCGTCATCCCGTGATCGTCCAGCCGCTGCGCGATGGTCATCCCGATCAGGGTCAGCCACCGCAGCATCAGCGGGTGCATGTTCCCCGAGATCGGATCGGCAAACGGCGGCAGGTAGATGCGTCCCGGGAACGGCGCAGTCTGGTGCTGCGTGTAGAACACAAGCGGCTCCGTCTCCAGCGTCGCCTTGGTGATCTCGCGCGATTCCAGCATATTGAGCATGTAGCCGTCGCGATTGTTGTCGTGCCCCACGTACTCCTGGTACAGCACCGGCAGCGGGCTCACTTCGTACGGCGTGCCCAGATTTTCCCGGTACCAGTTGGCCACGATCGACTGGCCGTCCGGGTTGATCGAAAACCACAGCTCCACGATCAGGTTCTGCCGGATCGCCTTGAACTCGTCCGCCTCGCTCGCCACCAGGTCGTAGCCCAGTTGGATGGTGTGCTGGTGGTTGGCGACTTCGCTGGCGTGCAGCCCGCCATCGATGTGGATGATGGGCTTCATGTCGCGGGCCAGCGTGCGCGCCTGCTCCTCGTTGATGCCGCGGGCCAGCGCGAGGCGCCGCGACACATCCTTATAATGGTCCAGTTGCGCCAGGTTTTCCGGGTTGGAGATGAACGCGATAAACCACTCCCGCCCCTGGGTCGTCTTACCGACGTCCACCAGCTTGATGCGCTTCGAAGCGGCCGCCAGCTTGCGGAAGTATCCCAGGGAGTCCTCGTAAGTTGCCAGGTAGAAATCGTCGCCCGGTTTGTGGCCGAGGACCGATTCCGGCGTCGGCGCCTGCTGCGCCGCGGCGGCTGCGGCCAGCACGAGAATCGCGGAGGCTCTCAGACGCCACGTACGGGGATGGTTCCTGGCAGCGTCTCTGGGGGCAAAAAGCTCGCGGGTCGAGGAGCGCCGGCTGAAAGCCGGCGGCAGCCAGGATTGGCTGCCCCACAAGGAGTTTCGTCTCATGGCACCACCGCCAACTTATACTGATCCAACAGATCCTCCAGTTTCGCCGCACTGAAATCCTTGGTCCGCAAATCCACCGCGAGTTTCTTCATTTGCGCCGAGTAACTCGCTTCACCGCGCGCCGCGGCGCCATCTTCCACCTGGGCGCGCAAATCGTCCAACATCGGCAGCCGGTCGCGCTGGAACGCATCCAGCGCCGCCTCGAGCAGCTTCCCCTGCTCCGCCGCGCTGGGTCCCCGCGCCGTGAAGTACGCGCGATTCAACCCCAGCAGCCTGGTCAGCTCGCCCTTCACCGCTTCCGCTTCCCGCCTCCACGCCGTCTGCTGCGGATTCCCGCGCCCGCCGCCGCGACCGCCCTCTCCGGCCGGACCAGCCGCCGGCGCCGGAGCCATTGAGGGATTGTAGTACAGCGCGTTGAACAGAAACTTATAGGTGCCATGCGACTGCCCGCGCCACTGCGGCCGGAAGCCCAGCAGAATCACGTGCCCGGTCCCGTAGTTCACATCCAGCGCCGCCGCCTTGCCCTGAATCAAATCGGCGCCCAGCAGGAAGCCGCTTAACAGCGGATTGCGGTCCTTGATATAACTCGCCAGAACCTTCCCGCGGAACCCCGTCTTGGTATCGAACACCGGATTCCGCTCGAACATCACCGCCGCGCTCAGCGGCAGCCCCGCCACCACCGGGTGCGCCGGCTCCTTGATCTCCACCCGCAGCAGCGAGCCCGAGCAGAAGAACTGCGTCTGCGGCAGCCCCGCCACCACGTTGGTCACCGGAAGGCTGAACTCTTCGATGCCGAACAGGCTGGCGTTCCCCAACGTGACCAGCGTCCCGCCCTCCGTGACAAAGTCGCGCAACGCCTGCGCGCCCTCTTCGCCGATGCCGCCCGCATATTGCCCGGGCACCGTCCCCGGCCGCATGCCGTCCATAATCTGCCGCGTCGCCATCTCGGCGATCACGATCGCGTCGTAGTGTTCGCGCAGGTGGCCGATCTGCACATCCGCATTGTGCAGCGGCGTAAACGGAAAATGAAACTGCTCCAGGATCCAGCGCGTCCAGCCCTCGTCGATATTGCCGCTCCACGGCTCATAGACGCCGATTCGCGGCGTCTTCACCGGCCACGCATCCGGCGCCTTCTCCACCGAAGTGGCGTTGACGCCGTTCTTCTGCAAAAGCGCCTCGTGGCCCTTGGCCGCATAGATGGTTCCGTCGGCCTTCGCGAAGCTCACCGTCCCGCCGGCCGCCAGAATCTCGTTCACCGCGCGCAGCGCCGCATTGGAATTGTGCGAGAAGGCGAACACCGGCCCCGAGCCCTCCACTTTTCCCTGCACCGCCTCCACGCGATCGATCTTGCGCAGCGTTTTGCGCGTGGCGTCGTCGACCGGCTCCGCCACCGCCACCACCTCGACCCCCATCTGCATCGGCAGCGTCCAGCCCGTCACGTCGTACGGCAACTGTGCCGGTGGCGTCTGCCCGCCGGCCGCAGCACCTGCGCCTGTAGCCGCAGCGCCACGCCCGCCACCACCGCCTCCACCGCCTGCCGCGCCACGGCCTCCGCCTCCCGCCGCGCCGCGCCCACCACCGCCCGCGGGAGCCACTGCTGCGGCAGTTGGAGCAGCAGCCGGAACGGCCGCCGCAGGAGCCGCCGCCTCACCCGCCGGAGCCGCCGCCTCACCCGACGGGGCCGCCTCTGCCGCCCCACGCCCACCGCCCGCACCTCGCCCGCCGCCACCCGGACCCGCAGCCGTCACCGGCGGCGGATGCGGCAGCTCCGGATACTTCTGCACATCGAACAGTTCCTTCACCAGCGCCGCAAACGGCTGGTCCATCAGCACCACCCAATCGCCTTCCTTGTACGTTTCACGGCCCACCGCAAACTCGTGCGTCGCCTGGTGCACCTCGATCCCGTCGATCATGAGCTTTTCCACCAGCAACGCGGCGGTCGGCCGGTCCCTCTGCTCGCGCGGGATGATGTAGGCGTACGGCGGATCTTTCGTGAACCGCGCCACCACGTCTCGCCCCGCTCGATACCGGTCGTACAGCAGCTCTTCCCGATTCTTGGCGGCCGTATCCAGCACCGCCATCGACGCCCCCAACATGTACCGCACCGCGTCGCCCAGCCGCCACCAGCCACCGGTCCAGGGGCTCGAATAGAACACCTCGGTCCGCAGATCCTGCTTGTCTCTCGGAAAATCGTCGGTGGTGTAAAAATGCGGCGTCGCGTACCGGTACAGCGCCGTCTCCGTCAGGAACGAAACCGTATTCCGGAAATTGTTCACGTGGTCCACAAAGCCCGGATACCAGTCGTCAAACCGCCCGCGATGCATCGCGCCCGGCATATTGTGCTCGTCCAACCACGCCGCCATCGCCGCCCCAAACACGTTCACCCACCGGTACATCAGCGGGTGCGGATTCAGCGAAACCGGGTCCCCGAACGGGGGAATCCAAATGCGCGCCGGAAAAGGCGCCGTCTGGTGGTGGTTGTAGAAGACCTCCGGATAATACTCCAGCTCCGTGCGCGTGATGACCTGCGACTCGATCATGTTGTTCATGTACCCGTCGCGGTTGTTGTCGTGCCCGATGTACTCCTGCCACAGCCCCGGCATGCTGCTCACTTCATACGGCGTGCCGACGTTGCCGCGGTACCAGTTGACCGTCATGTTCTGCCCGTCCGGGTTGATCGAGAACCACAGCAGCAGAATCACGTTGTCCAAGATGGCCGTGGTTGCCGGGTCCGTCGCGGTCACCAGGTTGTAGGCGAGCTGAATGGTGTGCTGCGCCCCCGCCACCTCGGTAGCGTGCAGCCCGCCATCGATGTGTACGATGACCTTGCCGTTGCGCGCCAGTTCGTGCGCCTGCGCATCCGTCAGGCCCTTGACCAGCGCCAGCCGCCGCGCCGTATCCTTATATTTATCCAGCCCCGCCAGGTTGGCCGCCGAGGAGATGACCGCGATGTACCAGTCGCGGCCCTCGGTGGTCTTTCCCACGCGCACCAGCTTCAGCTTGTTCGAGGTCTGCGCCAGCTTCTGCAGGTAGCCCAACGCATCGTCATAACTGGCGAGATAGAAATCGTCTCCCGGCTTGTGTCCCAGCACCGATTCCGGTGTCGGAACCTGGGCCAGCCCGGAAGCCAGGGGGATCAACAGCAACGCGGCAGCACACCTCATAAGAAACCCAGCCTAACACGCCCGGCGATGGGGAGGGTGCTTGGCTGCGTAGCAGGTTGGTAACCGGGCCGATTGACCGTCTGAATGGAAATCGGCCTGCGGGTTGAGAATCTGCCCCCACTGGGGGACGTGAAGATTTCGTGTGTGTGTATTTTTTTGTTAGGGTCTAAGTTTCTCTGTTTCTTTGGGTTGCGGAGGTGGCTCGAAATCGGGAGGCGCGTGGGGAGGGGTTTTTGGGCGCCACGCGCCTCCCGAGCTTGTGACGGTTGTGACGCGTTTTTGCCAGGGTGTGTGTGTATTATTTTGGGTGGCATTAGGTTGTTTCTTTCCTGAAGGTTACAGGAGAGGCGGGGAATTTCGTGACGCGTGGGGGAGGGTTTTTTCGCTCCACGCGTCACAAACTGGCGGTGACGGGGAGGCGCTGCGACACGGGTGGCAGTAGAGGCGGCGGTTGGACGTGTTTGAGGTCGATGCATAAAGGCGCCCATAAACGAACAGCTCCCCCGGGGGCGGGGAGCTTTCGCAAGTCTTACTCCTAATTTGAATGTAGCAAACGGACATCGCGGGATCGCGGGTTTGCGGGGTTGTTGCCGGTGGTTGGTTCTGGCAGTAAGTGATTTGGAATCAGTGTAATGGTGAGATCGAAAATATATTTCCAAAGTCGGTGACCCGTGATCCGGCCCAATCGACTGGACCTCTCCACTTGGCGCGTACGTCGAGTGTTGCGTTGACGTGAGGGAGACATACCGGGATCTCCCAGAAGGCCGTTTGGGGACCGCTTGTCCGCGGGTGGAGGGCTCGTTGGAGGGGCGGGCTCCAGCCGGACGGTGCCGGGCGACCGGGTGCCATTTCTAAACGCGGTAATGTATTTTACTGGCTCTCAGCAGCAAACTTTTCCGCTACCAGATTACCCAGGACTTCGAGGGATGGGAACCACGCATTGTCCCAATTCAAAATATCCTCCATCAACGCTGCCAATCCCGACAGAGTCAGAAATTCAAGGTGTGAAATGGTGAGATCAGTTTGCCGGGGTATTTCGCCGGCAATATAATTGCGTCCAACAAAGAAACTGCAACGGTTCACCTGCGCGGGGTCACTACTTCGTGTGCCGTTCGGACTGTAATCGACCCTCCAAAGTGTTTCATCCGGGACCAGCAAGATCGGCAGGACCAGCGAAACGAGGAGTTGGTTCTGCCTTTCGCCGGCTGCCGCAGCCTCGTCAGCCAGATCGTGTGCCGAGGCCAAGGCCTGGGACCATTTCTCGAAAACCTCGGCGTCACTAGCCACAGTGGTATTGTCCTGCTGTGCCTTGCCGACCTGAGCGGAGCTCTTCCCTACCGGATGGCCAATCCCATAGTCAGACGCCGGATGGCGGATAGCATGGCAATTCTTGCGGTAAAACTTAGGGAGATCGAAAGGAGTTCGCTGCCGCTTGTCCATCATGTCCGGATGATAGGAAAAAACAACTTCATGGAAGCTCTCATCGGCCGTGCGTGGAACACACATTATCAAAAGCGGGTAGGATCTAGAGAGGTGCTTGCACTCAACGGCACATAGTATCCGCAACCCATCATTTTCTCGTTGAGCTCGAATATCGAACTGCCGCGCTTTGTTTGTGACACGATCAGTATAGGAACCGCCGTGCTGACACTGAAATCCGAGCTCTGAGAGGCGCTCCAGGCAACGCAACTCGAACGCAAAATTAGACGAGGTGTCAAGGAACTCGATCAATTCGGCCGACGTGATCGCAGCAGCCTTAAGCTGTTTCGCCATAGAGCACGGTTACACCCATTAAGCTCCTTGTTTCCCACTGCCGCGCGGTCATTGATGGGTGGTTCTTCCGTCTGATAGCGATTTTATCAGACAGAAGCAGGAAGTTTCACCCCGCTCCCGCCCCGCCCTAGTGTCCTGCTCCCTTTCGCTGGCGTGACAACGAGCTGCTCCGGGTTGAGTTGCACCTACATTTGCAATGCCGTAAGGCGATGCCCTTCTGGCGATCTGTCGCGGGCTCCTGTCTCGCGGGTGGTTTTTCGGGCACTCAGGTGGCATTGCCTAATCAGCGGGCGTGCTTTCACGCCTCGGATGCTTGACGACGCTGGGCGCGTTCGCCCATGATGAAGGTTCGAGATCAACAGATATGCAAAGAATCCTCCTAGCCAAGGGTCAGTGGATCTACGACCCGGCAAAACCGCTCGGAAAACCCGGCGGATTTGGTGCAGTATACGAAGGCTTCTCAGATGAATATGGAGAACTCGCGGTTAAACGTCTTCATCTCAGTGCCCATGAAGCGGCCCATCGTGAAATGAAGGTTGCGAGCGATCTTGCCGGCAGACAGCTCAATTATGTCATCCCCGTGTTCGACGCTGGAGAAGACCCGGAAGCCAACGCCTACTTCGTGGTGATGCCAAAGGCAGAGAAGAGTTTGCAGGCAGAGATCAGCAGCGGGATAGTATTCTCCACTCGCGATGCCGCTCAGGTCATGCTTGATGTCGCGAAGGGGCTAACCGAGGTGCGCGACATCGTCCACCGCGATCTGAAGCCAGCTAATATCTTGCTCCACACCGGTAAATGGAAGGTCGCGGATTTTGGCATTGCGAGGTTTGTAGAAGACTCGACATCCCTTCAAACGTTGAAGGGCTGCCTCTCGCCGCCATATGCCGCACCAGAACAGTGGTTGTATGCTCGGGCCACATCCGCCACCGACGTGTACGCTCTCGGCTGCGTCGGATACGCGCTCATTACGGGCCAGGCGCCATTCTCCGGTCCATCACAGGACGAGTTTCGAGAGCAGCACCTCCACGCCGTTCCGCCAAAGCTTCCCCCAGACTGCCCGCCGCGGCTTCAGACGCTGTTGAGCATGATGCTACGAAAGACGCCGGACACGCGCCCGAGTTTGGAACGCGTTACATCACTTCTTAACGGGGTGATCCAATCGCAACCCGCGGCGCCCGGTGGGATGGGGTTTGATGTTCTAGCCCAGGCAGGTGCGGACGTCGCCCGTGTTCAAGCCGAGGCGCAACGCGCGCAACAACAGAACCTCTCGGTGAATGAAGCGCGCAATCAGCTCGCTGGGGCTGGACGAGCGATTCTCGGCGCAATCATCGGGCGGCTAATGGAGCGTATCGAAAGCGAGGCCCCGAATGCCGACCGAAGTGGGTTTGCGGTCACGCTCGGCAGAGGGCACTTTGAAATATCGCTCTTGGGAGCTGGTGCCTTCAAGCTCAAAGGGGCATTACCAAGTGACGCGTTCAAACGGTCGAGTTGGGACGTCGTCGCAGCGGAGGAACTTGTCGTTCACCAGGATCAGCCGCCATACCGTTGGAGTGCATCGCTGTGGTACTGCCGTCTGCCAACAACACCTGGATACCGATGGTACGAAGCGTCCTACTTTTCGCTGAAACCGGGGGAGAACGTTGCTCCATTCTCACTAACGCGGAACCCGAGCGACGCCGATCTCGCAGCGTCGCCGGTCATGCAAATCTATCAGATGGCTTTCGGTCCGATCGCTATCGATGACGAAGACGAGGACGACTTCGCAGAGAGGTGGGCCGCATTGTTGGGGCTCGCATCGCAAGGTAGGCTGGGGCATCCGAGCCGCGCATCTTCTCAATGATCCGGGGAAACATTAACAAGGCTTTATGATTTTTTGCTGGACAATGTGCCCCTCTCGGTTTTACTATCCAGTGGATGGGTAGCCGCAGAAACCGCAGATCTCGCCGTCGATCAAACCAAGGGAATCCGAGTTCTCAGAACTCGTCGCAAGCCGCGAGGATCGATGCCCTGCTCGATCCAGTTCAGAAGATCGATCTAACCGGTATCGCGGACGAGGGGACGCGCGCCATCGTCAGCCTGTTGCTGAATTTGGTGGAAGATCTACGGGGAGAACTGAAGAAAGCCCATCAGGAGATCGCCTATCTGCGGGAGCGGTTAGGATTGGGCCGGGGTGGAGCAGGAAAGCCAGGCGACCAACCCGGAAGTTCACCATCCCAGCAGACGCATTCGTCGGAGAAAGAGCGCAAGGAACCCCAAGAACGAACCAAGCGGGCGAAGCTCAGCGAGATCCAGATCGACCGGGAAGTGAAGCTGGATCTGGATCGAGCGACGCTTCCGCCGGATGCGCAAGACAAGGGCTACGAAGCCGTGGTGGTGCAAGAGCTGCGGATCGCCACCGAGAACGTGAGGTTCCTCAGAAAGAAGTACTACTCGGCGTCCAGGGGCAAGACCTATCTGGCGCCGCTGCCGGACGGCTACTGCGGCGAGTATGGGCCGAACGTGAAGACGTTGTGCGTGATGTTCTCGCATCTGTGCCATATGACCGAGCCGAAGATCGGCGAATGGTTTGCCAACATGGGAATCCTGATTTCGGATGGCCAGATCTCGCATTTGCTGACAGAGGGCCACGAGGCCTTCCATCGGGAGAAAGAAGAGATTGTGGAAGCGGGGCTGAACAGTAGCCCCTGGCAGCACATGGATGACACGGGCACACGCGTGGACGGGGTCAACTGGCACTGTCAGGTGATCTGCAACCCGCTGTACACAGCCTATTTCACCACCGAGCGCAAAGACCGGCTGACGGTGATCGATGTGTTGCGCAACCAGCGGAAGCGGGTGTTCCGCCTGAATGACGAGGCGGTGGCGTTGCTGCGCCAGTTTGCGGTTTCCGAGCGGACGATGGAAACATTGCGCCATCTGCCGTGGGACCAGGAACTGAGTGAAACCGAACTGGATGACGGGCTGAAGCAACATCTGCCCCCGTTGGGAGCGACCGCGCGGAGCCGCATCGTCGAGGCCAGTGCCATCGCCGCCTATCACGCCGAGGTCGGTCATCCGGTGGTGCGGTTGCTGATCTGCGACGACGCCAAGCAGTTCAAGCTAGTCACCGAAGAACTGGGATTGTGCTGGATTCACGACGGGCGCCATTACAAGAGTCTGGAACCTTGTGTGGCCTACCATCGCCAACTGCTGGACGCGTTTCTGAAGCGCTATTGGGATTACTACAAGGAACTGCTGGCCTACCGGCAGCAGCCCAGCGCTGAGGAGGCGATGCGGTTGAGCGGCGCATTCGACGAGTTGTTCTCCACCGTGACGGACTATGATGCGTTGGACCAACGCATCGCCAAGACCAAGGCTAACAAAGGGCAGTTGCTGATGGTGCTGCGGCATCCCGAAATCCCGTTGCACAACAACCCCGCCGAGTTAGGGGCGCGGGGGCGGGTGCGCAAGCGGGTGGTGAGCTACGGGCCGCGGTCGCAGCAAGGGGCCAAAGGTTGGGACACCTTTCAGACCCTCCTCGGCACGGCCAAGAAGCTGGGAGTGAACTTCTTCCACTACCTGCGCGACCGCATCGGTGGCACCCGCAAGATGCCCTCTCTGGCCGATCTCATTCAGCAACGGGCGAACGATCTCCAACTCGGCTCCTCCTGGGAATCCTCATGATCTCCCCGAAATACTGAGAAGATAGCGAGCCGCCTACCCCTCCTGCCGAAGTTCTGGAGGCAGCCTTTTGTAGCGTAGGATGACCCTCTCAGGCTGGAGGGATCTGAGATCACCCAATCGGGCCCAACTCCACGCCGACGGCTTAAGCCTGCAGACCCCAGTCCGGCTTCCGACAACCCGGTGCTATGTCGACTCTGGCGGGTGCCCAAGCCCGCTCTTTTTCTGCAGTTGGCCGAGGTACGCCCCGACCGGGTAGACGTCCAAGTGGTTGAAGCCTATACGAAGGACCGCGAAGTCGCGTTCTGGGAAGTTTCAACCTGCTAGCCGCCCACCGCAGGATTCCTCCCGTGAAACGCCGTTCCGAGCAGCAGGAACCGAAAACAAAGGCCATCGAGGTTTGAATCACGCGTTCCTGAGCCACGCATTTACCATGCCCCGGTAATCCCAAAATGATAGGTCGGACATCTTTCGCTTCGTGGTCTTGCAGAGCAACGGCAACTGCCTTCTGAATCGCCGATACTGCTGAACAATGAAAGCTCCTCCCGGGGCGTCCTCGCGGCCGGACTGAGTCACCAACCAGTTGCGGACAACGACAATCGCCTGCTTGGCCGTACCCTTGTGAGCGCTGACATCCCTGCCGCTAAGATCGGAGAGCGACTTCCGGTATCGGAAGCCTTCCTTGTCCAAGATTAGGCAACCCTTCTTTGGACGTTTCCGGCTGGCAAACTCGTAACCCAGAAACAGCCCCAGTTCAAAAGGCATGTTGTGGCGGGCCAAGCGTGTGCGAGGATCCATCTTCATGTAGGACAGATCATGAATTCCAAGAGGACACTGTTCGATTAGCTTGAGGATTTTTGCGAGTCGTTCCTCCGTGCCGCTGTCCTGTTCGAGCGCACAGCGCGGCTCAAAACCCAGCAAGCAAACGGAGAACACGATGGCGTCGAAAATCTCCCGGTATGAGGGATCAAAGGGGCAGTTAATAAAGACGGCTCTGTGCCGAATCGCTGCCTCACGCCGAACCATGTGTGCCGTGCGTCAGGCCTCCTGCATCTGGCGTCTACGTCGCTGGCGAGCTCTAGATCGCCCTGATTCTCTTTTCAGATCGCGCTCTACCGTGTCCACGAGTTCACCAAGAACTGCCACACCAGCAGCGACCAGGCCGCCGATCACGAGGGCCTTCACGGTGGCGTCAAACAGGGAACCGTTGCCGCCCTGAGCAGTTGCCTGGGGATACTGGTATTCCGGCAATTGGTAGTGCGCCACGGTTTCCATGCCTCCCGTTGCGGTGAACAGTACCACCTGGCTGGGTTGGTTGGCGAATGCGATACGCCTCGCGTAATCCAGTGCATCAGCCTTCGATCGAAAGCTCCACCCACGGCGCTGAAGGTCGACGACGGTCCAGCCTCCATCCTCGGCGGGAACAACGTGGACCGTTCGCCCTGTATATACCAACACGCCTCCATTCTATCGCGAACGAACCCCCTACGCGCGGGCACCCTCGGCGATCCCGATGCGGAGACGTTGCTGTGCGCATTTGAACTGGGAGAGAGCCGTCCTTGACCGTGGATAGCCTGTCCAAGGTTGATGATCCTAGTGAGAGACCCGGCCCGAACGTCCGACAAAAAAGATCGAGGACTCCCGCCGGTATCGGATTCCTCCCGTGAAACGCCGCTCGCGGAAACTATCCTGCGAGAGACCGTGCAGCGGGAGGGGCCACTTAGCGTCTGGCACCTCAGGGGGCAGTGTGCCGCCCCTGATCGAGCTTTCCACCCCGCCCGTGGTGACCGGCGGCGGCGCGACGGCGAACGCACTATTCGCCGGCCTGGTCTACCCTGGAGAGTGGCAGTTGAATGTCGTGGTTCCGCAAGTCGGTCCGGGAGCGCAGCCGATTACGATGACTTACGGCGGGGCCTTCAGCGAGGCCACCTCGCCGGCCGCTTTCCTGGCGGTCGGCTCTCCATAGATTCCGCGCCCTACACCTTTACCGCGTTGGCCCGGACGAAGTCGCTGACCTTGTCCGGCTCCGGCCCGATGTAGTGGTATGCCTCGGCATAGTTCAATCCGAACCTCTTTCCGATTTCCGCATCGCGGTCCAGCACGAACTGGCGGACGTACTCGCGGTTCGCCGTCTCGTCATCGTCCCCCAGCAGCGGCAGACGCAAGCCCTGCCCGGCCAACCTCCGCCGCAGTTGCGCGCCGTTCTGCCCTCCCGGTCCCTGCGCGCCATTCAGTATGTTAACCGCGATCTTGCCCTCCACCTGGCCGCTGATATCCACCACCCGGTTGACATACTCCGGGCCGCGCGAGAAGTAATACTTTTCCCTCACCGCATGAGGCTTCAATCCGGCGTCGAAATGCTCCGGATAATCCTTCGCCCCGGCCGCCATCCAGCACGCCGCCTCCACCGCGCTCGCCGTGACGTAGTGATCCGGATTCTCCTCGTAGTGCCCCCACGGGTCGTAACAGATCACCGTGTCCACCTTCAGCAGGCGGAAAAGGAAGATCAGCCGTACCCGCAGCTCCAGTGGAGAGACGGCATCCAGCATGTGATTGCGATAGTAAAGGTCGTACACCTTCTCCAGCCCGAAAGAGCGCGCCACCGCGAAATTGTCGCGCTCGTTGGCCAGCACGCCTTCCCCGACACTTCCCGGGCCCGTGTGGTCGTCGTTCGTCGTGCGGATCAGGTAGCCCTTGTAGCCCTCGTTCATCAGTTTCAGAACCAGCCCGCCGGCAAAGATCGGCAGATCGTCGGCATGCGGTTGGATGGCCGCCAGCACCTTGCCCGCATGCGGCTTGCCGGGCTGGGCTCGTTCCACCTCGATGCTGGTGCTCGGAAACGGACCTTCGTCCGGCGCTGCCATCGGCGCTGCCATCGCGGGAGCCGCAAGCGCGCCTCCCGCCAGCGACACAAGAAATTCACTGCGTTTCATGGAAATCTCCTCCCGGACCCGCTATTGTCCCTCAATCCGCCTGAAAAAACCGCCCCCCTGGCCGATAAGTATCCCGTGGACATCTCTGCTATCGCGCTACAAGGCCTGGAACAAGCCCAGGCCCAATTCGGTCAGGCCGCCGGCCGCCTGGCCTCCACCGGAGCAACTTCCACCGGAACCAACGTCGACACCGTGGACCTGTCCGCTGAGACAGTCTCACTCCTCTCCGCAAAGAACGCCTTCGCGACGAACATCGACGTCCTCAAGATCGCCAATGAAATGCAGTCCAGCCTGGTGGATCTCTTAGGGTGAGGCCGGCGCAGGTCAGCCCCCCAATCCGCGCTCACCGCCCGATTTTCCGCGCCCGCCCCCCGAGGCTAGACGCTCGCCGACGCCCGTAGCTATTCTGATGGATGCATTGCATCCAATCGCCACGCCCAGCGATTTTTCCGCTGGAGATCTGATCGGTCTCAGCACGGGACTGCTGATCACCGTCCTGCTTCTGGTGCTGACCCTCCGCGCAGCCAAGCTCCCGGGGACGCCGCGGGCCAATATCGTCTTCGCCGCGTGCGCCTTTCTGTGGAGCGCCGGCGGCCTGGCGTACGCGGCGCTCGCGGCCGCCGGCATTCCGGCTGGATCCCGTTCGGCGTTCGTGGCGCGGGCCGTGCAGTTCTCGGGTGTCGCGGCCTTCCCCATCCCGGTGCTGGCCATCTGGCGCTCTCCCCGCGTTCTGCGGATTGCCGCGTGCCTCTGCGCCGGGCTGATCGCGGTTCTGCTGTGGTCCGCCGCGCTCCCGCCTCGCACCGAGATGCTGGCCTCCGCGTACAACGCCGCGCTGTTGCTACTCCTGGGAGCGGTCAGCTCCCTGCGGCGCGATTCCACTCCCCGGGCGGTGTATGTACCTTCGCTGGTGATCGTCTCCGCCGTATGCGGCGCCGCCCTCACCATCACTTTCGCGCGCCACTCGAACGCACACCTGGGGGCCATCGGAGCGCACCTGGTCCTGCTGGTGCTTCTCTGCGCGTTTCTGCTTTTCGCGCGCTTCCGCTTCGCAGACGTCTTTATCCGCTATGGCGTGCGCATCCTGCTGGCCGGCCTGTGGGCCTCGGTCCTCACCCTCATCGCGCAATCCTGGGCGGTGCTGCAGTTGGCCCACCGCACGCCATCCCCCGCGGCCGCGCATGTCTTCCTGGTGATCCTTTTTGCCAATCTCGTGCTGCTTTCGTTCACCTTCATGGACGAGCGGATCGGCACGGGCCTCAACCGTTTGCTGTTTCACACGCCGGACTATCGCGCCGAAACGCGGCGCCTGGCGAACCGTCTGCGCAACCTGCAACGGGAATCCGAAATCGCCGCCGCCATTGAGGACGCCGCTATGCGCCCCCTGGAATTGAGCGGCGCGCGGCTCATCGCTGCCGGCCGCCTGCCGCCATCCGAGTGGCCCGCCGGCATGCTGGAAGGAGAGACCATCGAACTGGGCCGCGACCATCCGCTGCGCGGCCGGCTGCCCCTGCCCGATGTCGAGTTGCTGATCCCCATCGCCTCAGGAGGACGCGTCAGCCACCTCCTGCTCGTCGCTCCCGGTTCCGTTCGCCGGGGTCTGGTGACGCACGACCTCAACTACCTGCGCGCCATCGCCGCGCAGTGCGGCCAGCGGCTCGACACGCTCGACCGCGAGCGCGAGGCCGTCGAGCGGCAAAGCCGCGAAACGTTGCTCGTCCAACAGGTGACCGAAGCCGAGCTGAGCGCCCTACGCGCCCAGGTCAATCCGCATTTCCTCTTCAATTCGCTGAATACCATCGCCGACCTGATCGTCCGCGACCCAACGCGCGCCGAGGCCATGACACTGCGGCTCGCCAGCGTATTCCGGCACGTGCTGGCGCACTCCAGCCGCCCGCTGACTTCCATCCGCGACGAAATCGAATTCCTGCGCACCTACCTCTACATCGAGGAGGCGCGCTTCGGGGACCGCCTGCACGTCGAAATCGATATGGCTCCGGAGATCGCCGGCGCGGCGATTCCTTCACTGATCCTGCAGCCCCTGGTGGAGAACGCCCTGAAGCACGGCTTGGGACCGAAGCCCGGCCCGGGCCGTTTGTGGATCTCCGCGCGCGCGGAGGATAGCCACGTCTGCCTGAGAGTGGAGGATGATGGACTCGGGCCTGCCCGGCGCGGTGAATCGCGAGGTCTCGGCCTGGCAAACGTCTCCGAGCGCCTGAACACGCTGTACCACGATCGGGCCAGCGTCACGCTCGATCCGCGCGAGGGAGGAG
>Ga0209517_10005765_pt1 | contig 15586 bp, 13 predicted proteins | sample PeaSoiMetSII2010_FD_187695 | JGI IMG/M metagenome (GOLD analysis project Ga0209517, IMG submission 187695) | Peat soil microbial communities from Weissenstadt, Germany - SII-2010 (SPAdes) (version 2) | ecosystem: Environmental > Terrestrial > Soil > Wetlands > Peat | place: Germany... | reverse complement strand
TTCGCGAAGAATCCGCTTACCGAGAGAGCGCGAGGCAGGCCGGGGCACGTCGTACCACTCGATGTCCTCAACCTTGCCGCAGCGGTCGCAGATGAAGTGGTGATGCCGCATGCCTTTCGCATCGAAGCGCGCGGCGCGGCCCTCGACGGCCACTTCACGCACCAACCCCGCCTGCACCAAGTCCCGCAGATTGTTATAAGTCGTGGCCCGGGAAGACCGCGGATCGACGCGATTCACGGCTTCGAAGATTTCCGCAGCCGTGGGATGCCGGTTGTGTTCCATCAAGAATGCCATTACGGCGTAGCGTTGAGGAGTAACACCGCAACCCGCTGCCGTCGAAGGACCGTTTAATCGCCTCGGCGTCCATGAGCAGTTTAGATTATGTCTAATGTGAGATTTCGTCAAGACTTGTGAAACCAGCTCTCAGGTCTTAGGTCTTAGGTCTTAGGTTCTGACTCAGGCAGTGGTCCTGTTAGGTGATCTCTTCCTGACGCCTGAGACCTGACACCTGAGACCTAAGACCCAAGACCTACTTCTTTGACACCGCCGGTCGTTTTGCCGAGGTACTGGCAGGCGGCACGGGCAGGCTGCCCCGGGAGTAGTATCCGAAGGAAACCACCGGAGCAGAACCGCTTATGTTTAAGCGCGTTAAGTCAGTCTCCACGAAGAAGCCGTGATCGGAGTCAATTTTGTAGAAATCTGCACTGAATGGTTGGTTGGGGCTAACGAAGGGGGGATTGCCTGAGAGAAGTTCCGCGAAACAGCCGGTGATGGGCGCGCCTGCTAAACAATCCGTCGGGTTTTCGGGACTACCGGCAAAGGGTAGGGCCATTCCACTACTAAACGGGGTGGCATCTGCGATCCCAGACAAGTTTCCGGTCGAGTCCACCGCCACCTTGGCGGAGGCGTCGATCTCGCCCCCACTACTAAACTGGGTGAAGGTAGAGCCGTAATCGCCATTGAACGTTAGAGACGACGTCGCCTGCGGATAAGCGATTCCCGTCCCAATGAATGGATAGTTGGCATTCCCGTAGGAGAGAACCAGCGCCGGGCAGTTGCCATTATCCGCCGTATCCGCCGGGCAGCTTCCCAGGCTCCCATTGCCGGTGAGATAAAAAATGAAATGGGAGCCAAAACCCTTGCATGGCGGCTGGGAGGAATAGCTGCGCTGTCTTACGGCGGTATGGGAGACGAATTCTTCACCAACCTCGAGATCGTGCGCAAGGTGGGATTGGAGACTAAGACTCCTTTCTGGAGTTGCATTCAGGCCGTCGCCCATTTCGGCTATCTGGTGCCCTCGGATGCCACCTTGCACTTGCAGGCATACAGCACACTGGCCTACGGCGGGCGCGGCATCCAATACTTCACGTACTTCACGCCGCAACGAGGCAATTACAGGATGAGTGCGATCGACCAGTTTGGAAACAAGACCGCGACCTGGGACGCGCTGCGCCGCATTAACTACGAGATCCACGCGCTTGCGCCCACACTGCTGGGACTGCGAAGCACAGGCGTCTACCACTATCCCGATGTGCCCAAGCAAGGCCAGTCGCTTTCTGAGAGCCGCCTGGTGCGGGGGATCGACATGGTGAAAGACGAAGATGGATACGTGCCGCCCTCCGTCGCAGCGCGCTTTCTGGTGGGTGAATTCGAAGACGGAAAAGGGCGATCCTACCTGATGTCGTCAACAAGGACTTAACCTACTCCTTTCGCTTCGACATTGAGTTCAAGAGCGAAGTGCACAACGTCATGCGGGTTAATCCTTACTCAGGGCAAGCGGAGCCCTTCCGAGGTGAGCAAAACTGGCTCGCCCCAGGTGGGGGGATCCTCTTGCGGGTGGAGTAACGCATAGTCGGGGAGGATCTTGCCGGTTTTGTTTTGCTTAATGGTTCGCTGAGCGTCGCTTCTGTTTTGTCAGCTATCCGGAAGTAATCCAGATTGAGACGTGCGGATCGGTACTGATAAGTCGGCAATCCGGAAGTAGTCCGGTCCCGCCATCCGAGATTAGCACCGAGAAGGGTGCAACGGGCGTTTGCCAGACAGGAAGGCGAAAACTTTGGCGGTTCCTGTTATCAGAGTCGGACGAGTGAATGCGTGATCGAGCAAACTCAGCCCGCCGTCCGTGTTCTCCGAAGAGCGGGAAGATGCAGTGACGAGAACACGGTACCAGAAGGGCTGTTTGAAGCAAATCACGCGCAAAGGGGGCCGTAGGGTTTGGAGCTTTCGCTGGCGCGAGACCGAATCGGACGGTACCAAGCTACTCAAAGGAATGGCGGGGACGGATGGGTACTCTGACACGGCAGAGGTCGCGAGTTCGAGTCTCGTCGCCAAAGCGCGCCTTCAACTTTTTCAACATCTCCTTTTGATCGCTCTTGCTTTGATTTGCCCATGACGGTCTCCTCCGCAGACAAACTGCACCGCATTCGGTGGAAGTGACTCAACCTGGGACGAATAAAAGGGAAGGCGGAAATTATCGCACACGCGGCAGATAATGAGCAGGGAAAATCACCCCAAGACTAAAAACGCAGGGATTCGAGTCTCAAAGTCAAAAAGGGAAATGTCAGCGTGACGGAGCGAACTCTACGCTCCGGCGGAATCGCACTGGGCGCTCGAAATGGCGCGCAAGAATCTACCCGTCCTGATCTCGCTCGATCTGATCCTGCCGCGCCACTCTGGCGCACGCCGCTATCACGATCGACAAACACCTAGGCAAGTTCCCGGTGCTGATTGTCACTGGTCATGCCCGCGGTCAACTGGGCCGCGCCGATTTTGAGGAAATGATGATGTCGGGACCGGGAACCTATCTGGAAAAGCATGTGAATCCAGACGCCTATCTCTCGGTCGTGCGCAAGGCGTTGGGGTTGGAAACCCCGGCTTCCAATTCATCTTCATCCAGCGCCACCGACTCCGCAGCCAACCGTCCGAAGCGCTTCCTCGGGAGCTGGCGGCAGGTGTCCGCTCCGGCCGGCTATTTCGATAAGCCCTCCGACCTCAACAGAATGCTGGAGAAAATTGAGGAAATTCTCAGCTCGCGGCCCGCGCGGTAGGGAAACTGGCACCACAATTGCCGCAGCCTTCTGCCACCTGCACAGGGGATCCGGGACGATTTGGCCCGCGAAGTCGGAACGCAGGGCTTGCGGCCCAAGAAGTGCTTCTCGAGTTTCGGTTTAGCCACGAGACGCCCGAGCTACCGGACGGTTACGGGCTCGGGATTACAGCCTGGGCTTCGTTGGAGTGTGCACTCTCCACCCCGTTCCCATCGACCGCCGTGGTCACATAGTAATAGGTCTGCCCGGCTAGGACCGAGTTGTCGCTATACGCAGGATTCGCATCCAACGCGGAATTGATCTTGGCGTATGGACCTCCTGAGACACTGCCACGATAGACGTTATAGCCGGTGATCCCGGAGTCCCCATCGGTCCAAGAAAGAGAGGCACTGTGCGACGGCGGCGCGACGCCATTCCCCGTCAGCGTCTCGGTGGGCGAATTCGAGGCATTGCTGGTGAAGGAGAGGACAGCATTGGCGGTGCCGGCCGTCTGCGGAGCAAACGTCAGGGTGAACGGCACGTTTTGTCCGGGTGCAATTGTCACCGGGAAGGAAATCCCGCTTATCGAGAATTCCGAATTATTCAAGCTTGCAGATGTAACGGTTACGTTCGCAAGGCTCGCACTGAGGCTGCCAGGCTGACTGGAGCTGGCGCCATCTGTCACGCTGCCAAAATCCTGCGACGTGGGAGAGACAGCAAGCTGGCCCTGAGGAGTGCCCGTACCGGAGAGTGAGATGGTCAGAGTTGGATTCGAGGCGTTGGAACTTACGGTAATGCTGCCGTTTGCGCTGCCAGCCGATGTCGGGGCAAACACTACGCTGAAGGTCACACTGGCGCCGGGATCAAGCGTGAGCGGAGGGTTCAGCCCACTGAAGCTAAACCCTGGCCCGGTCACGGTGGCCTGCGAGATCGTCACGCTCGCTCCGCCCGCGTTCGTGAGCGAGTCCATCAAAGTCAGGCTGCTCGCGACTTGAACGTTGGCAAAAGTCAGGCTGCTGGGATTGGCGGTGAGTTGACCGGAAGTTAGGCCTGTACCGGTGAGAGAAACCGTCGCTATGCTGTTCGATTGCAGAGCGCCTCTTCTGTGAAACTTGTTCTTGGGAACCGAATATGCGATCGAGACGCTGCCACTGAGGTTGCCGCTAGACTGCGGCGCAAAAGTCGTCGTGAGCGTCACGCTCTGCCCCGGGGTGAGCGTCAACGGCCAGCCGAGGCTGCCGATGCCGAATCCGGCCCCTGATACTGTCGTTTGGGAGATCGTCAGGTTCGAGTCTCCGGTATTGCTCAGAACCACCGGTTGGGACATGGTGTTACCGATCACCACGCCACCGGAGTTCACGGTGGAGGGATTAGTGGCCAGTTGTCCAGCGGCGGTTGCCGCGAATAGAAAGATATTTAATAGAACTAATGCACAACTCACGTGCGTCGATGGGGGACCGAAGCACTTCACGTCTGTTCTCCTGTTCCGTGCGTCAAGCAGCACGGCGGGGATTTAGAACAACCACATCGCGTCGTGCGACTAGATAAATCCCGTGCAGACGCGGTGCATAAGCTATTCTTCGGCTCCTCCCCCGCGTTGGGCAGGTCTCGAAAGGGCACGACGGTATGCGAAAGTGCAGGACGCGACCCGACTTTGGACGAGTGTGGTGTGTCCAACGGGACAGGTACCCTGAATACACTCCCAGGTTCAGCCGCGAGGGATCGAATGCAGAGTGGGGGCATCCTGCGGATGCCCGCATTGCCGATACTCAACCACACTCCCGATAAACGAGTGGCCTTCAAGAGGACTTCAGTGAATCGCTGCTTCCTGCTTGCAGCGCTTAGCCGGGCCTCTGGGTTTGTGGCTGGATCACGCCCGAAAAGTCGGAACCAGTCCTGGATGAGAAATAAGTAGGGTGGAAGGAGATGAAAACGGATTGCAGGCGTAAACGGACGTGGGTTTTGTGACCGTCAAGCTTGGTAAAAAGAAAGAAGGATTACAAGTTTGATGGGCGACTTGATTTCTTCCGCTCTTCTTCGATGTCGACAACAAAACTGGACTTCTTTTTCTTATCTTGCGACCTGGCCGCTTTTTCTTCCTGCAACCATGCCCTGGCCCGGCGTTCGGCCTCTGCAATTTGATGTGCGGACATGGTCTGCGCCAGACTCGTTTTCTTCGCATCCACGTCGCGATGCAAGCTCTTGGTGGTTTCCTGGCACAGCAGAAACCACATATAGGCGGCCACCGGATCCGAACTCCCGTTGGCAGCGAGGTAGTGCTCTGCTAACTGACGTTGCGCCCACGGCATCCCCGATTCGGCGGCCTTAGCCAGTCTTGCAAAATTCTCGCCCACATCGGTTTCGCGATCTTCCACTGGGCGCTTGCCACGATTCATGGTGTGACAGATCAGCTCGGTACGGCTGGAAACTCCCACTTTGTCAAAAATGCGGAAGAGATAGTTCTTCACCGTGTGCCGGCTCAGCCCCAGGGACTGCGCAATCTCCCGGTTGGTCATGCCCGATGCCACGTACTGAATCACTTCCTGCTCACGACCGGAGAGCAACTCCATGCCTTTATGATTGGTAGCGCGCAACAAGGGCGAGTTGGCCAGCGCTTCCAGAACCACGCCAATCTCCACGCTGCGTGCCCAGACTTGCCCTTCATAAACGCGGCGAATGCACTTGCAGAGGCTTTCCAGCGGGTCATGCCGGGAAAAAATGCCCCGGGCACCGGCTCGGAAACAGTCGAGAACATCTTGTGCGCGGGAAGATTCCAGCAGGATGACACCCTTGATATCAGGATGGAGGGCGCGCATTTCCTGGAGCACCTCGAGTCCGTGACCAGGTTGGTCGTCCAGAGCGTGACTGATGACGGCTACATCAATCGGTACCCGACCCGCCGCTTCCAGCAGTTCCTGGGAACTGGGCGCCGAGGCGACCACCTGCAGAGTGCGATCGCCTTTCATCGCCTCCGCCAGCAACTGCGTGTGGATGCGGGTCGTGTCGGCAACCGCGATGCTGATAAGGTCGATCCTCTTCTCCTCGGACCGCATGACTCCTCCGGCAAAGCGCGAGCGGGGAAACTACTTGATCCCGGGGGAGGGATACTGCAACAGGAGAGTGATAAAAGCTTTATCTAAAACAGCCGTGCATCCTACTGAACAAGGCATGATACCACAAAGCCAAGAAAACTTCTGCAAATTGTGCACGAAAATGCACAGATGTCCCAGGATACATTTTGTCCTGTGTTACGGTTTTGAAGCGGAAAATCATTTGTCAACTCGCGGCCTTCTCGCGCGAGCCAATTTGTCCGAAGACACTCCCTAGCAACAGTATTTATTATCAATGACATACGAACCACTGGCCCAGATTTTTGCCGGAGCGGTGTGTGGTTAGACTGAATGGCCACGGCGGGCCTTAGCACCATCGTGCCAAGGAAATGCGTCTCCGGGCCGAGAGGGGATCGACCGAGGGAAGCCTGCCTCTCAGACCGTCGGGTAAGCTGGTCCTGGGTCGCTTGACCACTTGCAAGGTTTTGCAAGCGACGGCTATTGTGGTACTCGACTTCAGAGACAAGAACTTCCCCCAGAGCTCCGAAGTAATCCTCCCCCCTAACTTGGAAGGTCTAGGTGTCATTCAGGCGGAAACCACGCATGGGACCCAGAGGGCGAAGCTATGAGCACTTCTAATCAGGCCTTCGAATTCAGTCAGCCGCTCAGCCTCCGGCTAGGAGCAGAAACCATGCGTTGGTACGCCCTCCACACCCGTGCGCGTCATGAAAAGATGGTGGAGCATCGTCTGCGTGAGTGCGGCATGGAAACCTATCTCCCGACCGTGCAGGAAGTGCACTGCTGGAGCGATCGCAAGAAAAAAGTGGAAGTGCCTCTGTTCAGTTGCTACTTGTTCTTGCGGTGCGCTCTCACCCCACAAGATCGGAACCAGGTTTACCGTGTTGGCAGCGTGCTGGGTTTTGTCGGTAGCGGAGCCGCGGGGATGGCCATCCCGGATCATCAGATTGAAAGTGTCCGCACTCTTCTATCGCAGACTTCCCCCTGGCGGTCGCATCCTTTTGTCAAGGCCGGTCAGCGGGTGCGCATTCGAGGCGGCGCACTGGATGGGGTGGAGGGCATTTTCGTCTCCGAAAATAGTGATCATAGCCTGGTTGTTTCCGTGGATGTAATTCAGAGATCTCTGGCCGTTCGCATTGACGGGTACGATGTGGAGCCCGTCTAAGTCTCGCAGCTTAAGAATTCTTCTTTGCCCGCTGTTCGCCGCTTCGTTCTGGCAGGCACTACATGAACCAAACAGAAATTGAGCAGATCGGAGAAGAGCTCTACTTCGTGGCGGCCAGCCCGGCCTCGCGCCGGCTGCGCACGCAGGCGGAGCTGTTTTCCCAAATCGACGTTCCCCTCCTGATTACCGGAGAGCCGGGGAGCGGGAAGGCGACCACTGCGCGTCTGATCCACTCGCTCTCGATTCGCTCCGGATTCCCATTCATGCGCGTGAACTCCGCCGCCCTCACCGCGGACCTGCTGGAAAGTGAATTGTTTGGCCGCGAGCACCCAGCGGTGAACGGGGGAATCGAATCCAGGCCTGGCAAGTTCGAGCAATGCGCCAAGGGGACAGTGCTGTTGCAGGACTTCGAAGCGATGCCCGGTGCGGTACAGTTGCGGCTGCTGAAGGTGCTCCAGACGCGGGAGGTAGTGCACTTCGGACAATCACCCATCGGCGGCGACGTGCGGATCATGGCCGCTACTCGATGCCAGCTCGAGCAGGCAGTGGCGGATGGAAAAGTCCACGAAGACCTGTATTCCCGGCTGAGCGCCTTCAAGCTGAACATACCGTCGTTGCGGGAACGGCGCGAAGAAATCCCGCTGTTGCTGGGACATTTCGTGAACCGCCTGACGCGACGCTACGGCGTGCCGGCCCCGCACGTTTCCAGCGCACTGCTGGAAGCAAGCCAGCGCTACTCGTGGCCGGGCAATCTTCGCGAGCTCGAGGTCTTCGTGAAGCGGTTCCTGGTATCCGGGGAGGAGACGGCGGCTCTGGAAGAATTGAACATTCATCACGAGTTGGAGACCGGGAATGGGGTTGGCAACGACCACGCGAACGATAACGGGTATGCCAAGAATGGCAACCTTCCCACGGGAGAGAAGTCCTCGCTCAAATCGCTGGTGCGACACGCCAAAGGCGAAGCGGAGCGGAGTGCCATTGCCCGCGCGCTCGAGGAGACCCACTGGAACCGCAAGGCCGCTGCCCGGCAGCTCAGCATGAGTTACCGTGCGCTGCTGTATAAAATTCAGGAATATCAACTGATTCCACAAGAGAGTTTTTCGCTGCGTGGGCAGGCGTCGCGAACGGGGGGCTAATGAATCGTCCAACGGCACTCTTTATGACGCAAGACACAAAGTTGGGATTTCCCATTTTTCAAATGCTGGCCCTTGTGGTACTGCTTTCGGTTTCGTGGGCGCAATCCGCCGCCAGACAGCAAGCACCGGCCGAGGGCGACAAGGCCGGCAAGAATGCGACTGAGAATCGCGCTCCGGGATCACCAGCGAAACATTCGGACGACGCCTATGTGATTGGCGCCAACGATGTCCTGTCGATCAACGTGTGGAAAGAACCTGACGTCTCGCGCTCGGTTCCGGTTCGTTCCGACGGAAAGATTTCTTTGCCTTTAGTCGGGGAGTTGCAGGCGAGCGGTCAGACGCCCCGGCAGCTGGAGCAGGAGATTACCAAGCGCCTGCAGAACTACATCTCCGAGCCCGAAGTCACCGTCATCGTTACCGATAGCAAGAGTCAGAAAGTGAACATCCTGGGTATGGTGGCGCGACCGGGCGCCTATCTGTTGACGAGCTCAACCACTGTACTCGATGCAATTGCGCTGGCCGGGGGGTTCAGAGACTTCGCCAAGCAGAAGTCGATCTACGTTCTCCGGCAAGCTCCGGACGGAACGCAGCAGCGAATTCCGTTCAACTACAAAGACGTGATCAAAGGCAAGAATCCGGAACAAAATATTCGCCTGCAGGCCGGCGATACGGTGGTGGTTCCGTAGCTGTGCCGATGAACATACGACGCGGTTTGATTCTAGGGTGGATGATGGCTGGGTTGCAGCTTCTTGCGGCGGGGCAGGATTCGGCTCCGCAGACTCCACCGAGCCAGAGTTCCACGGACAGTGGCGGCGTGAGCGGCAGAACCGCTCCGGCTGCCGCGGTCTCGGGGATAATAGGCATGCAGAGCGAAGGCGGCGAGGACACGAGCGATACTTTGCCGCAGATACCATCGTTCGTTGGAGGGACGGGAATTACTTCGGCTGTGCTCTCGGAGATGCAAAGATCGAATTACCTGCGAGCTGGGTTGAATGTGGGCGGCACCTATGATGACAACCCGCTACTCCTTTCAAACGGCGAAAGCAATACGAGCGAGACGATCTTTCCCAATATCAAGATTGAGGCATCGAGTTCGCGAATTCGCTGGAGTCTTGGGTACGCCGCCGGTCTGACCATCAATCAGAAGCTCACGAGCCAGAACCAGGGATCGCATAGCCTGAATTTCGACTCGCAGTACCGGCTGAGTCCGCATGTGAATCTGCGCGTCGCCGAAAACTTTTCCTTGACCACCGGGTTCTTTGATTCGGGCACTGGCGCTGGGGTCGTTGGATCGGGCGGTCCGAATACCAGTCTGGTTGCTCCGCTGTCCACACAGAGATCGAACATGACGACGGTGGAGACCAACTATCACTTCGCGTTAAACGACCTGATTGGAGCCAGCGGGACGCTGTACGACTCACATTTCACCAACCCTCCGAAGGGAACAGTGCTCGCAGATTCGCAGACCGTAACCGGGTCGGCATTCTGGTTCCACCGGTTGGTCGGCCAAGACTGGGGCGGAGTCAGCTATCAATTTCAGCGGATCACGTTCAATCCCCTGGGCGAAACGCGGGTCCACAGCTTTCTCGTAACGAACTCACTGAGCCTTTCCAAACGATTTACCCTGACCGCCTTCGTTGGTCCTCAGTACTATGAGAATAACGGTCTGGTTTCGGGTGGCGGGACGCAGACGATTCAATCGAATGGCTGGTTGGTTTCGGGCGGAGCGGAAGGCGGGTGGAGGAACGAGCATACGAGCGTGTCTGCCGGATATTCGCGAAGCATCAGTGACGGCGGTGGCCTTCTGGGTTCGGTGCTTTTGCAGACTGTGCACGGTACGTTCCGCAGCCAACTGACGCCAGCCTGGACGGCGGCTATCACCGCGAGTCACGGGACGAACCAGTCACTCATAACGCCGTCGACCAGCAGCGCGAGTTCGATCAACTTGACCTCCGCAGGCATCTCCTTGGAGCGTAACGCGGGGAAGAGTTTTGGGCTCCGGTTGGGTTATAGCCACGATATCCAGGAGCAGTTTGGATTGCCCGCTCCCGCCCCGACGCTCGATGCGCACCGTAACCGGTTTCTCGTGACCCTTTCCTACCAGTGGGCCAAACCTTTAGGAATGTGAGCATGGAAGACGAACTACAAGAATCAAGTACGCCCATCGATTTTGCCGAGATCAAGGGAATGGTCCGCCGCCGGCGGTGGCAATTCCTGCTGCCGTTTTTCTGTGGCTGGCTGCTGGTGTGGGGAGCAAGTTGGGTGATCCCTGCGACCTACCGTTCCGGCACCCTTATTCTGGTCGAGCAGCCTTCGGTGCCGGAGAAATACGTTGTCTCGAACATCGAAAGCGACATTCAACATCAGCTGGACAGCATCACGCAGCAAATCCTGAGCCGCACCCGCCTGGTCCGCATCATTGAAAGTGTAGGTCTCTACGCCGAGGAGCGAAAGCACAAGAGTGCGGATGACATGGTCGAGACGATGCGGAAAGACATCGAAATCGAGCTGTCGCACGGCGACGACCGGAAGCTCTCCGCCTTCAATATCTATTACGCGAGTCGTGATCCGAAGATGGCGCAGGCGGCCACGGCCGAGCTCGCGAACTTGTTCATCACGGAAAATCTGGAGCAGCGGCAGGAACGTTCCGAGAACACGACGAAGTTCCTTGAAGATCAGCTCGATCAAGCGCGCGCAAAACTCGCGGCCCAGGAAGCGAAATTGCGTGTGTTTAAGGATCAGCACCTGGGCGAGTTACCCACCCAGACCCAGAGCAATCTGCAGATCCTGGCCGGCCTTCAGAGTCAGTTGCAGGCGAACCAAGACTCCCTGAACCGAGCCAAGCAGCAAAATACCTATCTGGAATCGCTGCTCAATCAATATCGCTCCATGGGGCAAGGTTCAAAGCCGGGCGAAACAGCCAGCCCAGTCGGGCTCGCTGCGATCGACAAAGAGCTGGATCAACTGAAGGCGCAACTGGCGGATTTGACTTCTCACTACACCGATAAGCATCCTGACGTTCGTAAGACGAAGGAACAGATTGCCCGGACCGAAAAGATGCGCGAACGGATCGTCGCTGAAATGAACAATCCAGCGACTAGCTCAACCACTGCTCCGGCGGCTGGTGCCCCGTTTGATCCGAGGACCGCGCCGATGCTAGAGATGGAGAGCCAGCTAAAAGCCAACCGCCTTGAAATCGCGAACCTGGAAGCGGAAATCAAAGACGAGCAAAGCAAGATCAACCAATACCAGGCACGTCTGAATATGGCTCCGGTGATGGAACAGCAGTTTGCGGACATCACGCGCGACTATGACCAGTCGAAGACCGATTACGAATCGCTGCTGGCCAAGAAGAATCAGTCGGCAATGTCGACCGACCTGGAGAAAACGCAACAGGGCGAGCATTTCCGCATGTTGGATCCGCCGAACCGTCCGGTAAAGCCCTACAAGCCGAATCGGCTGATGCTGTGCGGTGCCGGGTTAGCGGTGGGCCTGGTGTTCGGCGGAGCCTTTGCCTTCAGCCAGGAAAAGCTGGGCGGCAAGATTTACAGCGCGCGTGAGATCAAGAAATTGGTTCCCTTCGGTGTGATGGTGGAGATTCCCCCGATTGAGACCTTGGAGGAACAATCGTCGCGCAGGCGCGGTGCCTGGTTCGCGGGCGCGGCGGCGGTGGTGATGGTGGGTTTCATCCTGTTAGGATCGGCAGTAACGTATTTGTACCGCTAAGAAATCATGTATAAGAGCTTCTACAATCTGCAGCGCAATCCGTTCGAGATCACGCCGGACCCGTCGTTTTTGTTTCCTACGACACGGCACAACGAAGCCCTGGCTTCGTTGTACTACGGAGTGACGGCGCACCGGGGATTTGTCGTCTTGACCGGCGAAGTGGGCACGGGGAAGACTCTCATCCTGCGCTCATTGCTGGGGCTGGTGCAGCGCCGCGATGTTGCCTTCGCTCTGATTTTCAATCCCACGCTGTCGCCTCTGGAATTCATGCGCTATATCGCGCTCGATTTCGGGTTGCCGGTGGCGGGCAAGGCCAAAGACGAACTGATCCACGTGTTGAATGGTTTCCTGCTTCACCGACATCAGAAGGGATTGACGACAATCCTGGTGGTGGACGAGGCTCACCATTTGTCGGCGGAAATACTGGAAGAGATCCGGCTTCTGACCAACCTCGAAACCTCGCAGCAGAAGTTGCTGCAAATCATACTGGCGGGACAGCCGGAACTCGATCAGAAACTCGACTCCCATGAACTCCGGCAGCTCAAGCAGCGGGTCGCGCTGCGCTGTCATCTGGACCCACTCAGTGCGAACGAAACCAAAGAGTACATGCGTCGGCGTTTGCAGATCGCCGGGGCGGTTGGCGCCGTCGATATTTTTTCTGGGCCCGCGATCGAGGCCGTGTTCCGCCACTCGCAGGGAATCCCGCGGCTCGTCAACACCGTCTGCGAGAACGCGCTGCTCGTGGGCTACGCCAAACACGCGGCCACGATTACCTCCGAAATCATTGACGGGGTCGCGCGGGATTTGCGGCTCGGGGTGGTCGCCGCGGAATCGAAATCCGATGGCGGCCGGCTGTCGAAAGAACAGGAGCAGAAAGGACTCCTGCTGGCAGTGAAGACGCTGTTGGAAGTGCGGGAACGGATACAGCGAGCAGAGACGAAAAGCCGGTTGCAATAGGGAGCAGGTTCATTCCACATGAGCTATATCTTTGAAGCGTTGCAGCGAGCAGAAGCCGAGCGGGCAGGCGGAAGCCTGCCGAAAAACGCCGACTCGGTTGCCGATTTGCTGCAAGGGGTCGAACAAGAAATCGAGCGCAAGGAATCGCTTTCGGAATTGTCACTGCCAAGGAGACCAAGGTCTGAGGCAGCGGAGATATTTGCCTCCGCGAAAGTGCTCTTGCCGGCGCTCGCCGCAGATGCCCGGCTGGTGTGTCTGACGGACCAGGGCGGTTTGGCGGCGGAAAAGTTTCGCGTGCTGGGATTGAAGCTGCGGAACCTGCGGGAGCGGCGCAAACTCAAACGCGTCGTGGTTACCAGCAGCATTCCGGAGGAAGGGAAAAGCCTGATTGCGGCGAACCTCGCGCTCAATCAATCCCGAAGCAAGATTCTCCACACTGTGCTTGTCGATGGCGACCTCCGGCGACCGGAGCTGGCACGGCGTTTCGGCTTTAATCGAGGCCTTCCTGGACTTAGCGAAGTTCTTCGAGGAGAGCGCCAGTTGCCGGAGGTTGTGTATAAGCTGGAGGGTTCCGGGCTCCGGTTTATTCCTGCGGGCGTGACTCCCGAGAACCCAATCGAGGTCATGCAGGCAGGCCGTCTGCAGCCGTTGCTGGAACAGTTGGAAACGTTCTTCGATTGGATTATTATCGACACCCCTCCCGTCCTTCCTCTTGCGGACACGCCGCTGTGGATGAAACTGGCGGATGGAGTTCTGCTGGTAGCTCGTGAAGGGGTGTGCGAAAAGAAGCAGCTCGAACGGACCGTCGAGGTTATCGATCGCTCTACCATGCTGGGCGTGGTTGTGAACAGTTGTGATAGCAATGAGCATAAGTATTACTACTCACGATACAGCATGGCGTCGAATGGTACAGAGTCTTCACCAGCAGCCGAAAACTGAAACTTAGCCTCACCTTCCCCTTCGATCAATCTCCCCCAGCAAGTCAATCTTTCATTCGAGCTACGGCGGCCCTACTTGCCATCCGTAGCGCGCGAGGAGATGTATCCGTGTCGACCACATCGGCAAAACCGCGATTCACGAAAAGCGTGTCGCAGCCGCAGAACGGGTTGGAACTGAAGGAAGTCCTCACCGAAGAAGTGTTCCGGCGCATGATCTCGCTGGAACGAAAACGAAGCGAACGCACACAGCGACCGTTTGTCCTGCTGCTCATGGACACAGGGCGCACGCAGCCGACAGAGAAGAACGGACGGATTCTGCTCGACATCCTCAGCACCCTCGAGAGCGCCACGCGCGAAACCGATATCATGGGCTGGTATGAGATGAATTCCGCTGTGGGTGTGGTGTTCACGGAGATCACGCTGGACAACAAACTGATCTTCAGTACCATCCTTGCCCGGATCAGCGAAGTCCTGCGCGGCCGACTCACCAGCGAAGAGTTTAGCCAGATCAAGTTCTCGTTTCATTTGTTTCCGGAGGAGTGGGATCCGACCAATCCAGAACGTCAGAGTAATCCGACACTGTATCCCGATCTCCACAAGCGCAACGGGGCCAACCGGTTGGGCCGGGCGATGAAGCGAGGCACGGACATTTGTGGAAGCCTGCTATTGCTCATTGTCTTGTCGCCGGTGTTTTTCGCCATTGCCGCGGCAATCAAGCTGACTTCGCGGGGGCCGGTTCTGTTCCGCCAGCAGCGTATTGGAGAACACGGAAAGGCGTTCACTTTCCTGAAGTTCCGATCGATGTACGTAAACAATGATGCCAGCCAACACAAGGAATATGTTCGCAAACTGATTGCTGGTCAGGCTGACCAACAGACGAATGCCGAGGGAGAAGGCATTTTCAAGCTCACCAATGATCCTCGGATCACTCCGGTGGGGAACTTCCTGCGCCGCACGAGCCTGGATGAATTGCCGCAGTTCCTCAATGTGCTGCGAGGCGACATGTCATTGGTCGGGCCGCGTCCCCCTGAACCTTACGAAGTGGAAACCTACGCGACCTGGCATCGGCGCCGCGTGCTCGAAGCCAAGCCCGGAATTACAGGTCTGTGGCAGGTTCAGGGACGCAGTCGGGTCGGATTTGACGAAATGGTTCGACTCGATCTGCGTTACGCGCGCAATTGTTCGCCCTGGCTCGATCTGAAGATTCTGGTACAGACTCCGAGAGCAGTGATTGCCGGAAACGGCGCTTGTTAGTGCTGCAAACCTTTCAGTTCCTCCTCCAAAGGCTAGCTCTCATTCAAGCAATACGGTCATTATTTCCCCCGCAGTGCCCAACAGTTACCCATTAATGGTGGAATCTTATGATTAGGTTTGGTGTTATCGGCTACGGCTACTGGGGCCCGAATATTGTGCGCAATCTGCGCGCATTGGAGGGTTGCCAGGTCGTCGGGGTCTGCGATCAGGCTCCCGCGGCTCGCAAACGCATACAGGCGGCAAATCCAGGAATTCCGGTCCATAGCGACGCTAACGAACTGATAAAGTCTCCCGACGTGGATGCCATCGCGGTCAT
>Ga0209517_10005764_pt1 | contig 15587 bp, 27 predicted proteins | sample PeaSoiMetSII2010_FD_187695 | JGI IMG/M metagenome (GOLD analysis project Ga0209517, IMG submission 187695) | Peat soil microbial communities from Weissenstadt, Germany - SII-2010 (SPAdes) (version 2) | ecosystem: Environmental > Terrestrial > Soil > Wetlands > Peat | place: Germany... | reverse complement strand
GGCATCCGTCGCGGCGTCGGTGGCCACCGCCGCCTTCAATGTGTGGGAAGGTAGCGTCTCGTCCGGCAAGACCATATCGTCCCTTCTGGCGTGGCTTGACTACCTCCTCCCCGACGGCGCGGAGGGACGCGGGCCGGCCGGGGCGCTGCTCATGGTCGGCCGCACCGAGCGGACCCTGATCCGCAACGTCATCGCCCCCCTGCAGGAATGGCTGGGATCGAAGGCCGTCCGCCTCCTCGCCGGCTCGGGCGAGGTGTTCGTCTACGGCCGCCGCATCTACCTGGCCGGCGCGAACGACGAGCGGTCGCAGGAGAAGATCCGGGGCCTGACCCTCGCCGGGGCGTACGTCGACGAGGCGTCCACGGTCCCGGAGTCGTTCTGGATGATGCTGCTGTCCCGCCTCCGCGTCCCGGGAGCGAGGCTGTTCGCCACGTCCAACCCCGACTCGCCGGGCCACTGGCTGAAGCGGAGCTTCCTGGACCGCGCGAGGGTCCACATCGCCGGGGACGGCACCCTGACCGTGCATGACAAGGAGGACGAGGAGTACCTGGACCTGCACCGGTTCTCCTTCCGGCTGCGGGACAACCCGCACCTGGGCGAGGCGTACGTGCGGCAGCTCGAAAGGTCGCACCAGGGGCTGTGGCGGCGGCGGCTGATCGACGGCGAGTGGGTGGTCGCCGAGGGCGCGGTCTACGACATGTGGGACCCGGCCCGGCACGTCATCGACCTCATCCCGCCCATCTCGCGGTGGCTCGGCGTCGGGGTGGACTACGGGACCGCGAACCCGTTCCACGCGGTCCTCGTCGGCGCCGGGCTGGACAGCTCAGGCGGCCGGAAGAGGGAGTGCCTGTACGCGGTCAGCGAGTTCCGGTGGGACTCGAAGAAGATGAAGCGCCAGCTCACCGACGCCGAGTACTCCCAGCGCCTCCGGGCGTGGCTCATGTCCGTCCGCGTGCCCGGCACGAGGCTGCACGGCCCGGTCCCGGAGTACGTCGTGGTCGACCCGTCCGCCGCGTCGTTCAAGGTCCAGCTCCACCAGGACGGGTGGACCGTCGCCGACGGCGACAGCTCCGTGCTCGACGGCATAAGAGTAGTAGCCTCCGTGCTCGGCGACGGGCGCCTCAGGGTGTCCCGGTCAGGGTGCCCGGTCCTGATCGACGAGATGGCGGGGTACTGCTGGGACGACAAGGCGGCGAAGCGCGGCGAGGACAAGCCGGTCAAGCTGGATGATCATGGACCAGATGGTGTCCGTTATCTGGTGAAAACAACCCAGTCTGTCTGGGCTCCGCTGCTCAGGATGCCGTACGCGGCCTGACTCCGGTAGACTGCCTATCACGACGCGGGGTAGAGCGGCTCGGTAGCTCGACGGGCCCATAACCCGTAGGTCGCCGGTTCAAATCCGGCCCCCGCAACTCGCCGCATGGCGGCTGAGGCCAGGGATGCGTCCCCGGCCCGGTGAACGGCCCGTCGCCTCCTGGGGCACGGGCCGTCCGCTTGCTACCATCACCAGTCATGGGCGAACCCGGTGCCGTGCCCGTGCTCAGGGACGGCCAGTTTGCGGCCACGGCGGGAAGCAAGGCGGCTGACGCGGCGATGGAAGCTGCTGCGCGGCGCGGCATTGACCTGCCGCCCGGTGTCGCCGCCCAGGTCGCCAGGGCAGTGCTCGAATGCGCCGATGACGAGTACCGGGTGAAGATACAGGTCGCGGCGGAATACTGGCCGGCCGCCCGCGGCAAGGCCCGTGAGCGGCTGGGTGTCCAGATGGCACAGGAACTGGTCGCGGCGGGACTCCTGCCGGCCGCGCTGCCGCGCGAGGTGGTCACGCCCGGGCGGCAGCCCTGGGACACGACGACCGTGGAGTTCGTCGTGCCCGTCCGGAGGCCGCCAGATGACCGCTGACCTTCCTCCCGGCGCCGCCCGCATGTCCGCCTACGCTGACTCGGTGACGGCGGCAGGGAAGTACGGGGAGCCGCCGCCGTCCGATCCGCTGCGGCAGGCGATCACGGGCGACCCTGAGACGCGGGCGAGGCTGGAGGCAGCCGCTCAGGCCGGATGGGATGACATGCCGCTGTCGGAAGTGCCCGGCAGCCTCGTCGGGGGCTACGTCGTGGCCCTGGCGGGCAGCATCAGCGGCGCGGAGGCGGAAGCCACCCTCCGCGCCATCGAGATGATCCGGGGCGTCGTCGCGGTGCGGGCCGTCGCCCCGGACCCCATCGGCGACCAGATCGCGGTGGCGAGGCGCAATGCCGGCCTTACCGAGTTCGACCACGTGATCATCGGCTACACCACGGCGAGCGGCCACAGGGACGCGACCATCGAGTTCTGCGTGGACGACTACGAGAAGCGGGAAGCCAGCGGCGACATTGACAAGTACCTCACCGAGCGGGCCATGCCCGTGCTGAGGCGGGACTGGCACCCGGTCTTCACCGAGGTCAGCCGCTGGGTGGGCCACAAGGTGCTGCGCGGTGGCGAGTACGTTACCGTCTAGGGCAGTCTTCCGCGCCCTGGTTCTCGGCGAGCCCGAGCTGGGTGCCTGGTGCTCCGTCTGCCAGCTCCCGACACGCCTGCGGGTGCCCGTTCACCTGGACGACCCGCCGCTGTATACTCTCCTTGCGCGGCTTGAGGTATGCCCCGGCTGCGGATCCACCCACGCGGTGCCGAAAGTGGAGCTGATCCCGGAGCCCGCGTCCCCCTCGCCGAGTCCTTCCCGGCCGAAGCGCAGATCCCCCCGCCTGATCCTGACCCGCCGGGCGTACGAGCGGGCCTGCCGGCGTCACGGAAGCCGGCCGCTGGACTGCGCCTGGCAGGACTGCCGCTACCCGGGTTACGCAGGCTGCACGTTCCAGGTCCTTGAGGACGACGGGACGGTCCGGTTCTTCTTCTGCGGGCGCAGGCATCGCCGGCTGTGGCTGGGAGAGAACGGCTTCCTGACGGCATCTACCGCTAGCATGTTCTAAAGCGCCCCAGACGGTGGTCAGACACCGCCCGGGGCATCGCCTCACCTGTTAGGGCAGGATCGGCATGGCCAAGCGTACGTGTTCCATCGAAGGCTGTGACAGGCCTTTCTACGCCCGCTCCTGGTGCTCAATGCATTGGAAGCGCTGGTACAAGCATGGCGACCCGCTGGGACGCCTCACTCGCATCTGCTCCGTTGAGGGCTGCGGGCAGCCGCACCTCGGTAACGGCAAGTGCCGCAAGCACTACTACCAAGAGTACAACCAGCGTAAGCGCAGCGAGTGCTCGATTGAGGGCTGTGATCACGGTCTCTACGCGCGCACCTGGTGCCAGATGCACTACCAGCGGTGGCGCAAGACCGGATCGCTAGATGAGCCAGTCAGGGCAGTCCCGATCTGCAGCATTGGCGGCTGCGAGAACGCGGCGACACGCCGCGGATGGTGCGAATCGCACTACAGGCGCTGGGAGCGCATCGAACGCCACGACCGGTATACGGCAACGCGGCGGGCATGGCGCGAGGCTAACATCGCCGTCGTCCGCGAACGAGATTCACGGGCTGGTGCCAGGCGCCGGCGGCAGAAGCAGGAGACTGCGGCCGAACCGGTCGACTACCAGGCCATTCTCGCTGAGTTCGGCATGGTCTGTCACCTTTGCGGACACGTAATCGCCTCGTGGAAAGACCTTAACTTTGATCATGTGATACCGCTCGCCCGGGGCGGCCCGCATACCTACGACAACATCCGCCCGGCTCACGAGCGCTGCAACAAGAGCAAGGGCGCGAAGCTGCCTGAAGATTTCATGGGGACACCTCTCCCTGCGTAGGCAGAGGGAGGTGATCCACGGAACATGGCAATTGACGATCGGATGATGTCCCTCATGCCAGTCCAGGGACAGCCCTGGCCGCCGCCTGAGTTCAATCCGATCGCTTACCAGTTCCGATTACCGCATCTGGGATGCCTGGTTCAGCGGGGACATCCAGAAGCTGTCCTGGGTTTACTACAACCTCGGCTCGAATAGCCCGGTAGGCCGCGCCTACTTCTCGACGACGGGCGAGCCCGGACTTCCCATCCCGAAGCCGGGCCAGTACCGGGGGGGTTTGCTGGGGTCGATCCAGCGCACCTTCTGGGGCCTTCCTACCCCTCCGGGCGAGAAGAGAAGTAAGTACCATGTGCCGCTCGCGGGTGATATAGCGCAGACCTCCGCCCGGCTCCTCTTCTCCCGCGCGCCGGCCATCACGGCGCGGGACGCCGCGAACCAGGCCGCTCTCGAGGCGCTCATGGACGACGGCACCCACGCCAAGCTCCTGGAGGCCGGGGAGCTGTGCTCCGCCCTCGGCGGCGTGTTCCTGCGCGTGGTCTGGGACACCGACGTGTCGGACCACCCGTTCCTGGACGCCGTCCCCGCCGACGCGGCGGTGCCGCACTTCTCCTACGGCAAGCTGCAGGCGGTCACGTTCTGGCGCGTCATCTCCGACGACGGCTCCGAGGTCGTGCGGCACATGGAGACCCACGTCCCCGGCGCGAACTCGATCATGCACGGCGTCTACGTCGGCGACCAGACCGACCTCGGCCGGATCTACCCTCTGTCGGACTTCCCGGAGACCGCGCAGTTCGCGCAGTACCTCACCGACGGTGACGCGATCACGTTCCCGGACCAGCCGAAGGACGCCTCCACCTGCGTCTACGTGCCGAACATGCGGCCCAACCGGATCTGGCGCGACCTCGGCCCGCAGGCCGCGCCACTCGGCCGGTCGGATTACCAGGGCATCGAGACCGAGCTGGACGCCCTGGACGAGACCATGACGTCATGGATGCGCGACGTGCAGCTCGCCAAGGCGCGCCTGATCGTCCCGCAGACCTACCTGGACAACATCGGCCGGGGCAAGGGCGCGGTGTTCGACCCGGACCGGCAGGTCTACAGCCCGATCAACTACCTGACGAGCGGCACCGAGGGGCCGTCGATCACGGTCAACCAGTTCGCCGTGCGGTGGCAGGACTTCTCGAAGACCTGCGCCCACTGGACCGCCGTCGCGGTCCGCGGTGCCGGGTACTCATCCCAGACCTTCGCCTCCGATGACACGGGCGTGGCCATGACGGCCACGGAGATCGAGGCCCGCGAGCGGCAGTCGCTGATCACCCGCGACATCAAGATCCTGCACTGGCGGCCGGCCCTGCGCGACATCCTGTACGGCTGGCTGTCGGTGGAGCGCGAGATCTTCCGCAACCAGGCGGTCACCCCGGAGCGCCCCTCGGCGGACTTCGCGGAGGAAGTGCTGCCGGACAAGCAGGCGCTGGCCCAGACCGCGCAGCTGATGAGGGCGGCGGAGGCGGCGTCCACGCAGGTGCTGGTGCAGATGCTGCACCCGGACTGGACGCAGGACCAGGTCGACGCGGAAACCTCGCGGATCCGCGACGAGATCGGCCTGGAGCTGATCGGCCGGGCCAGGATCACGCTGTCGGGCGCCCCGGATGAGCCGCTGGCGCAGCAGCTGGACGACATCGCGACCCCGCTCCGGATCCCGCCGGTCCCGCCGGGGGTGCCGGGGGTGCCGCTGGATCAGGGAGGGCAGTAGATATCGGCCACTGGGCTATGCACATCGAGGGCGCGGGCATCCACGACAACGGGCGGGATGACGACGCCGACGCGATGCTGAAGGAGTTCGCCGGGAAGCTGGCGGAGCATCACAAGGTGGACTCGGTCACGTTCACCGTCGGCACCAGCCGCGAACTGCTGAACGAGGATGAGACCACGCCGCTCGGCAAGGAGCAGCCGCACGCCTACCGGCACCGGTCCCACTGAACATCCCGCTCCGGCTGATCGGCGCGCCAGAGGGACCGCTGTACCCGTCCCTGGGCGAGGAAGACCCCCTGATGCCGGGTGACTGCTGGCGCGAGCACGGATGCTGGGCGGTCGTCCTGCCGAACCGGACGATCTGGTACTCGGGCATCCCGTCATCCGGCGGCGCGATGTGGACTACCTCGGGTGAGGCACCGAAGCTGACGGTCACGCCGTCGATCGATGACCGGTCGTCACGTCCGTGGCATGGCTGGATCACCGATGGTTACCTCGTGAGCGCCTGAGAACGGAGTCCTGACATGGCCGCCAAGAAGTCCGGCAGCAGCAAGTCATCCGGCAGGACCACGATCAAGGCCCCCGGCAAGAAGCCGGTCAGCTTCAGCGCGGGCGGCCTGCACCGCACCACCGGCACCCCGGCAGGGGAGACGATCCCGGCCGCGAAGATGGCGAAGGCCAAGGCGGGCGGCTACGGCCCGCTCGGGGTGAAGCAGGCGAACATGGCCACCGGCATGCTGGCCGCAGGCCGGAAGACGGCGGCCAGGAACCGGGCCAGGAAGTCCGGCAAGACCAGGAAGGCGGGATAGCCATGGCTATCGGAGCGAGCGGAACCCACGTCCCGTCAACGGTCCCGGGTCACGGCCCGAGGCCGCTGGCGCCCGAGCTGGCACGGCACGTGACCGGCTCGGGGCCGTTCCCGGGCGACGGCGCGGAGGCGGCCGAGCCGTCGGCGCAGCACGACGGGAACCAGCCCAGGACCGCCGGGATCAAGTGATTACGCCCCTGGCGAACACGGCACCGCCGGGGGGCAGGCACGTCCTGTCGTCGGTGCCGGGCCACGGGCCGTCGGACCTGTCCGGCGCGCTGGAACGGCACCGGCAGCGTGACGCCGGGCCCACGGAGCCGCGGGGCGGCTATCCGGCGACGGCAGGCGGGAACCCGGACGCGCCGGCGGACAGGCAGCGCAGCAGCGACGAGATGGGGCAGCCGGTCAGCGCGTACGAGAACCAGGCGTACACGTCCAGCACGGCCTGGCATCCGTCGGGGAGTGACTACTGAGGTAGGCTGCCCTGCCATGATGCCTTCAGTCGGACGGATCGTCCACTACGTCAGCCACGGCACCCCGGTGCAAGCGGACGGCTCGCAAGCGTACACGAGCCAGTGCCGGGCGGCGGTCGTCACCGAGGCCGGCTACCCCGAGGGTGACCCGCAGCAGCCGGTGGGCCTGTGCGTCCTCAACCCGACCGGGCAGTTCTTCAACCGGGCCGTGCCATTCGGCGAAGATCACGCCGGGGGCACCTGGCACTGGCCCGAGCAGGTGCCGCGCGAGCCGGGTGACCGCCCGCAGCACTGAGGAGGGACCGGTGGCCGCAGCCCGCAAGCCCGCGAAGACCCGCAAGGGCAAGGTCTCCCGCGCCGGCATGGGCAGGCGCATCATCGACCCCGGCCCCGTGAGCAGCAAGGCCGACCGGCAGGAGCACGTGAACCAGGGCGCCGGCCCGACGAAGGTCGGCCGCAACACCCCCGTCAGGGTCCGGGGACCGAAGTCCGCGTCGGTGAAGGGGCGCTCTAACGACAGCCGCACGGACACCGGCCACGCCGTCACGGGGTCGACCATTGCGGAGCAGGCCAACGCCCGTGCCGATAAGATGGCCGCGCCGAAGACAGGCAGGGCAGTGAGACGACGGAGGGGCGCGAGATGAGCTGCGGGGACCTGGACGCGAGGCTCCTCGAAGTCGCCCGGGCGGCCATTGACAGGAGGGCGCTCGGCGAGCAGTACGAGGTCGCGATCACCCGGCAGCTCGACCAGGTGGCGGAGGGCACGCTGGCCCGCACCCACGTCATCGTCGCCTGCGACGACCCGTCGGCGATCGGCCGCAAGGTCAGGCTCGACGCCTACGTGACGATCTTCCTGTGCGTCCCGCCGGACGAGGCGATCGACGGCGCGGTGGCCGCGTGCCTGGAGAACCTGGTCAAGCAGAAGCACGCGAAGCTGTCCGTCGGCAACGGGAAGGCGCTCCCGTCCGGGCTGTTCATCCCTGGAGGGAACTGACCCGCGATGTGCCGCATCACCTACTGCGACGACCCCGGCACCGAGCATTTCCGGGCCGCGTGCCCGAACGGCCACCTGGCCGACGGCTGGTACTGCAAGGATCACGGCGACTCGCACATCGCGCTGCTGCGCAAGGGACAGCTTTACTGCTCTGCCTGCTGGAACGCCGCTGACAAAACCGTGCCCGCTCGTGACATCCCGATGTTCGCGCTGCGGGAGCTTGAGGCAGCAGCGTAGGAGCGGCCATGTCCTCCGGTGCCAGGCGGGAGGACGCCGCCGAGAGGGCCGGCGCTCAGGTAGCCGCGTCGTACGCGGTTCTCGAGGCCGCGGCGATCGCAGCCGTGGCGGAGGCGGTCGCCGCGGTTCTCGGCGGCGTGATGCTCCCCCAGGCGGCGCTGCGGAAACTCCGCCGGCAGGTGCTCGCGCTCCTGGTCGTGCAGGAGCAGGGCGACCGCGTCACCCTGGCCGCGCTGAGCGCGCAGGCCCGCGCCGACGCGATGGACGTGCTGCGGCAGGATCTGGGGCCGCTGGCGCAGTTCCTGCCCGCCCTGCCGAACCGGAGCCTGGCCGGGCTGGCCGGCATCCTGCGGGCCGCCGCGCTGGCGGTGCTGCGGGAGGTGACGGCCGTCTTCGCCGCCATCCTCGCCGCCGCGACGGGACTCGCCGCGCTGGCCATAGCGCAGAGGCTGCTGGACGAGTTCGCCGAAGCCGGGATCACGGGCCTCGCGGACTCCCTCGGCCGCCGCTGGGACCTCACGTCCTATGTCGAGATGGCCGTCCGCACCGCGGTGTCGCGGCTGTACCTGGCACTCCAGCTCGACGGGCTGCGGGAGACCGGGAACGACCTGGTGTACGTGGCCAGGTCGAGCACGAAGCCTCCCTGCGCCCGCTGTTTGCCCTACGTCCACCGCCTGCTCTCGCTGGCCGGCCGCAGTCACGGGCTGGCCGGCGTGCCAGCGCCCGATGGCCAGGTTCACATGGTCATGGTCGTCGCCTCGCTGGCCGATGCGCGTGCTCACGGACTGCTGCACCCGAACTGCCGCGACTCGATTGTCCCGTTCGTTCCCGGCATGACCGTCCAGCCGCCCCCGCCGTACGACCCGGCCGCCTACGAGCGGGCCCAGGAGCGCCGGAGGCTGCTGCGGGAGTGGCGCAGGGCCGTGAGGCTCGCCGCCGCCGCGCTGACCCGCCAGGCACGGACCAGGGCACGCAGGCACGCCCGGTACCTGCACGATCTTCTTCTCGGGAGGGCCGCGTGAGCGATGAGATCACCGAGCTACGGCAGCAGGTGAAGGCGCTCCAGGCTGAAGTTGAGCGCCTGAAGACCTGGCAGGACGGCCACTGGTGCTTCACGCCGTCGTACGGCGACTATTACCCGGCTGCCGCAGCTGCCCCCGTCCCGGCCTCCGTGTGGCTGGACTTCAGCCGCCTGCCTGCGATCACCACCGTCATCCCGCAGGCCACCTGCGCTGCTGCTGCGGTCCCGCAAACCTTTGCATACATGATCCCGGCCGGTCCCTCGCACTGATCCGATGGCGTACCGGGAAGGGCTGGGCCGCAGGCTGCGCGGCCTCTACGCGGACACCGGCGATGCGCCGCTGTACCTACCACCGGACTGGGCTCCGAGCGCCGAGCGCTGCCGGGCCTGCGGCTACCGGCTGGACGCCCGCAGCCACGAGGTCACATGCGGTAAGCCCAGTCCACGAGCCGGTAGCGCCAGCACTGGAAGCACCAGCGGCGGCGACACGGGCCGCTGACCTCGCTGCCCTCACGGTGGAAGCGCCAGGCCTCGCAGCCGCTCATCAGTACCACTCTTCTTCCTGCTGGCTTCCCGGCCCGTCTCCCACGTAGGAGTACAGGTACAGCCCGTCCGGTGCCTGCAATCCGGTGAACCCGTAGACCTCCATGATCTCCCGGCCGGCGTTCCATGACGGGAAGTCGGCCTGCACCGGGGGCCTGCCCGCCACGAGCGGCACGGTGATCTCCCGGCAGTCCTGGGGTCCGCCGCACATCAGGGCCGGGGCGTCAGTCATGCCTGCGCCGTGAGAAGGCCGCATCGATGACGATGTCGAACAGCATCCCGGCGACGCCGCCGGCGCAGAAGCCCGCCAGGCAGCCGAGCCACCACTGCGTGCTCATGATGCCTGTGCCTCTGGCTCCGTGAAGTCGCTGAGCGGCAGCACGGTCCAGTTGTTGGACGCGTACTCAAGTAGCTCGCTCCGGATCCACTCGCACCGGTCCCTGGAGTACGGCCCGTAGACCGCCTCGATTGTGCCGGAGTCGCGCCAGCCCTTGACCAGCACGTGATCGGCATGCGGCTCGCCCATGACCGCACCCTAGACCACCTGCCGCCACGGCGGGCCGCACCATCCCGGTTCCCGCCAGGCGCGGGAGCGTAACCTCGCAGAGCACCAGGAGTGCGCTGAGCCATGCACGGACGTATCTCTCCGGTGACGCCAGGCGCGATCATCGGCTACCGCAAGGACGGCCGCCCCATCCGGCTCATCGCCGGCGCTAGCGAGCCGCTTCCCCCCGCACCGCCCCCGGCTGAGCCAGGCGCTCCGCCAGTACCCGTGCCATCCCCGGCACCGCCAGCCCCAGCCCCTCCCGCCGCGCCGGGAGCGCCTTCCCCCGCACCCGGCGCACCAGACCCGGCAGCGCCTCCCGCCGAGCCCCAGAACGTCGACCAGCTCCCCGCATGGGCACAGCGCGAGCTGCGGCAGGCCCGCAGCGACGCCGCCTCCCAGCGGGCCGCCGCCAAGACCCACCAGGACGCGCTGACGGCCGCCCAGGCGCAGACCCAGGCGCTCCGCGAGGCGGCGGCCAAGGCGCTCGGGCTGGCACCGGAAGACGTCACCCCGGAGCAGATCGCTGCCGAGCGGGACACCGCCCGGCAGCTCGCCGAGGCGAACGCCGCGCAAGCCAGGGCATCCGCAGTCGAGCTGGCCGTCTTCCGCGCCGCCTCCACCGCGGGCGCGGACGGCAACAAGCTGCTCGACTCCCGCTCCTTCGTCGCCACCCTCGCCGGGCTGGACCCGGCGTCGGCCGACTTCGGCCAGCGGGTCACCGACGCCATCGCGACGGCGGTCGACCAGCACCCGGAGTGGAAGACGACCCCGGCACCTCCGGCCCCCGGCGCGCCGCAGCCGCCTCCCGTGCCGCCGTCGATCCCGACCTCGGGCCCCGGCCAGTTCACCGGGGTGCCGAACGCGCCCCGGCAGTGGACCGACGAGGACGTGACGCACTCCAGCGCCCAGCAGGTCGCGAAGGCGCTGGAAGACGGCCTCCTGGTCAGCCTGGGCTTCGGGCAGCCGAAGCGCCATTCCTACAAGTAGGCAGCCGTGGGCGACTGGTGGCCGTGCCCTGACTGCGGCAGGCCGTTCGCGCACGCCCGGCTGATGGTCCGCCATCTTCTCGATTTCCACGGCAGGCGGCTCCCGGAGAGCCGCTGCCAGACCCCGCTCATGCGCTGACCTGGGCGTAGTTCTCACCGGGAAGCCTGCGCTCGCCGATCCAGTGCTTCTCCCTGGTCACCCAAGTACGGATGGCGTGGCAGTTGGCGCAGACAATGTCGCATTTGGCGATCTCGGCCTTGAGCCGTTCAAGTGAGACATCGCAGTTGGCGACGTTGAAAAGCTTTGGGCCGCGCCCAGGTACGTGGTCGAAGTGATAGACGCACGGCGGGTACCTGCCGTCGCAGTCCGCGCAGACGGCCGCCATCTTGACTTCGGCGATGTAGTCGCGGGCCAGTCTCCTGAACGGCGATGTGCCGTCTGCGGCGTAGGTCCGCATGTAGCAGCGGGCACAGAAGGCCGGATCCTGGCCTTTGTATCGCGTCGTGGCTATCGCTCCGCACGGACACGACTCCGTAATGGGCCTGGGCGGTATCCGTGGTGTGGCATCGTACAGGCCGCCTTCAGTAAGCCACTTGCGGATTGTCGTAGTAGTCACCCCGTAGGCAGCGGCCAGCTTGCCTGTCGAGCCTCGCTGACCCTGCTTGGCGATGACCGACAGGTAGGCCGCTTCCAGGTCAGCAACGGACGGCCTGAGCGGCTTCTTGCGGATAAGGCGCACCCCTGCGCCGGCCAGGCGCCGGCGCAGCGTCTCGGGGCTGATTCCGTATCTGGCCGACATCTCAATGACTGCCTTCCATTGCCCGTGCTGGGTGACGAAGGTGGCGTATGCCTCGCGGAGAGCATCCGGGGTGACGGGCAAAGTGTCCATTTCTGCATTTTAACGGACTCGGCTTAAAAACAGGTTCCGACACGCGGCACGCACCACCAGGCGTGGTGGCCGGAGTAATGCTATCCAGCCAAACCCATACGAATCAGGTGGTGAGTACCATTACGGTCCTAGCGTACAAACCGGAAATTTGGTCCAAAGTTATCCTGGCCGCGCTCCAGAAGAACCTGGTCTTCGGCTCCCCCGCGATCATCAACAGCGACTACGAGGGCGAGATCGCCGGCCCCGGCAACGTGGTCCACATCACCCAGTTCGGCGACCCGGTCATCTCGACCTACACCCCGAACTCGACGCTGACCTACCAGGCGCTCAACGACGCCGGCCTCGACCTCCAGATCGACCAGGCCAACTCGTTCAGCTTCTCGGTGGACGACGTGGACCGCAGGCAGGCCGCCGGCGACATGCAGGCCTACCTGGAAGAGCGTGCTTCCTACCAGCTCGCCAACACCGCCGACTCCTACCTCGCCGGCCTGTACACCTCGGTCAGCACCAAGAACATCGTCCCCGTCAGCGGCACGTCCTCGATCGTCGCGGGCAACGAGGTGACCCCGGCCCTGTTCGCCTCCGCAACCTCCCACCCGGCGGACTTCTACACCACGGTCCTGCTGCCGCTGAAGGTGCTGCTCACCCAGTCCAACATCCCGATGAAGGGCCGCTACTGCGTCGTCCCGCCATGGGCCGAGGGACTGGTCGAGCAGACCCTGAACTTCGTGTCCGTGACCGACATGCAGGGCGAGGCGTCGTACACGTTCCGCGAGGGCCGCATCGGCCGCGTCGCGGGCTTCGACATGTACGTCAGCAACAACTGCGTCAACTTCGACCCCACCGCCAACAGCAACCAGGGCGGATGGGTCATCCAGGCCGGGCATCCGATGGCCATCACATATGGTGAACAAATCGTACAAACCGAGGCATTGCGCCTGCAGACGACATTTGCGGACGGAGTACGCGGATTGCACGTATTTGGGGCCAAAGTGGTCAGACCGGACGCAATCGCCGTAGCCGGCGTTACCCGCCCGACTGGAATCTGACCCCGGCCGTCGGACCTTCTCGCTAGACTGTTCGACGTAAAAGCCCCGACGACTGCGTGACTACGGGCTGAGCGAGGCCACCGTCTCGCTGATCAGGAGCGGCAGAAGCTGGGCACACGTTGAGCCCGCACCGCTGCGTATCCCGTCGCGCACGCCCGCTTCCAGCCACGTTCAGACCACAGGGCCGCAGCTGGCCCTGTGGGACACCACCGGGGAGCCTGAGCCCTAGAACCGGGCGCCTCTCCCTGCCGGAACAATCAACAGGGAGTGAGGCCGTTACATGGCTGCCCGCACAGTAGTCGCCCCGGTAGGGCTGTCCCAGGACGCGGGAACCTCCGAGGGCGCAGGCACGACGATCAACTCGACCCTGGTGACCAACGGGGTGACGGTCGCGTCGCCGGGGCCGTGGAAGATCCTGCTCGCGGTCTACAACTCGGACTCCGGCTCGCACAGCGTGATCGTGCGGGCGACCGGGAACGGGGTCACGGCGGCCGGGGCAACGCAGACCCAGCCCGCGCCGTCGGGGACGGTGTTCGCGCAGTCGACCCTGGGCGACCTGACGGTGGTGGTGACGACCCTGGCGACGTACTTCATCCCGGTGGTGACCGGCTCGAGGTTCGCGCAGTCCGACGGGTCGCTGTCGGTCGACTTCTCCTCGGGCTTCACCGGCACGCTGTGGGTCTTCGGGCTGCCGGGGTCGGCGGGCTGGCCGGCGCGGGGCGTCGTCTAGATGGGGGCGGTGCTGCTGCTCGGGGAGGACGGGGCGCTGTTCACGCAGGTGCCGCCGTTCCACCCGGGGGTGCAGCAGCGGCTCGACCGGGGCGACATCCACCTGGCGGACGCGGACGGGAACCCGGCGGACGACGTGCCGTCCGAATCTGCGGACCAGAAGCCGTCCGACGCTCCGTCCCTGCCGCGGCGTTCCGCTTCCCAGTCTGACTGGGCGGACTTCGCCGCGGGCCAGGGAATGGACGCGGAGAAGGCGCACTCGATGACGCGGCGGGAGCTGATGGAGGAGTTCCGCGTCCCGCTGAAGGCGGTCAGCTAAGCGGCCAGCAGGTCGTACGGGTCCAGCCAGACCTCGGGCACGACCCACAGCTTCCCATCATCCAGGCGGACGTGAATCCGGCCATTGGGGAAAGACTGATCTCGCGGGACCGGCGCTGGCTGCGCCTCCGTGATCCTGCCGGGCGCATCCCGCAGCGGATGGTGGGCCGGCATCCCCCAGATCACGACCCTGACGCCGGGAAGGCAGTCCTCAAGCTTCATCTGCCCAGCCTAGCGGGGGGTGGGGGTGGCCGATGTCCAGCGTGATCTTGGGCGTCGAGCAGTCCGATGTGGTACAAGGCGGACAAATAACCCTAACGCAGCTTTTCGAGACCTTCATCGGCTCGGGCCAGGGTGCCGGCGCTTCCGGCGTCACCATCGGCATCACGGCAGCTACGACCCCTGGTGCCGGCTCGGGCACCCCCGTCGCCACCACGAGCACGGGCATCACCAGCCCGAACAACGCGAACTTCTCCTACGCCTGGAACTGCCCCGCATCAACGGCCACAGGCGACTACCTGGTCACCTGGACCGGGACGGTCGGCGGCACGACGCTCACCTATGTCCAGACCGTCACGGTCGCGGCGAGAGCGTCAGGAAGCCCGGCACCAGGGCTCTACGCGACCGTCGTGCAGTACCAGAACCAGACCCGCGACTATTTCACGCCCGCGCCGATCGTGGACGCGAACCTCGTGCTGGCCTCGCAGGATATCGACAACAACATCATCGCCGCGGTCTATCCCGTCGATGCGAACGGGATGCCGACCGATGCGATGGTGATCGACGCCTTCATGCGGGCCTGCTGCTTCCAGGTGCAGTTTCTGCTGGCCGACAACGACCCTTCCGGGGTGAAGCGCCAGTACTCCCAGACGAATATCGGCGGGGTCTCGGCTACCCGCGTGGCGGCGATGACGGCGATGGCCATGCCGCCGCTCGCGCCCAGGGCCGCGCAGATTCTCCATTCGGCGGGCGTGCTCCCGAGCGCCGCCCTTATCAACTGGTGAGAGGACGCGTCCCATGGGCTACCTGACCGAGGTCCAGGGCGCGGCTCCCGGCTCGCCCGCCTCCGTCGACTACGTCGTCAGCCAGGCAGTCTCGTCCACGGCCACCGCGCCGCAGTCGATGGCCGCCCCCCTGGTGCTGCTGAACGCCACGGTCCCGGCCGCGACCGCTAACGCGGCCACGATCTTCGCGAACGCCGGCATCCTGTCCTACGTCACCGCGGGCGGGGTGCTCCAGCCCGCGACCACCTCCGTGGTGGCCCTGACCGACGCGGCGACCGTGGCGGTGAACGCGGGGCTGGGCACCGACTTCCGGCTGACGCTGGGCGGGAGCCACGCGCTGGGGAACCCGTCGAACGCCGCCGACGGGCAGAAGATCATCTTCCAGGTGACGCAGGGCGCCGGCGCCCCGTGGCTGCTGACCTACGGCACGGCGTACGAGTTCAGCGCGTCGCTGCCGCAGCC
>Ga0209517_10005763_pt1 | contig 15589 bp, 9 predicted proteins | sample PeaSoiMetSII2010_FD_187695 | JGI IMG/M metagenome (GOLD analysis project Ga0209517, IMG submission 187695) | Peat soil microbial communities from Weissenstadt, Germany - SII-2010 (SPAdes) (version 2) | ecosystem: Environmental > Terrestrial > Soil > Wetlands > Peat | place: Germany: Weissenstadt... | reverse complement strand
CTCCACCATAACGCCAGCGGATGGCACCCGTGGCGGGGAGGAGGGATGCCTCTTGGGCAATGAGTTCTGCTGAGAAGGCGCGAATGGGCGTCAAGTCATCGAAGATCCAGATCGACCGGCCATGGGTGCCGATGACGAGGTCATTATCTTTGACGACTAGATCATGGATGGGCACCGTCGGCAAATTGAGCTTGAGCGCTTGCCAGCTCGCCCCGTCGTCGACGGAGAACAAGACACCTCGGTCAGTGCCTAAATAGAGCATGCCCCGCCGTTTGGGATCCTCGCGTACCACGTGCAGGAAGACATCCTGCGGCAACGCGGTCGACAAGCTCTGCCACGTGCGGCCGAAATCGCTGGTCTTGAAGAGGTAGGGATGCATATCGTCGAGGCGGTGAGCGTCGACCACGAGATATGCAGTTCCGAGATCAAAGGAGGAGGGTTCGATGCAGCTAACCGTTCCCCATTCCGGCAGGCCCTGGATGTTGGCGGTCAGGTTGGCCCAGCTCTTCCCGTCGTCGCGGCTGAGGTGCACCAGGCCGTCGTCGGTCCCAGCCCACAGGAAGCCACGCTGCCGGGGTGATTCCGCCAGCGCGAAGATAGTGCAATAGATTTCGGCTCCTGTGTTGTCGCCGGTGATGGGGCCTCCCGCCCATTGCTGCTTGCTCTTGTCATTGCGCGTCAGATCCGGACTGATCGCAGTCCAGCGCCGGCCGGCGTCACGCGTCTCGAAGAGGACGTTGCTGGCGTGATAAACCGCCTTGGGATCGTGCGTCGAGACCAGGATCGGCGCGGTCCATTGAAAGCGGTAGCGCAGCTCGGCTCCGCTACGGCCCACGGCGGGGATCGGATAGGCGCTGATGTTCTGAGACTGTTTGGTCTTCGCGTTGTAGCGGGTAATGCTGCCGCCGTAGTTGCCGGCATAGACGACATCGGGGTCGGCAGGGTCCGGCACGACGAACCCGGATTCACCGCCACCCACATTGACCCAGTCTCCGGAGTTGATCGCACCTCCGGAGAGACTATTGCTCGGCCCGGAGGCGGTGCCCAGATCCTGCATGGCGCCGCATACGTAATAGGGCACGCGGCTATCCGCAGCCACATGGTAGAACTGGCCAAGGGGAAGCTCGGGCGCCAGCCAATGTTCGCTGCCATCGACGGAAATGGCGACGCCACCGTCGCTGCCGTTGATCATGCGCAGCGAATTGAGCGGATCGATCCAGAGATCGTGGTGATCCCCTCGAGGCACGGAGACCCGGCTGAAGGTCTTGCCGCCGTCAATGCTCCGCATCAGACCCACTTGCGGGCAGAAGACCACGTCGGGATTCTTCGGATCCACCGTGATGGTCGAATAATACCACGCGCGCTGCCGGAGGTCGCGGTCGCCATGAACCAGGCTCCAGGAGTCGCCGCCGTCATCCGAGCGAAAGAGCCCGCCGTTCTCTGCTTCGATCAATACATAAATGCGCCGGCTGTCCGAAGGTGCGACCGCAACGCCGATCTTGCCCCAGGGTCCCTTGGGCAATCCTTTGCCCGGAGAGCTCTCGGCTGTTTCGTCCGCAGTTCCCGGCCCCAGTTGCTTCCAGGTATCGCCGCCATCGCGCGAAACATAGAGGCCGCCGCCTGGGCCACCGCTGATCAAATCCCAGGGCAGCCGGCGCGCCTGCCAGAAGCCGGCGAACAGGACCTGCGGATTCGAAGGGTCGATGCAAACGTCCGAGGCGCCGGTGTCAACATTCTTGAAAAGCACCTGCTGCCAATTCTTACCGCCGTCGGTGGTGCGATAGACGCCGCGCTCGCGATTGGGGCCAAAGGCGTGGCCGAGAACGGCGGCGTAAGCGATATCCGGATTGCTGGGATGAACCACCAGCGTACCGATCTGGCCTTCTTGCTTCCAGACATGCTGCCAGTGCTTGCCTGCGTCGGTCGATTTGAAAATGCCGTTACCTGGGACCACGTCGCCGCGAATGTTGGTCTCGCCGGAGCCCGCATAAATGACGTTTGGGTTCGAGGGAGCAAGTGCGATGGAGCCTACTGTAGAGAGCGGCTGGTCATCCGTGACGGCTTTCCAGGAAGCACCACCGTCTGCAGATTTCCAGATGCCGCCCGAGGCCGATGCGACGTAGTACGTGCGTGGATCGCCCGGCACACCCGCCACGCGGCAGACCCGCCCGCCGGCGGATGGTCCGACCAGCCGGTACTTGAGATGCTTGAACTCTGGCGGCGTCGATACTTCATTGTCGGCAGCCGAGACGGCTCCAGCCACGCTGATGCATGCGATCAGAGCGACGACAATCGTGTTGGCAGTGGATCGATAGTTCCGCAAGAAATGCAGTTGCATGGTGCCTCGGTAGAATTCAGGTTGATATCCGTCAGGGGGCATGTGTGCTTCCTTGCCTTTGGAGTTTACGGTACGCCGACCGGCCAAGCGTGTCCATGTCACGACGAGGTGGGCGCGATGAATCATCGTCCATCGATTAGCTGCCGCAGCAGCCGGCTGATTCTTCTGGAAGAGACTCGTGCACATCCGGTCACAAATCTGCTAGAATTGGTTTTCTATCGTACGATCCAACCGACAAAGTTCCATCCTGCTCGTGCCCACCTGCGGCGTAGGTGCTCCTGATGACAGCAACATTCGCCAAGGCACCTGAGAGCAGCGACCACGCAAAAGTGGGATGTGACAAGCGTGCGGCTTCTTGTTCCCGATCAAGGGCCTGCGTTTGTCTTTGCTTCGGATTGGCTGTCTCCTGCTGCTTCCGCGGCGCATTCGCTTCTCCTCCCGCAAGCAATGAGAAGCCCACAGCAGTAAAGTCTTTGCATTTTGAGAGCGATATTTTGCCTATCTTGCGCGCGCACTGCTTACGCTGTCATGGCGAAAAAGCGCGCCGCGGCGGGCTGGACTTGCGCAGCTACGCGGACGCCTTGAAAGGAGGGGACTCCGGGCTTGTGCTCGTGCAGGGCAAGCCGGACGAGAGCCTTCTCTACGGCAAGGTCCGCGATGGCGTAATGCCTCCCAAGGGAAAGGACCGGCTCACCGAGCCGGAAGTGACGACGATCCGCCGTTGGATCGAGGGAGGCGCGCCGTCCATGGAGAGCCGCGCCGCAGCCACTCCAGAAGTCACCCAGCATGATGTCATTCCCATCCTGCTGCGGCGCTGCACCGTTTGTCATGGAGCGAGCGTGAAAGAAGCAGGCCTGGACCTGCGCACGCGGGCCTCCATGGTCCGCGGCGGCAAGTCGGGACCGGCTCTCGTTCCTGGCAAGCCCGAGCAAAGCCTGCTCATCCGGAAAATCCGAACAGGCGCCATGCCGCCCTTGCGGCGCATCGTCGAGTTCAGCATCAAGCCGATAGAGCCTGCGGAGACTGCGGTGCTGGCGCGTTGGATTGAACTTGGCGCCCCCGAGGCGCCTATCGCCCCGGACGTTGCCACCACCACGCCCGATCCATTGGTGAGCGACAAGGATCGCGATTTCTGGGCGTTCAAGCCACCTCAGCCAGTGGCTGTGCCCGTCGTGCATGGCATCAGCCATGTTCGCAACCCGATCGATGCATTCGTCATGCGGCGCCTCGAGCAGAAGGGTTTAACGCTCGGACGCGAGGCAGATCGTGCGAGCCTCATGCGCCGGGTCACTTTCGATTTGACCGGACTGCCTCCGGAGCCCGATGATGTCCGAGCCTTCGTGGCCGATAACGATCCACGCGCTTACGAGAAACTCGTCGAGCGCCTTCTCTCATCCCAGCGCTACGGCGAGAGTTGGGGTCGCCATTGGCTGGATCTCGCGGGTTACGCCGACTCCGAGGGAAAGCGGGAACAAGACCTGCCCCGGGCCGGCGCCTATCGCTACCGCGACTATGTCATTCGATCCTTTGTCGCTGACAAGCCCTATGACCGTTTTCTGCTGGAACAGATCGCCGGTGACGAACTGGTCGATTACGAGCACGCGCCCGAGGTCACTCAAGAGATGGTGGATAACCTGATCGCCACCGGTTTTCTGCGCATGGCCCCCGATCCAACCTGGTACAACTTGACGAACTTCGTTCCCGATCGCTTGGAGGTCGTTGCCGACGAGATCGAGGTGCTCAGCTCGAGCGTGATGGGGCTGACCATGAAATGTGCCCGCTGCCACAACCACAAGTTCGATCCGATCCCGCAACGGGATTACTATCGCCTCGTGGCCGTTTTCAAGGGAGCCTTCGACGAACACGATTGGATGAAAAGCAATTGGCTGCCCGGGTTGAGCATGGGGCCGCGCACGGATCGGGACCTGGCTCTCGCGACGACGGCGGAACAGCGCAAGCGGCTGGCGCAGCAGACTGCGGGGCGAAAAGAGATTGAATCGCTCAAGGCCGCACTCCATGGTCGGGAAGCAGCCCTCCAGAAGAAGTGCGCGGAGGAACGACTGGCACAACTCCCTGCGGTTCTGCGCGATGACCTGCGTGCCATGCTGGCGACGCCGCCGGAAAAGCGCACGGTCGTGCAGACTTATTTGGCCGGGAAATTCGAAAAGGAATTGTGCGTCGACCGTAAGCAGCTTCTCAAGATTGACGCCGCATTTCGAAAGCAAGCGGAGGAGATTGAGCAGAGGAACAAGGCGCTTGCCGCCATTGAACGCCAGGAGGCGAAGATTCGGGCACTTTGGGATCGTGGTGAGCCCTCGCCCACATACATCTACAGGCGCGGCGACTACCTGAACCCCGGCCGTCTGGTCGGGCCGGGAGTGCCCTCTGTGCTCACCGACGGCAAGACCCCGTTTGAAATAATGCCTCCCTGGCCCGGTGCCAAGAAGACTGGCCGGCGGCTCGCCTTTGCGCGTTGGCTGACCAGGCCGGACCACCCGCTCACCGCCCGCGTGATGGTGAATCGGCTCTGGCGTCAGCATTTCGGCGTCGGCCTGGTCAAGTCGCTCGATAACTTCGGGAAGGCCGGCACTCTACCCACACATCCTGAATTGCTCGATTGGCTAGCTCAGGAGTTCGTCCGGCGTGGCTGGAGCATCAAAGCGATGCACCGCCTGATCGTGACGAGTGCCACCTACCGTCAATCGTCCGCGGTGACGCCTGTACAGGAGAAAGTCGATCCGGAGAATCTGCTCTATTCGCGCATGCCGCTGCAGCGCCTGAGCGCAGAACAGCTCTACGACACAATGCTTGTCGTGGCTGGCCGGCTCGACCCAACCCCATTCGGACCGCCAGATCGGGTGACGGTGCGTGCCGACGGCCTTGTTACGCCAAACGGAAATGCTCATGGCTGGCGGCGCAGCATCTACGTGCAGCAGCAGCGCAAGGTGGTTGTCACACATCTGGAGAATTTTGATTTCCCGCAGATGAATCCGAACTGCATCACGCGCCGCGATTCCACGGTAGCGCCGCAGGCGCTGTACTTGATGAACAACGGTATGGTCCAGGGCCTGGCGGATGCCTTCGCGCAGCGGGTGTCGAAGGAAGCCGGCACGGACCCCGGCCGGCAGATCGAATGGACTTACCTGGCAGCCTTGAGCCGTCGGCCTACTCAAGAAGAAGAGCAAATAGGCCGGGCAGCGCTTGCGCGCATGGCCGAGGGCTGGTCCAAACACCTGGGCAAAGCCAAGCCAGATCAGGCCGAGGCCGCTCGTCGGGCGTTGGCCACTTATTGCCATGCCATCATGAACTCGGCGGAGTTCCTTTACGTCGATTAGGAGGGAAGCGATGTCCCCATCAGGAAACTCCTATGCAGACTCGTTGAGCCGGCGCAGCTTCTTCACGCAGGTCGGCGGCGGCCTTTACGGAGCCGCGCTGGCGTCGCTGCTTAGCCGGGACCTCTATGGCCAGGACAAGGGCAATCCCTCGGCCCTCGATCTCAAGCCTCGACCGCCGCATTTCGAGCCGAAAGCCAAGGCCGTCATCCACCTGTTCATGAACGGCGGCCCAAGTCAGATGGACCTGCTCGATCCCAAGCCTAAGCTCGACAAGCTGCATGGCACGGCCCACTTCCAGAGAATTGCCGGCGAGATTGAAAACGTGAAAGATGCCGGCGCGCTCATGCGCAGCCCTTTCAAGTTCGCTCAGCACGGTCAGTCGGGCATGTGGGTTTCGGATGCGTTACCCTGCCTTGCGAACCAGGTGGACAATATCGCGCTGATCCGTTCCATGTTCACGACCAACCTGACCCACGAACCTGCCATCTACCTCGTGCAATCCGGCAAGATGGGTCCGGGCCGGCCGGCATTGGGGTCATGGGTCGTCTATGGTCTCGGCTCGGAGAACCAGGATCTCCCCGCCTATGTGGTGCTCGACGATCCACTCGGGCTACCGATCAACGGCATCGAGAATTGGCAGGCAGGCTTCTTGTCGCCCATGTTCCAGGGAACGCGCTTTCGCTCGACAGGATCTCCTGTCCTGAATCTGCGGCCCGACGTGGAACGGCCGGCGGAAATCGTGCACATGGAGCGCGACCTGGTCGCTCGGCTCGATCGGATGCACAAACAAACCCGGCCGTCACAACCAAACCTCGATGCGCGCATCGCCAGCTATGAGCTGGCGGCACGGATGCAACTGGCAGCGACCGACGCCCTCGATCTGGCGCGCGAGAGCCGTGCCACATTGGACATGTATGGCGTCGGCAAGCAGCCGACTGATTCGTACGGCCGGCGCTGCCTGATCGCCCGCCGGCTCGTGGAGCGTGGCGTCCGCTTCGTACAGCTTTATATCAACGGTCAGATTTGGGATAACCATACCGAGCTGGCGTCCGGTTTGAAGACTGCTTGCGAGCGCACCGACCAGCCCATCGCCGCACTGTTGCAAGATTTGAAGCAGCGGGGCTTGATGAACACCACTCTCGTGATTTGGGGAGGCGAATTCGGCCGGCTGCCAATCGCCCAGTTACCGGCTGACAAGAACGAGCGCAAGGCCGGGCGCGATCACAACAAGAACGCCTTCTGCACCTGGATGGCTGGCGCCGGAATCAAGAGCGGCACGATTCACGGGGCCACGGACGAACTTGGCATGGCCGCTGTCGAGAACCGGGTCAGCGTCCCCGATTGGCACGCGACTATCTTGCACCTGCTGGGCCTGCGGCACGAGGAATTGTTTATTGAGTTGAACGGGTTGAAGGAAAAGCTCACGGGCGTGCAGCCGGCGCGCGTCGTGAAGCAGATCCTGGCGTGACGGATTCTCCGCTGTCGCTTGTCCGGCGCCCCTACGCTGAATCCGATAACAGGGCTTGCACTAGCGATTCCCACTCTCTTTCCAGCGATACGGTCGCTACCGGCTTGCCGGCTCGGCGATACCAGTAGGCAGCATTTCCGAGGTCGCCCTCTTGGCGATGCAGGTGCGCGTGTACCCAGGCACCTTGCTCATCGTCCTGAGCTTGGGCGCATTGGTGAGCGGCATCCCAGTCGCCTTTCGCCGCATGCCATAGGCCCTGCAGGGCCAGGCTCAGGTTTGGGGGCGGCGCCTTTTCCGAAAGCGATTGTTTGAAGATACTGAACTCCAAGGCTTCACCACTCCTTTCGTCTAGCCCTGAATTGTAATCGCGCGGATAGCGCAAGCACAACTCGTTCGACGCCGTTGTCTAAGTCCGGCTGGAACTGTGTGAAGCACCACAATGACGGTTCAGGATTCGGCAGTAGGTCAGGTTTCCAACCTGACCGGACAGATTGGGAAATCTGTCCTACGCCGGCAGCACGATTCTGCGCAAAGGCAGGAATGCGGCTCAGCCAGAGATCTTCTGAGTGGGGTCGCGTTCAGCCAGATGGACGTGATTGCGTCCCGCGCGCTTGGCCGCGTAAACCGCCCGATCGGCCACGGACAGGAGGTCTTCGATATCCCGCGTCCATTCCTCGCGAATCGAAACGCCGACGCTGACAGTCACGCGGCACACGCATCCTTGCGTGTGCATGACCTTGTTCTCGACGCTGCGGCGCAGTCGTTCGGCGCACCTCCACGCAGACTCGCGATCGCTATCCGGGCAGACGATGACAAATTCTTCGCCACCCAGCCGGCCGACAAGATCGCTGCGCCTGAGCGCGCTGCGCAGTACGCCGGCCACTTCTCGAAGGACGAGATCGCCGACGTGATGACCATGCGTGTCGTTCACATCCTTGAAGTGATCGATGTCCACGATCATGCATGCCAGGGGCTGACCATTACCGGTCGCGGCGGCCCATTCTTCGTTGAGACTTTCGAGAATGTGCCGGCGGTTGGGAAGCCCCGTCAAGGGATCGGCATAGGCAGCCTGCTGCAGAGTGCGGTTGGCGACCGCAAGGTCGGCGGCAAAGCGGGAGAGTTCTTCCTTGTCGCGAATGACTTCTTGCTGCAAATGCACGACGCGCTGCGCCGCCTGCACGCGCACCAGCAACTGCTCCGGCCGAATGGGCTTTACCAGGTAGTCGTCGGCTCCCGCGGCCAGAGCCTGCCCGGCGTGCTCTTCCGCAGGGCCCGTGAGCAAGATGATGTGGATCTGCCGGCCGATCTTCGTTTGCCGCAGCGTCTGGCAAAGCTCCGGGCCGTTGATCTTCGGCAAATCCCAGTCGGCTAGGATGAGTTGAGCATCGCACTCGAGGAGTACGCCGAGGGCATCCTGACCGTTGCCTGCCACCAAGACCGTGTAACCGGCGGCACCCAAGTTTTGCGTGAGGAGCTGCACCACCGACGGATCGGCGCTGACCGCCAGAATCGTTAATGTCCCTGGCGCCCATGCACCGGCTGGTGTACCCAGAGGGATGACGGCGGGATTCAGCTCGGGAGTGCGCGCAGCCAGTTCGGCGAGGGAAGGGATCGGTTCGGTGGCCACCTCGAAGATCTTGCCCCACTCCTGCCATTCGGCCACGACACGATCGCCAAGGGTGATGACATCTTCTTCATCGATCGAAAGAAGTGCGCAACGGGTAAATAGTTCGGGCAACAACTGCCCCCGCTGGTCATCGTCGGCGACGCATAGCCGCGCAAGATGCTCGGCGGCGTGCAAGAGCCGGGCCATCAGCAGGGCCGCAGAATCTTGGGGCAAATCCTCTGTTTCTGGAGTGTCCTGGTGGCGGACAGCTTCTCCGAAGAGTTCCGGAAGGCCCCAGTCCTGCAAGAGTGCGATGGTTAATTCCTGATGATCGGTGGCGAACGCTTCGCGTTCCAGATCGTTGATTGGTTCGACCATCGCCTGCGAACGGGCCAACACAGCTGCGTAGGCCCCCGGATATACGCTCACGAGTGCCAGGGTTCCCACGTCCGAGAGCAGCCCGCAAGTGAAGGCTTCGTCTGGAGCGATTTGGCGCTGATTTATTCCCAGAACTTGGGCTGCCACTGCCCTGGCTAGGGATAGGGCCCAGAATTTCTTGTAGTCAAAAGCAGCGCAGACGGTATTTCCCGCTCGGCCGATCAGAGAGAATCCAAGGGCAAGGTCGCGAACAGCACGCATTCCCAACCGCTTCGTGGCCTCTTGCACCGTCGTGATGGGTCTTGATACGGCCGCCCAGGCGGAGTTCGCCAGCTTGAGCAAACGCCCAACCATGGCGGGGTCCGACTCGAGGACCTGGGCAATTTCAGCCACTGTGGCGCCTTCATTTTGCGCTAGACGCATAATCGCCAAGGCTACGCCGGAAGGACTGGGAAGTTGGCCCGTCGCCTTGAGTTCTACGAGCCGGGTTTGGCATTGCGACAGCATCGCCTGCTCCATCTCGGTGAGATCGTAGCAAGCTCAGTGCGTAGCGGCCACGCAACCAGCGAGACCGGTCAAACGCACTGGAGGTTCCTTCGCCACGATGGATTTATGCTTTGGAAGGAAGAGGTCGCCATTACCCGCCGAGCGAGCGCGCATCTCAGCACGACAGGGATCTTTCATCGACTTGATCACACCCTAGGTTAGAATTGCTGCCCGGTCAACTTTACCACACCGGAACTCCTGGAACGGAACGGAACTTTGAACGGTTGGAGGAAGTGATGGTCATATCCTGGGGAGCCTGCTGAAAAAGGGGTCTGACGCCCTACGATGCTTCACTGATTTCCTACCATCGCGAGGGTCTATCGCACTTCGTGGAAGGGGTCAGACCCCTTTTTCAGCAGGCTCCTGGGGCGGTGGCATTTCGTGATGGAAGGCGTCAAGGCGAGCGGCAGCGCTTGTTCTCCCCTCGCCCGGTACTCCGGGGAGAGGGGTCGGGGGTGAGGGGAGATTATGACCTGTCGCTCGCCCAAACAAGGGAGCTAACTAAAACTGACGCCTTGACGTTGCCTCCATCTCTACAGTTGCTTGGCCATCTCTTCGGCCTCGACCACCATTCCCTGGAGTAGTCTCAGCCCGAGTTCCCAGAAGGTTGGGTCGGTAACGTCGACGCCCAATTTGCCAAGAAGGACATGAGGGGCATCCGAGCCACCCGAGGCCAGCAGCTCGAGATACTTGGGAACGAACGCTGCACCCTCCTGCTTGTACTTCTGCACAAGGGCGAGCACGAGCAGTTCCCCGAAGGCATAAGCGTAGCAGTAAAAAGGCACATGGATGAAGTGGCCGATGTAAAGCCACCAACAGGCATAGCCATCTGTCAGTTGGACAGCATCGCCGTGCATGGGACGATTCGCAGCCATCCACAAGGCGCTAATCTGATCCGTGCTGAGTTCACCCTGGTCGCGCCGCGCTTGATGCATGGATTGCTCAAAGCGAGTGAGGACAACCTGGCGAAAGACCGTAGCAAAGCCGTCCTCGATCTTACTGCACAAGAGCGCCAGCCGGGTTCGCGGCTCCGGATAGAGTTCGAGCAAACGCTGGAAGGTGAGCATTTCGCCGAAGACGCTGGCCATCTCTGCCGTTGTCAACGGCGTGTCACATTGCAGGTAGCCAACGGGCCGGGACAAATACTGGTGCAGCCCGTGGCCGAGTTCGTGGGCCAACGTCATGACGTCTCGTAGTTTGTCCGTGTAGTTCATGAGAATATAGGGATGGACGCTGGGGACGGCACTGCTGCTGAAGGCCCCGCTCCGTTTGCCCTGCCGTAGCTCGGCATCGATCCAGCGATCTTCGAAGAAACGCTGGACAACCATGCCTGCCTCCGGAGCGAACGCCTGATAACTCTCCAGCACGATCCGGCGGGCTTGCGGCCAGTCACACGTTGGTTGCTCCGCAAAGACGGGAGCATACCGGTCGTAGTCGTACAAGGAATCCAGCTTCAATAGTCTTCGTTTCAGATGGTAGTAACGCTGTACGGTGGCATGGTGGCTTTCCGCTGCCGTCATGAGCGCCTCGACCACGGTGTTGCTGATTTCATTGGCCAGGTGCCGCGGGTCCATCGGGTCGGCGAAGTGCCGCAGGTCGCAGTCGGACTTATGGTCGTGCACCAGCGTGTTGAAGATGAAGGTCAGAAGTCGTGCGTTGTTCTCGAGGCCCTCCGTAAGCCCCGCGGCCGCAGCCTGGCGGATGGAACGGTCGGGATCGTAGAGCTTGGCATTGATCTGCTGCATGCTCAAGAGCTCGGTGCGCCCATCATGCTTCAAAGGAAACGTCATCGACGAAACGGTTTCGTCGAACAAGCGTACAAAGGCGGCGCGCCCGGTGACGGCCTTCTCATCGAGAATCTTCTCTTCCGGCTCGCTCAGGTAATGAGGCCGCCGGGCGCGTTTCCGTTCCAGAAAATGCCGGTATTTGGCTAAGGCTGGCGCATCGATGAGCTTGCGGGCGTCCGGCTCCGGAATCTTGATCCACTCGAGGTCAAAGAAAATGACGTGCTTGTTGATGGCGGTGCCCTGCTCGCGCGTGCGCGCGAGCAGAGCACCGCGCGCGGGATCATCCGTCTTGGCGGCATGGAGCAGGCCGGCATAGACCGCCGGCTTGTCCATTAACTCCGAGAGCTCTTCGAGGTCTTTGAGAGCGGTAAGAAGCAAACTTGGTGAGGGTCCGCCGTCGACCTGGATCCGGCCTCGGTAGGTATCCTCGAAAGCTTGCGCGCGACGCAAGGCGGCGTCCAGATCTACCGCGATCTGCGGATCGTCGACGGCCCTGTACAGGCCGTCGAGGTCCCATGCGACGCCATCGGCACTGCTGGACTGCTGCTGCACCTGCGCCATGTCACCGGCTCCAACGGAATTGGTTTGGACGGACTGTGAACTGTGGTGATTTTAGAGGAGGAGAACCGAGAACTGAAAGGTTAACTAGCGGGGCACGCGGGAAGGTTTGTGCCAGACCGCAAAGCATGCTTATTTGATTGCTGCGCAACCAATGCCTCATGCTTCGTATGTCCCTCGCCCCCGTACTCGGGGGAGAGGGAGGTACCTGGTCTCATCGCATTCAACATGGCCTGCCCCTCGCCCCCGTACTCGGGGGAGAGGGGTCGGGGTGAGAGGGGGCTGAGCAAACCCTTCATAGTCGAAAACCTTCACCCCCCGCTTCCTTTCGCTCTGCTGTCGCGTGGGCGAAAGATCGGTGCGTCGCCGTAGGCACGTCAGGTTCCAACTCTTCCCGGGACAACGGTGCGACCTGGACACCGCTTGACGACAAGAAGTACAACAGTGTCGGATTGAGCTTGACTGGTGAAGGCTGGGCAGTCGGACCGGGCGGCCGGATTGCGAAGTTCGCGAATTGGGACCTCCTGTGTCCTCTGCCCCTCTCCCCTCGCCTCTCTCCCCTATTCCCTCACCCCTCGCCCCTATCCCCTCATCCCTCGCCGAGCCGGGCGCGCTTGTCGTACAGGAACGTCAGATGGTGATCGACGTGATCGGTGTAGCCTTTGATCATGGCAGCCACCGTCACCGGGCCGCGGCGGTTGTGCGTGCCAAGGCGCTCGAAGGCCTGGTCGGGGAGTTTGCGCAGCACGCGGGCGAACTGGCGCCGGCCCACCTCGAAGAGGACGAGCGCGTCTTCCAGTGATTGTTCGTGCGAAAACAGGCGCTCGATGTACGTGTCCTCGTCCGCGTAGAGCAACGGCGGGTTCTCTTCGGTGAGAACGCGCTTCATGCGGTCGATGGCAATGGCATCGCTATCCGCCAGGTGAACGACCAGCTCCAGGATCGACTATTTTCCAGGTCCCGGCCGGGCGGTTACATCCTGCTGGTTCAACCCGGCCACCGCTTGCCGGAGCCGGGCACCGGACGCCACATACTCGTCAATCAGCCGCATGTCCATAGTCACGATCCTCCTGTTGAAAATAGTTCTGGTGTTCGACACGACAGATCCGCGTCTGGAAGATCTCGTACCATTTCGCCTTGCCGGCGGCTTGCGCGACGCGGTGCTCGGCGTGGCTGCCCCAGGCGTGAATCGAATCCAGGGTTTGCCAGTACGATACGGTAATGCCTTGCCCGTCCGCATCATGAACGCTCTCGATGCCAAGGAAGCCGGGCTGTGCCGCGGCCAGCTCGAGCATGCGCTCGGCCATGACGGCATACCCTCGGGCATCGTGTGTCGTGCGCCGCGAAGTAAAAATGACCGCGTAATTTGGCGGCCTGGGCGTTTCGGCTGGGAACTCCAGGGGATCCTCCAGGGTTGAGGCGGGTATCGACAAGATTAGGCCGAGAAAGGTTCACCTGAATACCTTGCCGCGCACGACCGTGCCGGCCTGGCAGCCAAGATGGATGCGGTTGCCCCGAACGCCGTGGTAGTCCTCCCCACCGCACGCCGCGCGTTCGCCGCGGTCGCGCCGGAGTCCTTGGGTTTGCGATATAATAAGCGCCCAACTTCTTCTAGGAATTCCCAGGCGGTAACCCCCTAACCAGAGCGAGCCAAACGCTTTTCGGCATTCACGGCCTGATTTGCGCGGCAGGATCTGCGGAGCGGATCCTACATCGCTCGGCGCCTCGATTGAAAGTGATATGATGCAAATCGCACTTGTAAGCAGTGGAGGCACACATTGCCGCGGCAACGACAAGACTACCTCACGGAAGCGAAGGATTGGCTGAATCGCCTTGAATTGTCAATTGTTGGGGATACTGCGCTACGACATCAAGATTCTCACATTGAGCTGGAAACGTTCTTTCGCGACCTGCTGAATCTCGTATTTGGCTGGAACCTCGATAACGCAAATACGCTTTTCTGCAAGAATCAGGACTCTTTCGATCTCTCGGCCGAAGACGGGTCGTTGGCGGTGCAGGTGACGGTGACCACGACCGCGGACAAGATAAGAAAAACGCTTGAATCTTTTGTTGGGACATACGACAAGATTTATCGCCGCCTGATTTTCGTCTACCCGGTAACCAAAATCCCTGAAAGTCGCGCGGACTTCAGCGACACGCTGAAGGGATTCGACTTCGACGCGGACCGCGATCGATTGGGATTTGGATCGATCCTGAGGGAAGCCCAAGGATTCACTATCGAGAAGCTGGAGCAATTGATTCAGTTGCTCAGGAAGGAGCTCCGTCCTCTCGGCGCAGCTCTTCCACCTGGTTTTGATCAGACCAATAGTCGTTTTCGCGCAAAGTGCGCCAAATGGGTACATGACACGTCATCGACGTTTTTTGTACCGGGACTAAACGTCACGATGCCCATCGAAGGTGCGTGGGTTCGTCTGAAAGTAATGAAGGACGACGAGTCGATCGTGGGCACGAAATCGTCGCTTGACGAGCAGTTCCAGAATTATCTTGAGTTCGGTCAAAGGGTTCGCGCCGGTGGCAGCGGTTCAATCGTTGCTTCGGATTCCGTGCCGCTGACGCATTCCCGTTCCGTCATTGTTGGTGGCCCTGGTGATGGCAAGTCGACAATGTTAAAGCGGTTCGCTTGGCGGTTATCGTGGGAGCCGCGAATCGTGGTACGTGTTCGACTGCCAATCGTACTACGAAGCATGCTCTCCGGACGGACTTTCGAAGAGGCGGTAAGATTGGTCGGATTTGACGGTAGCGGAATCGCCGACAACGACGCAATTCAATTGCTTAACTCGGCCGATTACCTTCTCTGCGATGGCCTTGACGAGTGCGATCCTCACAGAGCGCACCTGGCTGAGCAGATGATTCGATGGAGTGTCGGGCATAACGATTGCCGAATCTGTGTTGCGACGCGACCTGTGGGTCACGAAGCAGCGTTTTTACCGGGGTTTACCCATTTTGGATTGCAACCACCTGAGGACCATGAGGTTCAAGAGTTATCAAGAAAGTTGTTTGAGAAGGCGAGCCGTGACGACAGCTGGGTTCTCAAATGGGCCGATTTTGTGAAGGGCATAGACTCCAAGAGTGAGGCACCTCATCTCCGGAAACTAGCATCGCGAAATCCACTTCTCTTGGGATTTCTGATTCGTTTGACCCTCGATGGAATCGACATCGGCAAGACCAGGAGCGGATTGTACTCTCAAATTCTTGAGATAACTGCTCGGACGACCCCAAACGATCGAGAACCGGTGGTCATCAACGAGCGGATCGCGAAAGAAGTCGCAAATTCGTTGGCATGGAAGCAGACCCTGACGCCATTTTGTTCAATTGAAGAATCGCTACGGTTTGTATCTCAGCATCTTCGCGACGAATTCAATCTCGACGTATTGACGTCGGATGAACAGGCTAAGGCAGGTTTGCAGTTTTGGCAGAATCGGCGCCAGGGCGAACGCATCAAACTTTCTCTAGGTTTCGTGCCCCAGCCAAGGTTTCCTCGAGAAAACCCGTGTCCAAGGCAGCCGCCTTGCGTTTCCGTGCGATGCTCGTTTTGGCCGGATTCCGCTTGAG
>Ga0209517_10005762_pt1 | contig 15589 bp, 16 predicted proteins | sample PeaSoiMetSII2010_FD_187695 | JGI IMG/M metagenome (GOLD analysis project Ga0209517, IMG submission 187695) | Peat soil microbial communities from Weissenstadt, Germany - SII-2010 (SPAdes) (version 2) | ecosystem: Environmental > Terrestrial > Soil > Wetlands > Peat | place: Germany... | reverse complement strand
AGGTTCGCGCGGTCGCCTACAAGAACCGTCAGGACTACCAGAATCTGCAAAACCAGGCCGTCGAGTACAAGGCCATCCACTCTGCCTATCGCTGCTACCGCCTGCCCACCCTCAGCTTCGGCGGCTACTACGCCGTGAGCGACGTGAGCGGCGCCGGCACACACGGCAACTTTGTGGCCCAGGGCACGCTGAGCGTTCCGCTGTTCCGCGAGGCCAAGCTGCGCGGCGATGTGGAAGCCTCGCAAGCGCAGATGGACGCCATGAACAACCAACTCGCCGATCTGCGCGGCCACATCGATCAACAGGTGCGCGCGGCGCTTCTGGATGTGAACGCCGCCTCCCAACTGGTGCAGGTGGCCCGCTCGAACGTAGACCTCGCCACGCGGGCTCTGAGCGATGAAAACGAGCGCGTGAACGCCGGCGTGGACGACAACCTTCCCCTGGTGACCGCGCAGGCTACGCTGGCCTCAGCCCAGAGCAACCTGGTGGAGAGCCTCTACCAGTACAATCTGTCGAAGCTGGCCCTGGCACGGGCCGCGGGCATCCTGGAAACGCAATACCGCGAATACCTGGGGCGATAGGCACAAGCGGTCCATCCCGGAAATGAACCTGGGCCGGTGCGCTCTCTGCCGTCGCATGCAAGCCCTCGCTTTCAGGGGGCGATTCGCGCCCAAAAGCAAAGAGCCATTGTGTATGCCGACGGCTCCATCACCATTGAAAAGAAGTGAATAAACCCACCGCACACACCGACTTCCAGACTTTTCGCGTAACGTAGAGATACGAGGCACCCGACGCACATGTCGAGAAGACTGAGCATCAAATACTATGTGGAACCGGACCCGGCGGCACTGGCGCGGCGGGCGGCGCAGTATTTTGTCGAGATGGCCGGGGAGGCTGTGGCGGGGCGTGGGCGGGCGCGGATCGCCATCAGCGGGGGTTTGACGCCCAAAGCGACGTTCCAGCTGCTGGCCGACCCAAATGAGCCATGGCGCAGCCGCATGCCCTGGGCCGATCTCGAGATCTATTGGGTGGACGAGCGCTCGGCGCCTCCGGACCACGCCGACAGCAACTACCGCATGACCCGCGAGGCAATGCTCGACTACGTGCCGCTGAAGGCGGACCAGATTCACCGCATCGAGGGCGAGCTGGAACCGGAGGCCGCCGCATCCCGCTACGAGTCGGAGCTGCGCAACGGCTTTCGGCTTGAGGGCGCCGAGAGCCCGCGCTTCGACCTTGTCGCGCTGGGCATGGGCGACGACGGCCACACCGCCTCGCTGTTTCCGCACACCGAGGCGATCCACGAGGTGGGACGCCTGGCGGTGGCCAACCACGTGCCTCAGAAAGACACTTGGCGCATCACCCTCACCTGGCCGGTAATCAACCGCGCCAGCTCGGTCTTCTTCCTCATCGGCGGAACGGACAAGGCGGCGGTGTTGCAGGAAGTGTTGACCGGGCCCTGGGACCCCGAGCGGCTGCCCAGTCAACTGATATGGCCCTCAAGCGGTATACTCACACTGATTCTGGATAAGGCTGCAGCTGCGCTTTTGCCCGCGACTGACGGGGAGGGCTGTGGGTTTTTGGAGAGAGAACGATGATTCTGGCGGGAGACGTAGGCGGCACCAAGGTGGACCTGGCGCTGTATGACTTTATCAACGGCAAACTGCAATACACACGCGACAAGGTCTATCGGGCCAAGGACTACCCGGGGCTTGAAGTCATCGTCGAGGAGTTTCTGGGCGAGGACAAAGTGACCGCTGCCTGCTTCGGCGTTCCCGGACCGGTGCGCGACGGCCGTCTGCGGCTGACCAACCTGCCATGGACCATCGATAGCCGCGAGCTTTCGGCGGGCCTGGACATCCAGCACGTCTTCCTGATCAACGACCTGGAGGCCAACGGCTACGGCGTGGCCGAACTGACGAACGAGCAGATTTGCACCCTGGCCGAGGGCGACGCGAGCCAGGTGGGCAACCGCGCCCTGATCGCCGCCGGAACCGGGCTCGGCGAGGGCTACCTGGTGTGGAACGGGCGGACCCACATTCCCTATCCCAGTGAGGGCGGCCACGCGGACTACGCGCCGCGCAACGAAGACGAGATCGATCTGCTGCGCTTCCTGAAGGAGAAGTACAACGGGCGCGTGAGCTTTGAGCGCGTGGTGGCCGGCATGGGTCTGACCAACATCTACGAGTTTCTGCGCGAGGTGCGCGGCATGGAAGAGCCGGTCTGGCTCACCGAAAAATTCACCGCGGCCCATGACCCCAACTCCGTGATCACTGAGATGGCTCTGTCGGCCAAAAGCGAAATCTGCCAGAAGGCGATGGACATGTTCGTCTCGGCCTATGGCGCCGAGGCCGGCAACCTGGCTCTCAAGGTGCTTTCGGTGGGCGGGCTCTACCTGGGCGGCGGCATCGCTCCGCGCATCATTGAGAAACTGAAGGACGGCACCTTCATGAAGGCCTTCACGGACAAGGGCCGCCTCAGCCAGTTGCTGATCAACATGCCGGTGCGGGTGATCCTGGAAAGCCGCGCTGCCCTGCTGGGAGCAGCGGCGTATGCGGAGGCAAGGGCCGCGGAGATCAGCGGGATCTCGGCACGCGCGGCGTCGCTCAAGGCCTGAGCCAAGGCAACACGCGATAGACAGAGAAGGCCAGCCGGGTTCGGCTGGCCTTGCTTCGTTATGGCAGTCGTGAGAGCAGGAAACCTGCCTTCTGCCCCTCCCCATACCATGGTGTTGTCAGCCTTCACAGCGGTTCGCGACCGATGGCGCGCATGCGGGTCTCGATGGCCATGCGGTCGAGCGTCTCCAGGGGCAGGCTGAGGAATAGTTGTACGCGATTGCGGATCTGGCGCAGGGTTTGCGCAAAGGCCGCACGCTTTTGCTCGTCGCTGCCCTCGACGGCAGCGGGATCGGGAAAGCCCCAGTGCGCCGTTACCGGCTGACCGGGCCATAGCGGACACACCTCGCCGGCCGCGTTGTCGCAGACAGTGACGATGAAGTCCATTTGCGGCGAATCGGGCCGGGCAAACTCGTCCCAGCTCTTGCTGCGGAGGCCTTCGATCAGGTAGCCGAGAGCGCGGATCTGCTCGACGGCAAATGGATTCACGCGGCCAGTGGGATGGCTGCCCGCGCTGTAGGCTTTGAAGCGGCCGGCACCCATCGTATTGAAGAGTGCCTCGCCCATGATGCTGCGCGCCGAGTTGCCGGTGCAGAGCACGAGAATGTTATACGGCTTTTGCATTGGAAGCGGTCTCCAATCTTGGCGACCATTGGTGGTTGGGTTTACCCACCTTTTCGGTCGCCGCGGCGACAACGCGAATGGATGGGGCATGGAACACTCGTGAGAGCACTCAGCCGCAGCAACCCGGCGCGCAGCATCCGGCGGCGGGCTTGGTGGCGCGGATAAACGCGCTCATGAATTTGCCCTCGACCAGCGGCGCAATCCTATCCACATCGATGCCCGCTTCGACGAGAAAGTGGCGCGCATCTTCGATGGAGTAGACGCGCGTGGGCTCGATGGAGATCTTGCCGAAGCCGGCCAGCACCAGCTTTGCGCCGTACTCGCGCTCTTCCATGGCGCCGGCGATGCAGCCCACCCACAGCAGCATGTTCTGGCGTACCTGCTCGTCGACCTCGCCGCGCACCACCACATCGGAAACGGCAAACCGGCCGCCCGACTTGAGCACCCGAAAGGCTTCGCGCAGTACGCGTCCCTTGTCGGCGGAGAGATTGATGACGCAGTTCGAGATGACCACGTCGACCGACGCATCGGGCAAGGGGATGTTTTCAATCTCTCCCTTCAGGAATTCAACGTTCTCGACACCCGCCTGGCGCTGATTCTCGCGCGCCAGTGCAAGCATATCGTCGGTCATGTCGAGGCCATAGGCCTTGCCCGTTGGTCCCACGCGTCTGGCCGAGAGAAGTACGTCGATGCCGCCGCCACTTCCCAGGTCCAGCACCGTCTCGCCCGGCTTCAACTCGATGAGCGCCGTGGGATTGCCGCAGCCCAGCGAAGCCAGCACCGCGCTCGCCGGGAGGCCGCTCTTCTGCGCCTCGTCGTAGAGGTTGGTGGTGATGGGGTCGCAACAGCTCAGGCCCGGATCGCAGCAGGCCCCGCTGCCGCTGTCTCGCACCTGCCGCGCCGCCGCGCCGTACTTCTCCCTGACCGCTGTCTTCGTATCCATGAACCGCGCCTCACATTCGCTTAAGCAAATGTATGCGCCGCGCTCATATTTGTCAATCCGTATACAATGAATGCATGGCTCGCACAACCAAACCCGTTCCCCTGGCCAGCATTTTTGCCGCGCTGGCTGACAACACTCGGCTGCGCCTGCTGAACCTGATGGCCGGCCGCGAGGTCTGCGTCTGTTACTTTGTGGAAATCCTCGGCCAGGGCCAGCCGAAAGTCTCGCGCCACCTGGCCTACCTGCGCCGGGCCGGCATTGTGACCGCGCGGCGCGAGGGCAAGTGGATGCACTACCGCATCAAGCCGCCGGCCGATGGCGCGGCCGCTTCAATCCTCAACGCCACGCTTGCCTCGTTGCAGAACGACAGGCAGATGCAGGCCGACCGCGCCAGGCTCGACCGCGCCTGCTGCGCGCCGCAGAAACTTGTAGTTCCCGAGGGCGCGCCGCGGCCGTCTCTTCTGGCGCCTCTGCCCAGGTGAGCGACCCTCAGCCGGAAAGCGGCTGAAAACTGGCTCGAACCCCAGGAATTCAGATACGCTGATCTGAAGCGTATGGCCTTCTCCCACACCATCGGAAACACGCGGTACGCATTTGCCGATCTGCGCGAATTGCTGGCCAAGGCAACGCCTCTGCGCAGCGGCGATGTGCTGGCCGGCGTGGCTGCGGAGTCGGCTGAGGAGCGCGTGGCGGCGCAGTTTGCGCTGGCCGATGTCGCGCTCACGCGGTTTTTGGAAGATGCGGTGGTGCCTTATGAAGACGACGAAGTCACGCGGCTGATTGCGGACACGCACGATGCGGAGGCCTTTGCGCCCATCCGCTCGTTCACCGTGGGCGAGCTGCGCAACTGGCTGCTGAGCGACGAGGCAACGCCGGAGCGCATCGCGGCTCTCGGGCCGGGACTGACGCCGGAGATGGCCGCGGCGGTGAGCAAGCTGATGCGCGTGCAGGACCTGATCGCCGCGGCACAGAAAATCCGCGTGGTTACGCGCTTCCGCACAACCGTTGGGTTAGCAGGGCGGCTGAGCGCGCGGCTGCAGCCCAACCACCCCACCGATAATCCGGCGGGGATTGCGGCGGCGATTCTGGATGGGCTCACTCTGGGCTCCGGCGATGCGGTGATTGGGATCAATCCGGCCGGCGACAATGTGGCCGTGACCGCGCGGCTGCTGCGCATGATCGACGCACTGCGCGAGAGGTTCAGCATTCCCGTGCAGAGCTGCGTGCTGGCCCACATCACCACGCAGATGGACGCACTGAAGGCGGGAGCGCCGGTGGATTTGATCTTTCAATCGATAGCCGGTACGGAGGCTGCGAACCGCAGCTTTGGGGTTTCGCTTGCGCTGCTCGACGAGGCTCACCAGGCGGGCCAGGAGCTGAAGCGCGGCGCGGTTTGCGCCGATGGCCAAACCGGCAACAACATCATGTACTTCGAGACCGGGCAGGGCTCGGCGCTCTCGGCCAACGCGCATCACGGCGTGGATCAGCAGACGCTGGAGGCGCGGGCCTACGCAGTGGCGCGGCACTTCCGGCCGATGCTGGTGAATACGGTGGTGGGGTTCATTGGGCCTGAGTATCTTTACGACGGAAAACAGATTGCGCGCGCTGGCCTGGAAGACCACTTCTGCGGCAAGCTGCTGGGGCTGCCGATGGGCTGCGACGTCTGCTATACCAACCATGCCGAGGCCGACCAGGACGACATGGACACGCTGCTCACGCTGCTGGGCGCGGCGGGCGTGAACTACATCATGGGCGTGCCGGGCGCCGACGATGTGATGCTCAACTACCAGAGCACCAGCTTTCACGATGCGCTCTACGTGCGGCGCGTACTGGGCCTGAGGCCGGCGCCGGAGTTCGAGGCGTGGCTTGCGGGCGAAGGCTTCAAGCGTTTGGCGCTTGAAGCCAACCACCCCGAGAGGCTGCTGACGGCATGAGCGACGGCGCACAGCACGACTCCGGTCCTGCGTCGGGCCTGACGCCGGCGCTGGCCGCGCGGCTGCGGGCGCTGACCCCGGCTCGCGTGGGGCTGGGGCGGACGGGCGTGAGCCTTGAGACGGGCGATCTGCTTGATTTTCAGCGCTGCCACGCCCAGGCGCGCGACGCGGTGCACAGCCGCCTGGAAGCGGCCACGCTGGCTGCAACCCTGGCAGAGATTACACAGGCAGAGGTGCTGCGGCTGCATTCGGCGGCGGCGGATCGGGCAACTTATCTGCAGAGGCCTGACCTCGGACGCAAGCTCGACGAGGCCAGCCGGGCTCTGCTCGATCGGCATAGCGGGCTCGATGTTCCCAGCGACGCGCCGACAGCAGGCTCGAAGCTGGCGCTGATCGTCGCCGATGGATTGTCCGCACTGGCGGTCGAGCGGCACGCGGCGACGGTCGTGAAGGAGTTGCTTGCGCGGCTCAATGGCTGGCTGCTGGCGCCGTTGTGCGTGGTGGAGCAGGGACGCGTGGCCATTGGCGACGAGATCGGCCTGGCGCTGGGCGCGCACATCTCCGTGGTGCTCATCGGCGAGCGGCCGGGGTTGAGCTCGCCCGACTCCTTGGGCGTCTACATCACCTGGGCTCCGCGCCCGGGACGCACCGACGCCGAGCGCAACTGCATCTCGAACATTCGCGCGGAGGGGTTGAGCTACGCCCAGGCCGCCGGGCAACTGGTCTACTATCTGACTGAGGCGCGCAGCAGGCAGTTGACCGGCGTGGCGCTGAAGGAAGAATCGCACACATTGTTGAAAGAGGGCTGAGTGGGCGTGAAGCGTTGGCTGCGGCGCGGGGTGGTTGTGCTGGTCGGCGGCTTTGTGGCCACTTACGGCGGCGACTGGGCCATCTTCAAGCTGCGCGGCTCGCCCACCTCCACGGTGACGGTCAACCGATTCCTGTCCGTGCCGCTGAAGGGCAACAAGATCGAGTACGACTACATCGGCACTGCGGACGTGCCCTGCTCGATCTCGCTTTTTCCGCAGGGTGGGCAAAGCCCCTGCTGGCATCTGCGGCGCAATCCGAATCAGAACGCCAACCTCTGAAATATTTCCTGCCAGGAAATATTTTATCGATCTGCGCCATCACAGAGCGGGGTGATGTGAATCACGCTCCAGGAGGCGAAGGACCGTCTAGCATCGTGGAATCTCGCAGAGCTTCGAGCCACGATGTATAACCGCACCCAAAACGATAACGGCAGTTACAACACCCGCTGCCTCGACTGTTTCATGACCATCGCCTCCTGCATCGAGACGGAGCAGGATCTGAATGCGCTTGAAGCGCACCACATCTGCCCGGAAAAGGCTCTGGCCGACCTGCTGGCGCAGGAAAAGGCCATCGAAGCCAGAAGCCACCTGAATTAAGGCTGCGTCTGCAGAAGCGAGGAAGCGCTTGCTCCAGCGCTCTATTGCAAGCGCGCCTGGTCGCGTAGTTGCCGCGCCGTGGCCTCAAGAAATGTTTCGACGCTCGTGCCCTCAGGCACCTCCAACCCCGACTTGGCCTGGATGGCGGCAGCGATGCGCTGGGCGAGCACCTGGCGCGTGGCCAGGCTCATATCGAGACGGCGGGAGAAGAAGCCTTCCAGCACTTCCAGGTCGGTCGAGGAGAGCTTGGAGATGCCCAGGGCGGGCAGCGTGACGGCGGTATGCGGCTCGGGAATGGAAGCGGTGGGAGCAAATAGCTGCGCGGTGAAGGTGCGGGAGCCGGTGTCGCCCCAGAGCGGCGACTCGGGCTCGCGGTCCCTGACCACCAGAGTGCCCGCGGCCAGGTCGCCCAGCCGCTGGTGCTGGCGGGTGACAAACATGGCGATGACGCCTACGCCGTAGAAAAAGGGGAGCTGGTCGACGTAGCGGACCAGGTTACGCGCCATGGATTCCAGAAGCCCAATCGACCGGCCCGACCGCTGAATCACGCGAATCTTCGCCACCCGCTTGCCAGGCGTGCGCCCGTTCCAGAAAGCCTCGAACAGCGTGAAGTAGCCCCAGTTCAACAGGAAGAAGATAAAAATGACGATCGCCTCGGCCCACTGGGCCGAGATCCGGTTGAACGTGTGCATGGCGGGCAAAAGGAAGATGACAACCAGGAACAGCAGGAACACTCCCGCGCTCCAGATGAGGTAATCCACCAGCAGGGCGATAAAGCGGCTGCCGATGCCGGCCAGCGGCATCTCGATGGCTACCAGCTCCGGGGTATCGATGCTAAGCTGGTCTGAACTCAGGTCCCTGCCTACGTCCATGGCTCAAATCCTCTCCAACCAGTGGATCGCGAAGCGCCGGCCTCACTGGGACCGGCTGGCTTCCCTTCTGGCTCAATCCGACTCAAGCGGCCTCGGGCAGCTTTCCCGCGCCGAGTTGCAGGAGATGGCCTTGCTCTACCGGCAGGTAGCTGCCGACCTCTCCGTGCTGCGGCAGGACCCCACCGCCCGCACCTATGCGGTTCACGTGAATCAATTGCTGGCTCGCGCCCACCATATCATTTATTCCGGGCGGAAGACGAATCTGCGCACCCTTTTCCTATTCTTGCGCGACGAGTACCCGGCCGTCTTCCAGCGCCAGATCGGGTTTGTGCTGGCCTCGCTGGCCGTCTCCGTCGCTTTTGGCGTGCTGGGCGCCGTGCTGACCACGGCGCGGCCGGAATTCATGCGCCACTTCGTGGGGCCGGAGATGATCGCCACCATGGAACGGCACCAGATGTGGACGCAATCGATCGTCAGCGTGGCGCCCATGGAGACCAGCCATATTATGACGAACAACTTGACCGTGAGCTTTGTGACGTTCGCGGGAGGGATCACGTTCGGGCTGGGAACGTTCTACTACCTGTTCTTCAACGGGATGCTGCTGGGGGTGATTGGCGCGGCCTGCCACCAGTACGGCATGTCGCTGGCGCTGTGGAGCTTTGTGGCAGCGCATGGGTCGCTGGAGTTGCCCTCGATTCTGATCGCCGGCGGGGCGGGGTTCCGGCTGGGGCACGCCATGCTGTTTCCGGGCACGCTGCGGTGGAAGGATTCCGTGGCCCAGGGCGGACTGGAAGCGACGCGGCTCGTCTCCGGCATTATTCCGCTGCTGGTGATTGCAGGTTGCCTGGAAGGCTTCTTCTCACCGTCGCAGGCGCCGGTGTGGCTGAAGTTCATGGTGGGCGGGATGCTGTTCACGCTGCTGAACCTGTGGCTGTTCCGGCCACCTGCGGTGGGGCAGACGGCGCTGGCGCGCCATGAGGTTTAGCGGCCACCGGTGGCCAAGCGGACGCCTTGGGCAAGGCGGCGCAGCTTGACTGGATATATACAACAGAGGGAAGATATATATACAGGAGAACCCCATGGCCGTTACCCTTACCTCCATCCGCCTCGACACGAAACTCGCCGACGAGGCAGTTCGCGTGCTCGGCGTCAAATCCCGCACGGAAGCCGTCCACGTGGCCTTGAAGGAGATTATCGGCCTGAAGCGTTTCAAGAAGCTGATGGCAAAGTACGAAGGCAAGGCCACCTTTGCCGGCTTCGATGAGTGAAATCTACGTCTTTGACTCCTCGATTCTGGTCGAGGATCTTCGCGCCGGATGCCACAGAGATCGAATAAGGGCAATCGACGGCGTGGTCCGAAACTGCTCGGTCGTCCTCGCAGAGCTCTGGCGCGGGGCTACTTCCCCGGTAGACCGGCACATCCTTGAGGCCCTCGAGCGTAACCACCCCACCCTCACGCCGACAGAGAAGAACTGGCTGGAATCGGGCCGGCTTTTGTCAAGAATCCACGCCGATAAAGGCTTCGAACCACGCAAGCTGCGGGAACTTCACTTCGATGTGCTGATTGCGCTGACCGTGCGCGCGCGCGGTGCGTGCCTCATCACATCCAACCGGGACGACTTCGAGTTGATCCGCGAATACCGGGATTTCAAGCTTGAAGTCTGGTAGCACCGCCGCCTGCGGTGGGGCAGACGGCGCTTGCGCGCCCTGAGATTTGTCGGGGCCTCATTCTTTCCACTCCCGATTCACCAGCTTTTCTTTCCCACTGCGACCGGAAGCAAATACACTTCGAGTCTCAGGTAAACAGGAGAACTCATGCCCCTGCACAACACCAGTGAACTCAAAGCAGCCCCCAGCAATCCGATCGAGTCCCAGGTCCTGAACGGCGAGACCGGGAGCTACCAGTTCCCCGAAGCGAAGCTGGACCCACAAAGCGTTTACAAGACCATTCACGATCAGCTCGTTCTCGACGGCAACTCCCAGCAAAATCTGGCCACCTTCTGCACCACGTGGATCGAACCCGAAGTGAAGCAGATCATGGACGAGTCCGCCGACAAGAACATGATTGACAAGGATGAGTACCCGCAGACCGCGGCCATCGAAGAGCGGTGCGTGCACATGCTCGCCGACCTGTGGAACTCGCCGGAGGCCGCCAGCACGATCGGCTGCTCCACCACCGGGTCCAGCGAGGCAGCCATGCTGGGCGGGCTGGCGCTCAAGTGGAACTGGCGCAACCGCCGCCGCGCCCAGGGGAGATCCACCGAGGCGCCGAACCTGATCATGGGACCGGTGCAGGTCTGCTGGCACAAGTTCTGCCGCTACTTCGACGTGGAGATTCGCGAGGTCCCGATGGAAGGCGAACGGCTGCTGCTCAGTCCCGAGGAAGTGGTCAAGCGCTGCGACGAAAATACCATCGGCGTCATCGTCACGCTCGGCGTAACGTTCACGCTGCAGTTCGAACCTGTGGAAGCGATCAGCAAGGCTCTCGACAAGCTGCAGGCCGAGACCGGGCTCGCCATCCCCATCCACGTGGATGGGGCCAGCGGCGCATTCCTCGCACCTTTCCTTCAGCCGGAGCTTCTGTGGGACTTCCGCCTGCCGCGCGTGAAATCGATCAACGCGTCGGGCCATAAATTCGGACTGGCTCCGCTGGGCGTTGGCTGGGCTCTGTGGCGCGAGAAGCACGACCTTCCGGAAGAGCTGATCTTCGACGTGAACTACCTGGGCGGAAACATGCCCACCTTCGCACTGAACTTCTCGCGCCCGGGAGGCGAAATCATCTGCCAGTACTACAACTTTCTGCGACTGGGCAAGGAGGGCTACCGCGAGATTCAAACGGAGTGTGCCGCGCTGGGCCGGTATCTTGCCGAACAGATCGCCGGGCTCGGGCCATTCAGGATTATTTACGACGGCCAGGGCGGAATCCCGGGGCTCTGCTGGAAGCTCAAAGATCCCGCAGCGACGGGCTTCAGTCTTTACAACTTCGCGGATCGATTGCGCGAGCGCGGCTGGCTGGTGCCCGCTTACTCCATGCCGCCGAATCGCGAAGACCTGGTCATCCAACGGATTCTGATCCGCCACGGCTTCACGCGAGCGATGGCTGACGAGCTTCTGGTCGAGATGCGCGCTGCGGTGGACCATCTGGCTCAACCGCCAGCCCCGACACTCACACTAGCCGGCGCAAGATCAACCTCGCACGACCATTCCGGGCGACAGGCAGCACGCCGCTGAGTCGGCTTTGCGAAGGATGGGGCCGGCCGGGTTTCGTGGTCTCCCACCCAGCTACTGGACCGCGATGGAGTCGATTGAGGGGCCCGGATCGCGGACCAGCGAGAAGCTGATCTCATTGGCGGCGCCGGCGCGGTCGAGCAGCGCTTGAATCCAGATTGCGCCCTGCGCGCTGCCGCTTCCGGTGGGAGGGAACGCGATTCTCGTGGCGATGCGTCCGTTCACGCGCAATTCGGCATAGCGGGGAGCCTGGTCAGGATTGGTGTAAGTGATGCGAACCCGCGCCATGGGAACGCGCGAAGCCACATGCGTGAAGCCGATCTCCTGGCCCTTGCGCATCTCTCCGCTGGCGGACGCGTTGTACGTTTTGAGCTTGCCTTCGCGGCCGCGGACGACGACCATGACGGCATCGTTCGACTGGACGGTAGCGGAGTAGGAAGAGTCGAACGGGCCGAGGTCTTTCCGGGCCCAGAGATCTCTGACCGTGGCGGAAGAAGAATCGCCCAGGCCAAGGTCGCTCCAGTGCACGGTGATCGAGGCGGCATCGCCGGTCCGGTTGAGCAGCAGGGCAGCGCGTTCTCCGGGGGTGGAGAGCGCCTTGGACCAAACCTCAAGGCCATTGCCGGACGAAGCCACCTTGACCCCCTGCAGGCCTAGGGAGTCCTGGTCGACCGCAAGCACATCGGGATTGGTGAGCGTGGCGCGTGTTGCATCGCTCAGCGTAGTGAGATCGGCGCCCACCAGCAGCGGCGCTGCGGAAATGGCCCACAGGCTCATATGAACACGGTTCTGCGCATCGGTCAGGCCCGGCATCCCCACCACCATCATGTCGGGATCGTTGTAAAAGCCGGTGTGTTCCGCTTCGGGATGAATGCCCTGGTCAAAGTTGGAGAGAACGCCGGGAAAGCTGGCCAGGCGCCCGCTGTGCTCGCGGTGGGGCACGATGGGAGCCACGATGTCGCCGCTGGTGCGCCAGATGTCCGCAGGAGCGCCGCCGACGTTCGGCGCCCATGTCCAGGGGCTGTTGTTGCCCCACTCGCACAGGGAGAAGTAGAGCCGGCGCCCGGTGACGGCTTCCGCTTTGGCAATGGCTCTGGCAATCTCGGCGTATTGAACGGCCGGGTCGAGCTTCTCCTTGTCGCCGCCGCACCAGTCGACTTTCACATAGTCGAATCCCCACCTGGCGAATTGCAAAAAATCCTGCTCGTAATGGCCTTCGCTGCCCACGTGCTGATAGACGGGGCCGAGGTCGGGGTACATGCTGCAGCCGTCCATCCCCGCATCGGTGTAGATGCCGGCCTTGAGTCCCAGGCCGTGAATAAAGCGGACGATGTTGGCCATGTCGCCCGCATGTTCGGCGGGAGCCAACGCCGGCCAGGCTTTGGCATCGACCACGATGTTGCCCTCGGCGTCGCGCTCGCCCAGCCACCAGCCTTCGTCGATGTTGACATATTGATAGCCCGCCTTCGCCATGCCGGTGGAGACCATGGCCTTGGCCTGATCCACGATAATCTGCGAGTCGACGGTGTTGGAGAAGCTGTTCCAGGAGGACCAGCCCATGGGTGGAGGAGGGACAGGAACGAGCTTTGCGCCGCTCTGCGCCTCAAGAATCCCAACCCCGCAGGCAGCGACGCCGGCTAAAGCGAGCAGAAAACCAAGCCTGGCCGGCACTGCAATGTTGCTTTCATACCTCCGCATATTCCCCCCTGATCCCGGACGCGTGCAGGATATTCGTGCCACCCCTTACACCTTCACAAAGATCTTTTTGCGGTACATGATCCACACGGGGATGAAGCAGTAGGCCAGCGTAAACACTGAATACGCGAATGCGGCCAGGCCTGGATCGGGGATGTGGATGAAGACGTGGTCGCCGAGCCAGGCGAGGGGGCTGGTCTGCTTGCCGTTGGAGAGGAAGTGGATGTGGTCGAGCCCGCTGGGGACCAGTTCGCTGAACATGTAGGCGGTGATGGCGTTCGAGCCGAGGACGAGCCAGGGATAAACCAGGCCCGAGCTGCGGCCCTTGCCCCAGCCCCACTGCTCGACGACCCAGAAGGCCAGGGTGAACACCACCAGCGACCAGCCGGCGGCGACGAGGACGAAGGAGCTGGTCCACAGGTTCTTGTTGAGCGGGAAGGAGAGCGACCAGAGGTAACCGAGGGCGAGGCAGGTGACGGCGGCGGCGGCCAGGCCGACGGCCTTCTGCTTGACCGCGCGGGCGCTGCGCAGCCACAGGCCGGTGAGCAGTCCGAGCAGTGCGGTGCCGATGGCGGGCAGATCGCTGAGCAGGCCTTCGGGGTCGCGGAGGTTGTGGGGATCGGGCCCGCCCCACTCCAGGTAGAGATGATGCGGCATGAGAAGGCGGTCGAGCCAGGAGACGAGGTTCATGCCCTTGTCCATGAAGGGAATGTCGCGGCCGGGCATACCGGCTCCGGGGACAGGAACAAAACGGAGCAGGACCCAGTAGCCGACGAGGGCAAAGACAAGCGCGGCAACCTTGGTCCAGACGCGCTGGTCCCAGAGGTAGAAGAGGCCGACGACCAGGTAGCAGACGGCGATGCGCTGCAGAACGCCGTAGAAGCGCATGTGGGGCAGCTCGAAGAAGGGGAAGCTGTTGACCACGATGCCCAGCAGGAAGAGAATCACGGCGCGCTGCAGGGTGTGGATGGCGAGTTGCGCGCGCGTGGCGCCGCGCTTGAGGCGGGCCTGAAAGGCGAAGACGATGGAGGCGCCCACGACGAAGACGAAGGTGGGAAAGACCAGGTCAGTGGGGGTGAGGCCGTTCCATTGGGCGTGGTTCATGAAGCCCCAGGCACCGGAGCCGCCGTTGTTGTTGACCATGATCATGAACGCGATGGTGATGCCGCGCAGCACGTCGAGCGAGAGGAGGCGCTGGACGGGGCTGGGGTTGAGTGCCGGGTTGGTCATGCGGGTTTGATTCTCCAGAAACGTCAGATGCGGGATGCTCATTACCCTACGCGCTCAGGGGCCGGTTCGCCAACCCCCGCGAACAAACGATTGCGCGAAGATCCGTGGCGTGGGTCTCTATGTCAACCTGAGGCCCTTGACTGCTACACTCCCCCTTCAGGGAATTTTGCGCGGCCAGGCACGCGCAGTTTTTGGGAGGCTCCATGCCCGACTTTCAGCCTTTTGTTGCGCCCAGCGAGAACCGTGCCGAGTTTACCTTCAGGGCCATACTGCTGGGATGCGTGTTCGGAATTATCTTCGGCGCTGTCACGGTCTACGTAGGCCTGCGCGCCGGACTCACCGTAGCCGCTTCCATTCCCATCGCTGTGCTGTCGATCAGCATTCTGCGCGCCTTCGGCCGGGCTTCGATTCTGGAAAACAACATTGTGCAGACGACGGGCAACGCGGGGCAGTCGATTGCCGCGGGAGTGATCTTCACGCTGCCTGCGCTGATCTTTCTGGGATTCGACCTGGAGTACTCGCGCATTTTTCTGTTGGCGCTGATCGGCGGGTGGCTGGGCGTGCTGTTCATGATTCCGCTGCGCCGGCAGCTGATTGTGGAGGAGCACGAAAATCTGAAATACCCGGAAGGCACGGCCTGCGCGGACGTTTTGATCGCCGGCGAAAAAGGCGGCTCGCTGGCCAGCCGCGTGTTTCTGGGGCTGGGGCTGGGCGCTCTCTACACCTTCTTCCAGAACAAGAACCTCTTCAGAGCCTGGCCTGGCGCGCCGGATTACCGGCCCGACTTCGGCCCGCAGCACATTCTCAAGGGCGCATCGATCAACGCCGACGCTACCTCGGAGTACCTCGGCGTCGGCTACATTATTGGGCCCAGAGTCGCAGGAGTCATCTTCGCAGGTGGTGTCTTCTCCTGGCTGGTGCTAATGCCCTTGATCTATTTCTTTGGGAAGGAGATCGGACATCCCATATACCCCGGCCAAGTTCCCATTGCAAAGATGGAACCCGGCGACCTCTGGGCTACTTACATCAAGCCAATGGGCGCGGG
>Ga0209517_10005758_pt1 | contig 15599 bp, 10 predicted proteins | sample PeaSoiMetSII2010_FD_187695 | JGI IMG/M metagenome (GOLD analysis project Ga0209517, IMG submission 187695) | Peat soil microbial communities from Weissenstadt, Germany - SII-2010 (SPAdes) (version 2) | ecosystem: Environmental > Terrestrial > Soil > Wetlands > Peat | place: Germany... | reverse complement strand
CTGGGAAGAGAAGGCTCTCACGCCGGTGCCCCAAGCCGTTACTGACGGAGTCGCTCGACGGCGCCCTCCCACCGGATTGTGTTTACCGCAAAAAGCAGGGATTCGTTCTTCCCTTCTCCACGTGGTTGCGCCGTGGAGTGCGGCCGCTGATTCGTGACTCATTGCTCGGCAGCAGTGCCGGTGCCCTGTTCCCACTCAGAAAGGCTGGTCTGGCCCGAATCTGGGATCAGTTTGAGGGTGGGAAAATTTCGTGGAGTCGCGTGTGGTGCCTTCACGTCCTGCTTTGCTGGCTGAAGGAGCACGGTATCATGGCCTGAGGCGGGCGAGTAGCGTGCAGCGCATGACGAACGAGGAGCACCTTCTTCCGAGGAAACCTGTCCAATGGCAACGGCTCTGTCTCGTATCTTAGTGTTGCTCGATCACTACCTACCCGGAAATAAATACGGTGGACCATTGCGATCAGTGGCAAATATGGTCGACGGCCTCGGCGACTTTTTCAGCTTTTGGATTGTAACACAGGATCGCGATTGGCTGGATTCGGGTCCATATTGCGGCATATCCGTGAATACCTGGAGTCAGGTCGGTCGGTCGATGGTGTATTACACTCCCCCCGGTAGCTTATCTTACGGCAAGCTCAAGCGAATCGTCGCGGATGTCGGCCCTGAGGTAATCTATCTTAACGGTCTTTTTTCCCCCTACAGCATCAGGTTCCTCGGCTGGCGACGGTTAGGGTTGCTGCCAGACACGCCCGTGGTCTTGGCTCCGCGCGGTGAGTTATCACCTGGGGCACTGAAACTCAAATGGTTCAAAAAGCGACTCTTCATTTCTCTTTCATCTCGCTTAGGTTTGCTCGACAGATTGCTGTGGCAGGCAACTTCGCCACTCGAAGAGAGGGATATTTCTGTATCCATAGGTAACTGTGCGCGATCTGTCATTGCTCCGAATATCCCCGGTGCATGTGACGACCAGAGCCGTCAGATCTCGCGATCAGCGAAGCGCCCGCGAGGGATGCGGATTGTGTACTTGTCTCGCATAACGCCGAAGAAGAACTTGTCATATGCTGTGAAGATGCTAAGTGGGGTACGAGGCGACGTGACATTCGATATCTACGGCGCCGCAGACCCTGAATCGTACTGGCACTCGTGCCAGTCTATGCTCGGTTCTCTTCCCGAGAATGTGCAGGTCGAGTACCGAGGAAATCTCCCCAACGAGCGCGTGGCGGAAACTCTGTTCGGATACGACTTCTTTTTCCTTCCGACGCTTGGGGAGAACTTCGGACATGCGATCTTCGAGTCTTTCTCAGCAGGCTGTCCTGTTCTCATCAGCGACCAGACCCCGTGGCGGAATCTCGCCGAGCAGCACCTCGGCTGGGACATCGCCTTGGATGAGCCCGATCGCTGGCGATCCGTACTCCAGGAGTGTATCGACATGGAGGCGGCGCGTCACGACCTCATGTCAAAGGCCTGCACTGATTTTGCAGGAAATTGGTTACGCTCTTCAGGGGTTCTCGACAAGAGTATCGCACTGTTTCGAGATGCCGTGTGAGCAGCTAAGATTTCGAGCTAACACCAAGAACCTGTTGCATGTGGTGGTGCAATACGAGCGATGGAGCATAACCGAGTATTCTTCTCTGAGAAATGATTCTCATTGCATTGGAGAATGGTCATGTTTTCAGGCAAGGTCCTTCTGATCACGGGTGGTACCGGTTCTTTTGGGAACGCCGTGCTGCGGCGATTTCTCAAAACCAACGTTGCTCAAGTCCGCATCTTCAGCCGCGATGAGAAGAAGCAAGATGAGATGCGGCACGAGTACCGCGATGACAAGTTGAGGTTCTTCATCGGCGACGTGCGGGACGCGGCCAGTATCCGGGATGCAATGGAGGGGGTTGATTACGTTTTCCACGCGGCGGCTCTCAAGCAGGTCCCCTCCTGCGAGTTCTTCCCGATGGAGGCGGTGCGGACAAACGTCATTGGCGCTGACAACATGATCACGGCAGCGATCCAAGCGGGCGTCAAAAACGTGGTCGTGCTGAGCACGGACAAGGCCGCCTACCCGGTCAACGCGATGGGGATGACAAAGGGGCTGATGGAGAAGGTCACCATCGCTCGCTCGCGGGCGGCGGCCGACAAGGGCACGACCTTGTGCGTCACGCGCTACGGCAATGTGATGGCTTCCCGGGGATCGGTCATCCCGCTGTTCGTCGAACAGATCCGCGAGGGGCAGCCCCTCACCGTGACCGACCCGGGCATGACCCGGTTCATGATGTCACTCGACGACGCCGTGGACCTGGTCGTCTACGCCTTCTCGCATGCCCGGCCCAGCGACCTGTTCGTGCACAAGGCCCACGCCGCCACCATCGGCACGCTGGCCGAGGCCGTCAAGCGGGTCTTCGGGGCCGACAACCCGATCCGGGTCATCGGCACGCGGCACGGCGAGAAGCTCTACGAGACCCTGCTGACGCGCGAGGAGATGGTCCGCGCGATCGACGAGGGCGGCTACTTCCACGTCCCTGCCGACGGCCGCGACCTGAACTATGCGAAGTATTTTTCCGAAGGCCAGAGTCGCCTGGCGGAGCTCCAGGATTACCACTCCCACAACGTGCCGCGCCTGAGTGTTGAGGAGATGCTCGAGGTACTCCTGAAGCTCCCGTACATTCGCGACGAGCTGGCCAGATGGCCCTACGTGGTCCCGGTGGCAGGGCATGACGGGAACGGCCAGCCGTCGGGCCGGCGCAAGGCGGGGGGCCGGGGGCTGAACCTTAAAGTTGTGGCGAGCAGACCATGAACACAATCCTCATCACCGGTGCGGGGGGCTTCATCGGCCGCAACCTCGTCTCCCACCTGCGTCACCGGGACGACGTTCGGGTGCTCGAGTACGACTTGGGCGGCACCGAGGCCGATCTGCGCCGCGGGGCGGCCGAGGCCGACGTCGTCTTCCATCTGGCGGGGGTTAACAGGCCCCGGGATCCGGCGGAGTTCGAGGCGGGAAACGCGGTGTTCACCGCCAATCTCTGTCGCATCCTCGCCGAGTTGGAACGTGCACCCCGGCTCATCGCCAGCTCGTCGGTCCAGGCGATCCTGGACAATCCCTACGGCGTCAGCAAGCGGCACGCCGAGGAGGTTCTGGCTCGATTCGCCAGTGACACCGGGGCTAGTGTGGCCATCTACCGGCTGAAGAACGTCTTCGGGAAATGGTGCCGCCCAAACTATAACTCCGTCGTCGCGACGTTTTGCCACAACATCGCGCACGATCTGCCGATCCAGATCAACGAGCCAGGCCGGATGCTGGAGCTTGCTTACGTCGACGACGTGGTTGCGGCGTTCCTCAAGGAGATCGACGAGCCGTCGCGACCGAAGGGGTCGCTCGTGTCGCCCGACGCGATTCCCTCCTATTCCCTGACGCTTGGCGACCTGGCGGAAAGGATCAATTCCTTCCACGAGATGCAGTTGTCACTCCGCGTGCCCGACTTCTCCATCCGATTCAATCAGCAGCTCTACGCGACGTACCTGTCCTATGTCGAACCTGAACGATGGCAGTACGGGCTCGACATCAAGAGCGACACTCGGGGCAACTTGGCCGAGTTCATCAAGTCGCCCTCGTTCGGACAGGTCTTCGCCTCGCGGACGCGGCCCGGCATCACTCGCGGGAACCACTACCACCACACAAAGACCGAGAAGTTTTTCGTGATCGCGGGCGAAGGTCTGATCCGGTTTCGCCATATCGAGGGAACCGAGATCCTGGAGTACCGCGTACGAGGCGAGGACTACCAGGTCATCGAGATCCCGCCCGGCTTCACCCACTCGATCACCAATGTCGGCACGACCGAGCTGATCACACTCTTCTGGGCCAGTGAGGTTTTCGACCCCGACCGGCCGGATACCTTCTACTTCCCGGTCGATCTGCGAGAAGTACCGTGAAAGTCGCCACCATCGTCGGGACCCGTCCCGAGATCATCCGCCTGTCGCGAGTGATGGCCGCGCTCGACCGCTACGTCGAGCACGTCCTGATCCATACCGGACAGAACTATGACTACGAGCTGAACCAGATCTTCTTCGACGACCTGGAGATCCGCAATCCGGACCACTTCCTCGGAGCAGCCGGAGCGACCGCTGCCGAGACCATTGGCCTGGTGATCGCCAAGGTCGATGCGATCCTCCGGCAGGTCCAACCCGATGCCGTGTTGATCCTGGGGGACACCAACTCCTGCCTGGCCGCCATTCCAGCGAAGCGGCAGAAGGTCCCAGTGTTTCACATGGAGGCCGGCAACCGCTGTTTCGATCAGCGAGTACCCGAAGAGATCAATCGCAAGATCGTCGACCACATCGCCGACATCAACCTCCCCTACAGCGAGATTTCACGCCACTACCTGCTCCGCGAGGGGCTGCCTCCGGACCGCATCATCAAGACGGGTAGTCCGATGTACGAGGTCCTCCACCACTACCTGCCCAAGATCGAGCAGAGTGACGTTCTCTCGCGACTGGGGCTGGAGGAGGGAAGGTATTTCGTCGTCAGTTGCCACCGCGAAGAGAACATTGACTTCCCTGACCAGTTCGCCAAGCTCGTTCGTGTCCTCGACGGCTTGGCGGAGACGCACGGGATGCCTGTGATCGTCTCGACCCACCCGCGAACCCGCAAGAAGCTGGAGTCCGAGGGGGTGCGCGCCCACACACTGGTCCGGTTCCTCAAGCCGCTGGGCCTATGCGACTATGTTCGACTTCAGATGCGAGCCCGGGCGACTCTCAGCGACAGCGGGACGATCACCGAGGAGTCGTCGATCCTCAACTTCCCGGCGCTCAACATCCGCAACGCCCATGAACGTCCGGAGGGCATGGAAGAGGGGGCCGTGATGATGTCCGGCCTCGAGTGGGATCGTATTCGGGAAGAACTCGCGATTCTCGAAAGTCAGGCACGGGGCGAGGAGCGAACCTTGCAGATCGTCCGGGAGTACGAGGTCCCTAACGTCTCCGAGAAGGTCGTGCGGATCATCCTGAGCTATACGAACTATGTGAACCGTTTTATCTGGCACAAGGAATGATCCAACCGGAACATCCGAATCCTGCATCGTCACCACGGCGTGATATCGGGAAACAAATGCTGAAAGTCTTGATGCTCGTGAATTATTTCCCCCCGGAAATCGGTTCGGGGCCACACCTCCCCTTCGAACTGGGAGAGACACTGGTCCAGCGAGGATGTCAAGTCACTGTGATGACGGGGTTTCCGCAGTACAATTTACCCGTCATACCCCAGAAATATCGTGGCAAGTTATTCTATCGGGAAGAGCTGGGCGGGATGACCATACTTCGAGCACGGTCCGCCCCCTATGGAAAGGGAAGGCTTAGCCGTGGTTTGTTCCATTTCTTGGCTCCGTCAACGCTCGCTACGCGTGCCATATTCCAGAAGCCACCTGACATAGTGTACACCTGCACTCCTCCGCTGCCCATGGGCATCGTGGCTCGATGTGTCGCCTCTCGATTCGGCGTACCCTGCATCGTCCACGTGCAGGACCTGTTTCCCCAGAATGTGATCGATCTCGGTATGCTTCGAAACCGGAACATAAGCCACTTCTTCGAGACCATGGAACGCCATGTGTATCGAAAGGCCGACGCGATTGTCGTCATGTCCGAGGGCAACGTTGACCATGTCGTGGCCCGTGGTGCCCACCGTGAGAAGATTCGGGTGGTCTGCAACTGGGTGGATACCGATTTAATCAAGCCCGAGGAGCGCATGAACGGGTTTCGCCGCACGCACCAGATCGGTGACGAGTTTGTGGTGGTATTTGCAGGTACGATGGGGTGGTCGCAGGGGCTGGAGGTCGTGATTCAAGCCGCGCGCCAGTTGGCTGCCGAGCCGGGTCTACTCTTCCTCCTCGTGGGCAGTGGCGTAAAGCGGGAGGAATTGGAGCACCAGGCTGTCGGACTTCCTAATGTACGTTTCTTGCCCATGCAGTCGAAGGACGTTTATCCTCAGGTTCTGGCTGCATCTGATGGGTGTCTCGTCACCCTGGTTCCCGAGGTCGCCACGCCGGCCGTCCCCTCGAAAATCCCCACCATCATGGCAGCTGGCCGACCGATCCTCGCATGCCTCCCCCGCGGCGATGCGTCCCGCCTTATCCAGGAGTCGGGGAGCGGATTGGTGGTCGCGGCCGGAGCGGCCGATGAGCTGGCGTCCGCAATCTTGGAGCTCAAGAGTCAACCACTCTTGGCCAAGCGGCTGAGGGACAATGGACGCGAATACGCGGTGCGACGCCTTTCTCGGGCTGCTTGCGTTGGTGATATTGAGGAAATGATGCGAAACTTGTCCAAGACGAACGGCCGTAGCGCGGGAAATCATGACGGGCTTAACTGAGAAACCTGACGACAATGGCCAGGGCCGGCCCAGGTGCTGGGCGGATGACTCGCAATCAGTCATGCTTTCTGACCCACTCGTTCGAGGCGCCTCAGAGATGTTATCCCGGGGCGGCGCAAGACATGTCCGATGGAGCTTCGACCCACAGACACGAGACGAACCCGTGGCTCGAGTCCTGCACCGGAAACTGAACACTGTTTGCCATCTCGTCGCCCGTTCATTGTCACACAGGGCCCATTTGAGGTATTAATACAATCTAATGTCTATACGCCGAGTGCTAATTGACGATTTGTCGGCAGTCGCTACCATCCACATGGCGGCCTTTCAGAACCACTTCCTGACAGATCTAGGCAAGGGTTTCCTTCGTCACTATTATCGCCTGATTCTCGGTTATCCGTCGGGGATCCTTCTGATTGCCGAGGAAGTCGGATCGGAGAACCCAACCGGCTTCGTCGGCGGGTTCGTGAACCCCCCCGCGTTCTACCGGTCTCTGCAGCACAAGCGCGTGAGCTTAGCCCTTCGAATGATTGTCCCGATCATCCAATGTCCGAAGATCATGCCCCGCATCCTCCATAATCGGCGTCGCGTGTCCCAGATTGCCGGATTAAGCGAGACTCAGCAACGAGTTGCGGAGTTATCTTCTATTGCCGTGCACCCGAGCCATGCAGGACGGGGTGTCGGCAAAGAATTGGTGTTTGCCTTCACCGCGCGCGCTCTCGAGATGGGTGTGGACACTATCGATTTGACAGCTGACGCCAACGACCGATACGTGAATCAATTTTACGATAGACTGGGATTTCGCCGGGAACCCTTCGTCTATGCCCCGCCGGACCGACCGATGTATAAATATTCAAAACACATTTGAGTGTATTAGATGAATACATTAGTAATATATATATGTACTCTGATGAAGCATTGTTTTGATCTCTTGGCCGCCATGGTCGGTATCGTGGTCTTGCTACCCGTGTGGATTGCCGTCTCGGTTGCTGTACGGCTGAGTTCACCGGGTCCAACCCTGTTTCGGCAGATCCGGGTGGGCCGCGGAGGACAGGACTTCGTCCTGCTCAAGTTCCGGACGATGACCATCCGATCGGGCAGCGAGACGGGGACCTTCGATGCCGGGGACGGCTCGCGCGTCACGAAAATCGGCCGTTTCCTCCGCGCGACGAAACTCGACGAACTGCCCCAACTCTTGAACGTCATCCGGGGCGACATGGCGATTGTCGGTCCCCGTCCCGAAGTCCGTAAATGGGTCGAGATGAATCCTGAGCGCTGGGCAATCGTCCATGCGGTCAGACCGGGCATCACGGATCCGGCCGCAATCCTCTATCTTGATGAGGAGAAGATTCTGGCCAACGTCCCCGATCCGGAGCGGCTTTACCGGGAGGAGATCCTGCCCCGCAAGCTGGACCTGTACGTGGAGTACGTAAGGACCAGGACCTTCTGGGCCGATTTGAAGATCCTGGGTCAAACGGCCATCGCCATCATCGCCGGAGCCCCGGCCGACCCTCACGCTAGCGGTCGGCGCGAGGTGGGAATCGCGGAAGAAACCCAACAAAGCGTTGAACAACACAAGAAATGAGGCAGTCATGAAATGCGGGGCTACAATCGGAGCGATACCAAGAAACATACCGTTCTCGCGCGTTTCATGCGACGGCAACGAACTGACCTACGTCCAGGAGGTTCTGGACAGCGGCTGGTTGACGACGGCGAGCAAGGCCCAGGAATTCGAGCGGAGGTTCGCGCAGGAGGTGGGCACGCGATTCGCTATTGCCGTCAACTCCTGTACCGCGGCGCTGCACTTGGGACTGGAGGCGATGGGGATCAGGCCGGCTGATAAGGTCCTCGTGCCGACGATGACCTTCACCGCGTCAGCCGAGGTCATCCGCTACCTGGGTGCGGATCCGGTCTTCCTCGACGTCGAGTATGGCAGCAGCCTGCTCACGCCCGAGATCGTGGCCGAGGGGATCGACCAGAACCCGGACGCCAAGGCGCTGATCGTAGTGCATTTCGGTGGCCAGCCGGCCCCGATGTTCCGGAGGGGAGACCGGCCCGGAATCCTTGAGATTTGCCGAGAGCGGGGTCTGAAAGTCCTCGAGGACGCCGCTCACGCCTTCCCCACGCGCTGCGGCGATCGGATGGTCGGCAGCCTGGGCGACGCAACCTGCTTCAGCTTCTACGCCAACAAGACCATCACGACCGCAGAGGGCGGGATGCTGACCACCGACGACGAGGTGATCGCGGCCCGGGCCAAGGTGATGCGGCTCCACGGCATCGACCGCGACGTCTGGACTCGCTTCACTACTCTCCAGTCAGCCTGGGAGTACGACGTGGTCGCTCCCGGCTACAAGTACAACATGCCGGACATCAACGCCGCGATCGGTCTGGCCCAGTTGGAACGGGCCCATATCCTGCGCGATCAGCGCCAGCGCTGTGCGGTCCGGTACTTCCAGAGGCTGGCCGGCCTGCAAGCTCTCGACCTTCCCCGGATACACATCCCGCTTGAAGATCATGCCTGGCATCTCTTCGTCGTCATCATCAAGCCCCAGGCGCGGGTCGAACGGGGGCGGCTGATCGCATTGCTGTCCGAGCGGGGAATCGGGAGTTCAGTCCCCTACAAGCCGTTGCATCGCATGAGCTATTACCGCGATCGGTACAGACTGAAGGCCGAGGACTATCCTCGGGCCGAGCGAATCTGGAGGGGTTGCCTGGCATTGCCGCTGTATCCGACCCTGCCTGACGAGGAGATCGATTACGTGTGCGACTGCCTCCATGAGATCCTCGGGTAAGCCGATTCGGTCTCAACCACCCTTCCGGGACCGTCCATCTTCACCCTCATCGCGCAGTGGCAGAGCCTCGCGCGATTCTGCGAAACGAAGCCGATGGAATCACCCCAAACCCCCCTTGTCTTGTTCCTGGACGACGCTCCCGATCGCGCGGCGGCGTTCCTGGCCGCGCATCCGAATGCGGTTTGGGTGCGGACCGTCGAGCAGTGCATTGAGCTGCTGGAACAGCCTTGGGACGAGGTCCACCTCGATCATGACCTGGGCGGGGAAGTGCTGGTCGATCACGAGCGTCCCGACTGCGGGATGGCGGTCGTCCGCTGGCTCTGCGAGGAACCTCGCCCGCACTTGCGGGACACGCGTTTTATCATTCATACCCACAACCCGAATGCGGCCTGTATGATGGTCTTGCACCTGCAAGTTATGGGTTTCCAGGTCCAGGCAAGCCCGTTCGGCGTCGTGACCCCGACGGGACGCGGTGCGAATTTCGGAGCCCTGGCTGGCCGGCTGCTCCACTGGCTGGGGCGACACACCGGGACCATCGTCTGATTGAAGTCGGCGCCAGGATCCAAATCCACGCAAAGGTGGTCTGTCCATCTGGAAGGTGAGCTCCCATGACTGAAACGACGGCCTGCTGCGGACGGTGCTCTCGGGCGATCGAGGACACGCCGATCGGCATCTCGGTGGATGGTGGTCCGGTGCATTCGACCGACCCCGTCCTAAGCAACTGCCCGGAATGCACGGCATCCAGGCAGGAGACCACCATGAACGCGATCTACCGCAGTGCCTGTCTTCTGGTCGTGTGTTTTCCCGTCATGAGCCGGGCTGACGTGAGGCTCGATCTCTCGACCGCGACTCTCACCCTGGACGATCGAGGTGTGGTCACCGCGCTGGCGTTTCCCGACGGGACGCGCTGGCCCGGGCTGAAGCAGCCCGTCTTTGCGCTCGAGACGGCGAACGGCACGATCTTCCCCAAAATCGTCAAGAGGGATGGAGAAATCCTCAAAGTCGAATTCGACGACGGATCGGCCGCAAGCTTTCAGCTCCGGCAGGAGAAAGGTCTGGCCCTGTTTCGGCTGGTGTCACTCTCGGCGCGAGGGCCGGTGGAGCGGTTCCGGCTCTTTCGTCTCGACGTGCCCGAACAGGCCCGTCTGGGGGCCACCCTGAACGCGGCATCCACGGACCGCTGGGCAGCCGCGGTCCTGGCCGCCGAGCTGAACGTGAATGCGTACTCGTCGACCCTGGCCTACCTGGCCTACCGGGCCGATCGGCCGGGCTGCTCGCACGAGTTCACTCGCACCCAGCAAGCAAAAGCAGGACGATTCGCCGCCCGGTTCGCGGCGACCTCGGACAGTCGGTCCGGCGGCTGGAGCGTTCAAGGCAAGCGCTGGAGCAGCCCTCTCGACCTGACCGGCTGCAAAGCGATTCGCGCCTGGGTCCATGGCGACGGCCAGAACGAGCAGCTCAAGATTCAGCTCTTTGATGGGACCGGAGGCTACCGTGACGACTACATCCCCATCGACTTCAAGGGCTGGCGGCTGCTGACACTGACCGGCAGCGCTCTCGACACCTTGCGCTATGACCACGTGGCCGCTCTCAACCTCTACTACAATGGCCTGCCCGAGGGTCGAACCGTGAGCACCCTGATCGATCAGATCGAGGCGATAATTGAGCGAGGCGGCCGCCAGCGGGCCGTGGTCCTGGAAGACTTCGAAGATGCCGACTCGCCGTTCTGGTCGTCGCCCGTGAGCTCGCTGATGGTGGCGACCGAGAAACAGCATGGGCTCAGCCCCGCGAGCTTTGCCGTGCTGGTGGCGCCCCGGACCGAGCTCTGGACGACGATCGAGCGGTTCGAGAAGGTCGCGGGACTGCCTTGCCCTCGGCTGGGCGGCGTCTGGAACAAGGCCTCACCGGCGATCAAGCGATCCTATCTGTTCCTGACCGACTTTCATGAAACGGAGCTCGATCGGGCGCTGAACCTGGCAAGCCGGGGCGGCTTCGCCATGATCCTGCTCGGTCAGGAATCGTGGTCGCGCGGAACCGGTCACTACGAGGTCGACCGCAACCACTTCCCGGATGGCCTCGCCGGCTTGAAACGGACCATCGATCGATTCCACAAAGCCGGGTTCCAGGTCGGCCTCCATTTCCTGGGGCCTTCGATCTATCCTCCCGATTCCTACCTCACGCCGGTTCCCGACCCGCGCCTGGTGGTGGGTCCGACAACTACGCTGGCCGCGGACGTGGATGAAACGGTCGCGTTCCTGCCCACCTCGAACCCGCCCAGGGCGTTTCCCGCCGAGGACGGCGGATATGTGGGAGCGGGCACCGTGTTGCGGATCGGCGACGAGTTGATCACCTACCAGGCCCGGGCGCTGACGGGACGGACAGGGTTCAGCGGCTGCCGGCGCGGCCACCTGGGCACCAGGCCAGCCAGGCACCGCAAGGGAGACCGCGTTGCGCACCTGGTGCGTTCGTATGGCTATCACATGTTCGACATGGACACGTCGTTGCTGCGGGAGGTGGCCGGCAACTTCGCGCGGGTCGCCGACACTTGCCGCATCGACATGATCTACTTCGACGGATCGGAACGCCTCCAGGGCGACCACTGGTACTACAACGCCCGGTTGCACCGGGCTTTTTACGATGCACTCGAGAACAAGGACCTCCTGCTTCAGGCCAGCAGCACGAGCCACAGCTCCTGGCACCTCATCGCCCGGAGCGCGTCTGCCGATGGTCACGGCGACCTCAAGGGCTATCTCGACGAGCGATCTCCCCGGTTCGAGTCCCTGGCTCGTGACGGCATGCCGCTGGACATGGGCTGGTACTACGGTTACGACCCGACCACGACGCTGGACCAGTACGAGTACATCCTGGGAGCCACGATCGGCTACGACTGTTCGATGTCGTTCCAGGTCTCTCCGACCGCAGCGGCAAGGAACCCGTTCACCGCGCCTCTTCTGGACCTGATCAGCCGGTACGAGAAGCTCCGGCTGTCCGGCCGTGTGCCCGATGCGATGAGGGCTCGACTCCGAGTTGATCCTGCACTGGGGGGGACGAAGACTGCGGTCGATCGCGAGCGGCTGGCCGATCGCCGGAAGGAGTACCACCTGGTTGGAAACGAAGGACACGAGGTGTTTCAGCGGGTGGTTTACGAGCCCTGGCATGAGGTCGCCGCCAGCGGCGAGCGGGCTGGATCGTGGACCCTCGACGTCAACGAGGGGCCGTCCCGCGTGGGCCTCTGGGTTCACGCCCAACCCGGTCCTTTGCTTGCTCCGGGGCGTGCTTACCATACAACCGAAGCCCTGATGCTGGAGTCCTTCGACGACCTGGTTCCCTATTCCTCAAACCCGAAGGCCGAACCCGGCCTGAAGGTCATCCGCCCCGGCGAGGCCGGCTCCACGTCTCCCGGAGTGACCCAGATGCTCGAGCTTGTCGCCGAGGATTCGCCGGAAGGGCGGCACCATGCCAGGTACACCGCCCGGAGCGGTCGTGACGATCAAGCGGGCTGGTCGGCGATCGGCCGGAGGTTCGATCCTCCCCTGGATCTCTCAGGATACCGGGGCCTGGGGTTCTGGCTGCGGGGCGATGGTCGGGGAGGACTTTTCAAGCTTCAACTCCGCGACGCGTCTGGCGCCGAGGACCATTACATCGCCAACGACTACGCAGGCTGGCGGTACCAGCAACTGGTGCGGCCCGAACGGCGCGTGATCGATGACGCTCACGTTCAATCACTGACTTTCTACTACAACGGCCTGCCCGGCAAGGCGGCGGTCGCATGCGGGATCGACGATGTCAAGGCGATGAAGACGCTCGATCAGCCCACGGTCAGTGATCCCTGGGTCGAGATCGCCGGCCGGCGGATCACCTGGAGAGGTACGCTGAAGGCGGGACAATACCTGGTTCTGCGCCCTGCCGAACGCCCCACGCGCTATGGCCTCCCGTTGCTGAAACCTGAGATCTCCCCCGAAACAACGAAGCTCCCGGCCCTCGCAGCCAGCGAGTACTCGGCACGCTTCGGATGTCGGGGCCTGCCCCAGCTTCGCGTTCGAGTTCGAATCGAGCTCCAGCCGCCCGAGCGGTATGAGATACTCGCAGGAAAACGGTAGATGGCGATCGCTTGAAGATCCACCATGGCACGCCGGATCATCGGACGGTAACGAACGGGAGAAGTGAGGGGGCACGCACTGCGACCTGGAACCGACCGGCAGGCACGCCTGAAGCCACTGGCGTTGAGCGCCTCTCACCACGAGCGAATGGTCAACGGGTGAGAGGCGTCGAGTGATACAGATATGACTTTATAAGTGAGCGCGATTGTCTCCATGGTTCAGCCTCGTCTCGGAATGCGGAAACCGGAATTCGGAATGAATTCAATGCGTTGATTCCACATTCCGAATTCCACGTTCCGCATTCGAGAGATGGCGATCATCAAGAACAGAAACCCAGATTTTTCAGGATCGTGACAATCGCGTTGATCACGGCCGCATCGCTGCTGGTGGCAGCGACCAAAAAGCCCGCCCCCTTGAACCAAAGCATGCTTGATGCCTTATGTCAGTGTGTGAAGGGCGCCCGAAGAGTCTTTGTAGCAGAGCTTGCTGCTGGTCGTGCTGTAATAGAGCGAGTTGTTGGTGGCTGCACTGTCGGCCAACGATGCCAGCCCCATGCTCCCATCGGACTTGATGAAAGACAGGGCTGATCCCGAGCTGTTTTGCCACTCCTGCAAGTTCCCTGTTTGCGCGATCACGGCCGTTCCAGAGTCGGCCTGACTGCTGACGTTCGCAGTCACCAGAGAGTATGTGAATGTCGTGGTGGTCGGAACACTGGCGATCGTCTGAGTTCCGTCGAGCTGCGAGTTGGTCAGCCCCGAGATAGTGACCGAGGCACGGTTCGGGAAGTTGTGTGCGGCTGCTGTGGTAATGGTCACGACGTTGCTGGTGACAGCAACGTTGTTGATTGTGGCCGTAGCAGTGCCAGCCTCGACGATCAGGCCCTTGGAGGTCGTGCTGTTGCTCAGCGTGATGGTCGTAGGACTGTTGATCGTGGTCAGAGACCCAGAGGCGGCGGGAGTGAAAGTCATCTGCATCCGGCTGTTGACCAGGTCCCGGAAGTAGAAATGAGCATCACTGGGATTCTTGTAAAACTGCCATGCGTTGGCGTAGATCAGAGTACTGCTCTGTCCAGTCCCTCCCAAAGAGATTTCGCCGGCAAGGGTCCCTCCGAGAGATAGATAGGCCACGCTGGTTTCCAGTTCCAGCTCGATGTTCGCGGCACTGTTGTTTTGGTACATGTAAAGGGCAGTCGTGCTGGTGCCGCCGCCAACGATGTCTATTAACGGATAAGATGTCGTTGCATTTATGAAAAGCCCACCGTAGTTTGTGTCTCCCGGAGGTCCAATGTTGATTTGAACGTCGGTAGCACCAGTAGCTCTATTCAACGTGCACATCCAGGGACGAACAGTAAGTGTTCCTCCTGGATTAATAAACTCCTGGTAAGCCTCACATGAGTACGTGTTATTCGACGACACGTAGTAATCTTGCTCCATGCCGTATCGCCATACCGGTTCAGTCGGAATAGATGCGATAGACCCTTGGGTGGACGGAATGTTGTATCCCCAGAAACAATCGCTGTCGTGCGTGGTTCCGAAAAGGGTGTCCGAAACCGACATCGACCAGGGACCTTTGGTCGTGTCGGGGGGTTGAATGTACCACAGTGTGGTCGGTGTCGGGCTGGCGATCGTGCCGCCCTCGGTGCCGAAGTTGATTCCGGATACATTGAAGACGTTCCCGCCGCCGGACGTGGCCTGGAACGTGTCCGAACCGATAGAGCTGGCAGGGGTGACGGTCACGCCTCCCGTCGACGCGGGCTGGTTGACGGTGACCGTGAATGCTGTGGACTCGACGCCGACAATGCCCGAAGTTGGGCCCGAAAGCGTTGCGGACGTGGGCGCGGCCGCGGCGCTGTAAGTGATCGGCGAGCCGGAATAGGTGAGTGCCGGCGATGTCGTGATCGAGATATTGCGGTTGCCTGCTGTGCCACCAGGAGTCAGGTAGAACGTGACAGACGTGGAGCCAGCAGGAATGGTGATGCTCGAGGCATCGAAAATGATCGGCGAGCCGGAATACGTCAAGCTTGGCGATGTCGTGATCGAGATACTCCGGTTGCCCGCTGTGCCGCCAGGAGTCAGGTAGAACGTGACGGTCGTGGAGCCAGCGGGAATGGTAATGCTCGTGACGTTTCCACCGCCTAGCGTGGCCTGGAACGTGTCCGAGCCATTATTGCTTGCCAGGTTCACGGTCACGCTAGTGGACGCGGCCGTATTGAGGGCGACCGTGAATGGGCCGTTCTGTGCGCCGACAAGTCCAGCGGCAGGACCTGAAAGCGTGGCTGTCGTGGGTGCTGGGATATCCTGGACATCTGTGCCAGGCGGGAGTGTCCCCCAATGGCTTCCCTTACCACAGACGACGGAACTCTTGG